>Ga0070739_10002807_pt1 | contig 22582 bp, 20 predicted proteins | sample Coa_R1_7_FD_66445 | JGI IMG/M metagenome (GOLD analysis project Ga0070739, IMG submission 66445) | Surface soil microbial communities from Centralia Pennsylvania, which are recovering from an underground coalmine fire - Coalmine... | ecosystem: Environmental > Terrestrial > Soil > Unclassified ... | reverse complement strand
GTCCCTCAGGTACGTCCGGCGCCGGATCCCTCTGCCGTCCTGGGTGAACCGTATCTCCCCTGTCGCGATCTTCTCCGTCAGCGTCTCGCGGGACCAGCGCCAGCCGTTGGGTGGCGGCGGTATCTCGTACCCCGATGGCGACGTGATGTTGTACATGAGGTTCTTGCGCGGGTTTGGGGAATTGACCGGGTTACCATCGAACCATGGGCCGCGTGGGTCGTTATCCGGATTCGCGTAGTGAGGCACCTGCCCATGAGTCGCCGGCAAGCGGTTGGACGTCCATTCCTCACTGTTCGAGTAGACGAGTAGCGTGTTGTGATCGGACGAAAACTGCTTGGCATCGTTGTTTGAGTTATCCGACGAACGCCACACGATCTCGGCCACGAACCGGTCGAGCCCGAAGACCTCATCCATCACACACCTAGCGCGGTGCACTTCACTGTCGTCGAGGTGCAGCCACACAGACCCTTCAGGCGCCAGTAACGTCCGGATCTGCAGCAGACGATCCCGTACCATGGTCAGCCAGACTGAGTGCTCCAGCGCGTCATCGTAGTGCAGGAATGACTGCTGCGTGTTGAAGGGCGGGTCGAGGTACGCGAGCTTCACCTTGCCCGCGTACTCGCGCTCAAACTCCGGCAGCTCGATCAGGCTCGTGAGCGCGTTGAGCGCATCACCCCGGATCAGTAGGTTGTCTCTGGCCCGCTCCGTGTCACAGTGAACCTCCCCCACTCTGCCGGCGTCGTGAAGGAGCCGCACTTCGGCAACACGGTAGTCGGCGGGCTGTACCCACTCGTAACTCCCGTCCTCATGAGCCAGCAGTCTCTCTGCTTTGTTGGTCCACGTGAGTTCGAGCCGACCCTCGTAGCGGTTCATGCCTGAAATCCTCCGGCCACTGCCTACTTCTTTCTAGGTGCCGCTCAGTACGCGTCGCACTTCCATCAGAATATGACTCCCCATCGCGTCCAAAACCGGAACGAGGCTCCTGATCGCCCCTTGTCCAGTCTGAATGCCCCGGCCCTGAGGTGGTGTACCTCCTCCCCCTGCAACACAGTCTCAAGGTACTTCACGCACACCGAATCTTCGGTACCGTCTGCCAGTTCATCCGAGCCCACGACGACGCCTGATCCGCGATTCTCAATCGCCTTATGAGTGACGCGTCCCAGAAAAGCCGAGTAAACAAAATAGCGGCAGGCGCCGGCCTCGCGACGTAGATAATCCCATAGCGCTTCAGATTGGCCTCCCCCTGAGGGACGACGCTGTGCTCGGCGGCCACCAATATGTATTCGCTGTCGATATAGTGTTCGACAGCCTGCCGTATTCGTGTGGTGTCCATCGGCACCCCTTGGGCAAGGCCAACATGTCTGTAGTCCTTGGTCACGCCAATCACGATGGTCCCGCCTCCAGCGGTATTGGCGAAGCCCCCATTACGTCTCGCGCAAGCTCAGCTCTGGCACGCTTGTCCTTCAGCTCCATCACCTCTTTGAAATCCCACGCGTCGCCCCTCCCTTCACATAGAGGAGGCTGAGCAGCGCATCCAATGACATGTTGGCCTGCAGATCAGCATGTGCAATCGATTGCTCCGACGCTCCATTCCTCCTCCCGTCGGGCCCCTCTGATCGGCTCCGGCCGGCCAACACCGGCACCATCCTTCTGACATCAATTCTGACATCAGATAGGACAAATTGCGACATAGTGAGGCGGCCTAGTGCAAAGGCACTCGACACGATTTGTCGTAGAAATCAGCCAGGAACGCAGGAGGGCGGATCACGTCAAATCAGGCGACACCGAATTGCTAAACCGCTGAGGGGGGTTTCCTCCTCCGTGGGTTCGAATCCCACCCTCTCCGCCAGAGCCCTTGAGCACAGCCAAAACGCACCCCGAAGACCGCGGTCGCTGCAGCCCACGACCACAGCCACACATAGGCCTAGTCACAGCAGATCATAGACGCAGCTGGCCCGGCGTCCGCGGGGCCCGGCACTGACGAGGAGAGTTCCGATGCGGTCTACTCCCCTCCCAACGCCTTCAGCGCAGGCCAATCCCCCTTCGCAGCTGCGACATCCGACACTCCGAGACCAGTAGATAGGCCCACGGTGCGCCGACCTTCGGGTCGGCGTTGACGTAGCTGGCCCACCTCTTGGCCGCGTCGCGCTTGCCGCCCACGTCGGGGCTCGTCATTTCTTTGTCCATCTTGACCTCGACTAGCCAGTGCGGCGGGTCGGGGAAAGCGAAGCCACATAACGCGGTTGCGCCGCGCGGCCGGACACCCGAAACGACGAATCACCAGACCAGCGGCATCACATCAGAGGTTGCTCTCGTGTCTCATCCATGTCTCCCTCTACCAAGTTCCTTACCGAAAGGCAAGAATGGGAGGGCCATGGTGAACACGCTTATCCTGGGAGGCACTCGGTTCGTCGGAAGAGCGCTTCTCGAGGCCGCGCTCACCAACGGCCATACCGTGACGCTGTTCAATCGAGGACGGACCAACGCCGAACTTCGGCCTGAGGTCGAACGCATCATCGGCGACCGGGGTGGTGACCTGACGGCCCTCTCGGAGCGGCCGTGGGATGTCGTCTTCGATGTGGCCGCCTACGACCCGGAGTTCGTCGAGCGGTCCACCTCTGCGCTTGTCGCCAAGACCGATATGTACGTCTTCGTCTCGTCACTCTCCGTGTATTCCAACCAAGCACATCCACATGGCGAAGACTCGCCGACGCTTCAGCTCTCCGGATCGACGCCCGAGGATCAGATGTACGGAGCCCGCAAGGCGCGATCTGAGACCATTGTCCGCAGCCGTTTCGGGGAGAACCACTTTATTGTCCGAGCCGGCATGATCGTCGGCCCGCATGACCCCACCGATCGCTTGACCTACTGGCCTCGTCGCATCGCGCAGGGCGGGCGGGTTCTATGCCCGGGCTCGCGCGCTGATCCACTGCAATTCATCGATGTGCGCGATCTGGCCGAGTGGATGGTTGGTTTCGTCGAGGAGAGACGATGTGGAACCTACAATGCCACCGGCGCAATCGTGTCCTTTGGAGACTTCATCGACACCTGCTGTACGGTGACCGGAGTGTGTCCGGAAACCGTTTGGGTGAGCACAGATCGTCTGCTCGCTGCAGGCGTCGACCCGTGGATGGGCGTTCCCCTCTGGATCGGGGCGGAAGGCTGGGAGGCGGCCAATCGAATGGATATCAGCCGCGCTGTACAGGCTGGCTTGACGTTTCGCCCCCTGGTTGACATCGTGCGAGACGCCTGGGAGTACGACCGGCACCGGCGCGCGAGCGGTGACGGGCCAATGATGCTCAGCGGCAAACAGGAGGCCCAGCTGCTGCAAGCGTGCGCTCCGAGCGCGTAGCGCGCGGGCACATTTTTCTCACCTTCGGGATGGAATCCCGGTCATCGCCACCTTCGGGCTAATTCTCGACCTTATCGGGTTCGCGCTCTTCCTGATCTTGATACTGGCGAGCAGTGTCATCCAGCTGATGCGCGAGGCCGCCGTTCCCCGCGCGTGAGGGAGGTTGAGCGGAGAGCTACATTGTCAGAGGTTTCGCGGGTACCCGCCGACTGCCTAGAGAGGCCCTGGTCTTCCCTGCCCAGCGAGAATGTCACCAATCGTGTCATCCGTTATGGTCACAGAATCGGCCAGCCGGGGCGTCAGGTGTAACAGCTTGAGACGTGAATCCGAGGAGGCGTCCCGACGATACGAAAGGCTGGGGATCGGCCGATTCGGCTACTGTCGTCCGTTCCGGATCCTCCACTCTGAACAGCCAGGGCCTCTTTTCCAAAAAAGGAGTGGGTTCGATTTCAGTTCGATCCACCGAAACCGATCTCAGCCGTCAGGCAGGCCAAAAGGCTTGAAGGCGTCAAGCTTCGGGTTCGACGACGTGGTCGGGTAGTCGAAAGGACCGCAGCCGACTCGATTGAGTGGGTGCCTGAGATTGCCAGCCACAGTTCAGCTCGAAGTAGCTCACGGCTGTACCGACTGAAGGCCAATCGCAGTCGTCGAGGATGATCAGGCCGTTCGGCCTGACGAGTTCTCGCAGAAAGTACAAGTCGACAAAGACGTTGTGGAACAGGTGGCTGCCGTCGACGAAACCGACGTCGGCGGTGAAACCTTGAGCGAGGAGCCTGGGTAGTGCAACTTGTGATCGCTCAGGTACGAGCTCAGCCCCGTCTGTCAGTCCGGCTCGCTCAATGGCATTCCATCCAACATGGTGGAAGTGGTCCTGATACGGATCAACGATCAGGTGCTTCGGGTCGTTGACATCTTGGCTGAGCAACGCTTCGCCGATGGCGAGCGCAGAACTCCCATACGCAAGGCCAATTTCGATAACGACGCCTGCGCGTTCACGGATTACGAGATCACGCAACGCATCACAGTCCGACGCCGGGAGAGCAACGCGCGCAAAATCGGCGTCGGGATTTTCGTATCGAGGCCCTGTAACCACCAGTTCTGCTCGCACCCCTTGGACGGTTTCGAGTAACTGATGGCGTCGCGACACATCGGAAGTATCGCTCAAGGGAGTCACCGAGCGGGCTCGACGGCCAGTCTCATGGCGCCATATGGAAGCAGATCGCGTAGCTGCCAACCCGGGCCTGAAGCCAGCCACGCCTGTGTCTCAGGGTGCAACATGCCCGCTCGACCGGAATGCCGGCCGAACGTAGCTCCTGTATAAGCCGCTCTACCGCAGTCACCACCATCTCCGCCAGCTCCGTGTAATTGAGCAAGAACCGGCCGCCAAAATCCTATCCTGGTCGGAGATGGCCTGCCACGTCCCAGCTCCAAAACTCAACCACGTTGCCGTCGGGATCAGTGACGTAGACCCCATGCCCACGTTCGCCGAAATCCTCGACGTGCACTTCCTTGCCGGCGATCTCCAGCCTCTGCGCGACGGCTTGCCAGTCTGCCTCATCAATCTTCATCGCGAAGTGGACGTGTCGGCCGCCGCGTCCTCCGGCGATTCCCACCTGCGGCGACCAGAGTCCGATCCGGGTCCTGTCGCCCGCCATAACCCAAACGGCATCCCGCTCCTTCCACCGTTCGACGACCGGGAAACCGAGAAGGCCGGAGTAGAAGTCCTCCGCCGTCGCCGTATCGGCCACCTCGAGGACGAGCTCACTTACTCCCGAGACCGGTATCGGGCCCAACTCGAAGAAACTCCTTGGCTCTCGACCTACCCAACTCTACGCCGAGGGTTCAGGGAATCCCGAAGCGGTCTTGGGCTCTGCCCCTCCTTAGGCAGGAGAATGGAACAGCGCCGAGCACGTCGCGAAGGCAGGGTCTCATGGACGGTATCGACTCCGCGACCCGTCTTCAACTGGAAGCTCTCAGTCAGGTGGCCACCGCACTGGCGGCTGCGGGTTTCGAGTACTGGGTGTACGGCGGCTGGGCGGTTGACTTGTATGCCGGCCGCGTCACCCGGCCGCACTTCGACGTCGATTTCGCCGTCTGGCTTGCGGACCTGCCGGGCATCCGCCGGCTGCTGCAGGATCTGGGGTTTGAACACGCACCCGACCCTGAGGAGGACGGCGGCACGGGCTTCGAGCGAGCCGGCGTCAGGCTCGAGCTGACATTTCTCGAGCCCGGCGAGGGTGGGAATGTCATGATCCCTATGCGACAGGGGCTTGCGGTCTTCTCCCCGGGTCCCATCCCTTACGAAACCCGCAGCCTTGTCGGCGCCACCTGCCGGGTGATGGGGTTGCAGAGCCTAGCACGTGGAAAGTCTCATCCCCGTGACGATCCTGACGACGCCCGGAAGGATCGGGCCGACAATGCGGTGCTGCAGCAGTTGGGGATCCCGTCCGACAGCTGAGGCCCGACGTGCGTCGGCGGCACCGTCCTTCACGCCTCTTCCCTACCCAGCGCCGACGAAGATCCAGTGAATACCGTACCGATCAAAGAACTGCCCGTACGTCCCGAAAGGCATTTCATGCAGCTCCTGGAACCGGTCCTCACGGGCGCCCTCTACAGGCTTGTCGAACATCGGCTGCAGCTCAGCACGCGTCTCACCGGTGACCAAGATGGCGAAGGTGTCGCCGTGAACGGGCTCGTACATGGGGGAGGCCATCCAGTCGGTGGCCGATATCGCGATGTCGCCGCTCTTCAGGTGAAGCGTTGATGATTCGACCGTGCTTCTCAGGCGGAAACTGCTCTCGCATGGGCGTATCAACGAGCTTGGTCAACGTCAGCTCGCCGCCGAGACATTCCTGATAAAAGGTCATTGCTTCGGCACAGTTGCCGTCGAACAAGAGGAACGGGTAAGAGTGCAGGCCCACTTCAACTCCCTTCTCAGCCTGATTCAAGGCGAATTTCATCCTCATTCTCATGCCTTGGGTCTGACGTCGGACCATCGCGAAACGCACCTCTGTGCCGCTTCCGGAGCTGAGCGGCTTACGCGGGTAGTCGTAGACCACTGCGGGCTTCGCCTCGCCGGAGATCGCATCCCGAGAAGGTTCCGGTGCCGCCGGCGCTCCGGTCTTGGCCTTTGCGCCGGGTTGAGCCACCAAGGTCTGAGGAGCAAAACTCTTCCGCCACTATGGGTTGAGAGACAACCGGAGTCGAGGATCATCTGATGAATTCGCCGGCGATCACCGTGACCGATCTCCGCGTCCGCCGCGGCGGCCAGGAGGTGCTTCCGGGTATCAGCCTCTCTATCCGGTCGGACTGCGTCACCGGCCTGCTGGGTCCCAGTGGCTCCGGCAAGACCACCCTGCTGCGTGCCATCGTCGGCGTGCAACAGATCATCTCCGGATCAGTCACCGTCCTCGGCCACGATGCCGGCAGCCCTCGGCTCAGGACCATGCTCGGATACGCCACTCAGCAGCCGGCGGTCTATCGGGACCTTACCATTCGCGAAAACCTGGCCTACTTCTGCCGCGTCCTGGGAGCGCCGCTGCCTGACATCGACCGGGTTCTCGATGAGACCGATCTCACCGGTCATGCCGACAAGCTGACCGGCTCACTTTCCGGTGGCGAGCTGTCGCGATCCAGTCTTGCCGTCGCGCTCTTGGGCGCGCCCAAGGTCCTGCTCCTCGACGAGCCTACCGCGGACCTCGATCCCGTTCTCCGAAGTAACCTCTGGGACCTGTTCCACCGGCTGGCCGGGACGGGCGTGAGCCTCCTCATCTCCAGCCACGTCATGGACGAGGCTGCCCGCTGCGACCGGCTGCTCCTCATGCGGCTCGGGCGCATCATGGTCGACGACACGCCCGACGGTCTCCGTCGCGAGACGGGGGTGGACGACCTGGAACAGGCATTTCTCCGGCTCATTCAACAGACGGGCGAATCGTGAGTGCTGCCATCACGCTGGCGACCGCAAGACGGATCCTGCTCCAGCTGCGTCACGATCCTCGAACGGTCGGCATGCTGCTGCTCATCCCGACACTCTTGATGGTTCTCTTACGGTACGTCCTGAACGCGGCAAGCCTGTTCGACCACGCCGCGCCCACGCTCTTGGCGATCTTCCCGTTTACGCTGATGTTCATCATCACCTCGATCACGGTGCTGCGAGAGCGAACCACCACCACGCTCGAGCGGCTCATGACCATGCCCCTGGCCAAGATCGACCTTCTGCTCGGCTACGCCATCGCCTTCGGCGCCGTGACCGTTCTCCAGGTCGGTCTGGCGTCGCTCGTATCGCTGACCCTGCTGGGCTTGACCGTCACCGGCTCGATTCCGCTACTCCTCCTCATTGCGCTCCTCGACGCCTGGTTGGGCATGGCGTTGGGGCTGTTCGTCAGCGCCTTCGCGCGCAGCGAATTCCAGGCCGTCCAGTTTTTCCCGCTAATCGCCCTGCCTCAGGTGCTCCTCTGCGGTTTGTTCATCCCTCGAGGGCAGATGGCCGGCGCCCTGCAGGTGCTCGCCTACCTCATGCCGCTGTCCTACGCGGTCGAAGCCCTCGACCACGTCACCGTCTCAGCTTCGATCACGGGAACCCTCATTCGCGACCTGCTGGTGGTCGCGGGCTGTATTGGCGTTGCGCTCGGCCTGGGCGCGGCGACCCTGCGCCGGCGAACGCCGTAGCCCGGCTGCTCCGTTCGGCGTCGAACGGCTACAGGGAGTACTGCTGGAGGCTCGTCTCTGGATTCAGTCCGGCCACGCATCCAGCTGTGAGAGGATGCTGGCGGTGTCCTGAATGTTCCAGATCTCGGCCACCTTCCCGCCGGCAAGGCGCACAAACATCATCACGTCGAACTGAAGCTGCCTTCCCGTGGGATTGCGGAACATCGGCCCGGTATGCTTTCCGGTCACCGTCGACCGGATCGCCACCAGGTCGCCCTCCGACACAATCGCTGAGATGCGCCGGGTCCGATCCGAGAGCCGGCCTTCCGAGCGGCCGGCCAGCTCCAGGATGGCATCGGCACCCGTAACCGGATTCAAAAACCCGCATTGGTGGAGGACGCAATCCGGAGCGAGGACAGAACGAAGCGTCTCGACGTCGCCCGCGGCGAACGCCTCGAACGCCCTCTCGACCACCTGCTTCGGCTGATCGGTCATGCGTGGCCTCCAGATGGCGCGGTGACATGGCAAGCCGCGAAGTGTCCCGGCCCAACGGCCTCCAATGGTGGCGTGACGCGAGAGCAGATGTCGAGCGCCAGAGGGCAGCGCCAGCGGAACCGGCATCCCTCGCCCGGGTTCACGACCCGCGGCGGTTCGGAGACCTCCGAGCCAACGGCTTCAGTATCGGGTGCGTAGGGATCCGGCACCGCCGAGAGAAGCAGGCGAGTGTAAGGATGGGCAGGCCGGCTGAGCACGGCTTCGGTCGGTCCCTCCTCGACCACCCGCGCCGCGTACATCACCATTACTCGGTCGGCCACATACCTGGCACTGGCAATGTCGTGGGTGATGTAGAGAAACGATACGCCCCTATCCTGCCGGAGGTGTTGCATCAGATTCAACACCCCGATCCGGATCGAGACGTCGAGCATGGACACGGGCTCATCGGCCAGGATGAGCGACGGCCGGCATGCCAGCGCCTGGGCGAAGCCAAACCGCTGCCGCTGCCCTCCGGACAGCTCATGAGGATACTTGCGCAGCATCTCGTCGCCGGGTACAAGGCCCACCGAATCGAGAATCTCCACCGCCTGCCGGCGGCGGCTGCCGCGGTCCCCGGCCATGCGGTGACGCTTCAGCGAACGCATCACGCCGTGGGAGGCCCTGAAGACCGGGTTCAGAGAGCTGTAGGGGTCTTGGAACACCATCTGGACGTGCCGGCGGTACTCACTCCTGCCCATCCGCGAAAGTGGCCGGTCGCGGAATCGGATCTGGCCCGCGGTTGGTGTGTACAGTCCCGCCAGGAGGCGCGCAACGGTGCTCTTGCCGCTGCCGCTCTCGCCCACCAAACTCACGATCTCTTGATCTTTGATGGTCAGGTCGACCTCGTCCACCGCGTGCAGGACGTTGCGGGACAGGACCCCGCCGACGCGGAAGTGCTTGGTGAGGCCGCGGGCGCTCAGGACGGCCGGAGACGGGGCCGGCTCCTGGGCGGCGCTAGTCGCGGACGCCGGCAAGCTCACCGGGAACTCCGTCTCGTTCATAGAGGAAGCAGCGAACCAGGTCGTCACCCCGGGGTGAGCTGATGCCGGGCTGCTGTTGTGAACACACCGGCATCATCTTGGGACAGCGCGGTGCAAACCGGCAGCCCGACGGTGGAAACCGAAGGTCCGGCGGCCTGCCCGGGATCCCCTTCAGCTCTCGTCTCGGACCGTGAATCGACGGGTATGCCTCCAGCAGGCCCTGCGTGTAGGGATGCTGAGGCCGGTCGAAGACGTCACGGGTCGTGGCCACCTCGACCAGCTGGCCGGCATACATGATCGCCATGCGGTCGGCGTAGCGGCTGACCAGCGACATGTCGTGGGTCACGAAGATCACGGCGAAGTGGAGCTGCTGTTGCAGCTCCTTCAGCTGGACCATCAACGAGCGCTGCGCGACGACGTCCAGCGCCGACGTCGGCTCGTCGGTGAGGATGAGGTCCGGCGTAAAGAGCAGCGCCATGGCGATCATGGCGCGCTGGCGCATGCCCCCTGAAAGCTGGTGCGGGTAACTCTTCAGATGCACCTCGTCTATCCCCACCAGCCGCAGCACCTCGGCCGCCCGTGCTCTGGCTGCCCGTTTCGACATCCGCTGGTGCGCTTTGATGGCATCCAGCATTTGCGCTTCGATCGAGAGCACCGGATTAAGCGCGTTCATCGCGCTCTGCATCACCACGGATAGCTCGCGCCAACGCAGGTGTCGCAGCTGCTTCTCCCGCAACACAACCAGGTCCCGGCCCTTGAAGATTACGTTTCCGCCGACGATCTGAGCCGACTCGGAGAGCAAGCGTGAGGCTGCGAACAACAGCGTCGACTTGCCGCAGGCCGACTCTCCCACCAAACCCAGAAACTCTCCTCGCGAGACGCGGAGACTCACGCCGTCAACGGCACGGACGAAGCCGCTCTTGCCGGCGTAGTCCACGACCAGGTCATTGATCTCAAGCAGAGGCCCGTCGCTGAGCACGTAACCTCCTTCGTCTGCCGCGGAGCGAGGGGTTGGCGATCTCGTCCACGGCGTAGTTCATCAGCGCCACGGAAGCGCCCAGCAGGCAGACGCAGGCCCCCGGGACGATGACCCAAAGAGGAGATCCGCTGGTCAGCGCCTCGTTGGTCTGCCCCCAGTAGAGCATGGTACCCCAGCTCACGTCGGTGGTGCTGCCCAGACCGATGAACTGCAGGCCGGCGGCGGCCAGAACGGCGTAGAGCGCCGCCCCCAAGAAGATGGCGACGATGAGCGAGACCATGTTGGGTAGGACCTCGCAGAAGATGATGTAGGCCCGATTCTCCCCCCTAACCTTGGCCGATTCCAGGAAGTCCCGATTGCGGAACGACAGCGCTTGAGGCCTGAGCTGACGGGCTCCATACGACCAGCCGGTCACGGCAATGACGATGATCAGCACCCACATGCCTCCGCCCTGCGCATAGGCGGCGATGATGATCATCAGCGGAAGCGCCGGTATCACCAGAAAGATGTCGGTAACCGAGGACAGCACGTGATCGACGATACCGCCCAGATAGGCCGCGGTGACGCCTATGGCAACGGAGAGGATGGTGGCGAGCCCGCCGGCGATGGCTCCGATCAGGAGGGTCTCTCGGGTACCCCAGATCAACTGGGAAAAGATGTCCTCGCCCAGGTTTGTGGTGCCCAACAGATGCGTCGGAGAGGGACCGAGGGTGGGCAGGAACAGCTCTGCGGTAGGTCCGTAGGGCGCGATGACGGGCGCAAAGACGGCCATGATGACGAAGATGCCGAGGATGGCAAAGCCCAACACCGCCTTTGCGTTCGAGCCGACGGCCGACAGCACCAGCCCGCCGATGGCCAGCAGACGCGGCCGCCGGCCCCGGGCAGCGGGAACCGGGAGCGGCGCCTCCTCCAGAGCTATATGCTGATACACGTTGCTCTCAGCGCTTGGCTCGAGTTCGTGGATCCAGAAGGGCGTTGGCGGCGTCGGCAGCGAGAATCGCCACCAAGACGGCCAGCGTAACCATCAGAAATAGCGCCTGCATGAGCGGATAGTCCTGGTTCTCAACCGCCTGCAGGAAGAGGAAGCCCACACCCGGATAGTTGAAGACGATCTCGGTCAGCAGCAGCCCGCTGACGACGAATCCCAGCGACATTGCAAATCCGGCCAGGTTGGGGAGGATGGCGTTGCGGCCGGCGTAGTGGAACATGATCCTCCAAGGGCGCAGACCCTTGGCCCGCGCCATCTGTACGTAATCCTCCGAGAGTGTTCCGACCATGTTGTTCCGCATGGTGAGGATCCAGCCGCCGATGGAGGTGATGATGATCGTTCCAGCCGGCAGGATGGCGTGGGTGAGGATCTGGCCAATGGTGGCCCACGAAAGGGTGAGGCTGGAGGTGATGCCGTAGCCGAAACGGGCGGGCAGCCAGTTGTGAATGACCGAGAAGAAGTAGATGGCCAGGAGTCCGAGCCAGAAGTAGGGCACCGCCGACAGGACCACAAACAACGGCGTCACCAGGCTGTCCACTGCCCCCGCGCGACGCCAGGCGACCACCATGCCGATCAACGTTCCCAGAACGAAGCTGATCACCGTCGTCACTCCCGCAAGGGCGAGGGTCCAGGGTAGAGCCTGCATGACCACGTTGATCACCGGCTCAGGGAAGAAGCCGACGGAAAGGCCGAACTGCCCGTGAGCCAGATTGTCGAGGTAGGTCAGGTACTGGGTGAAGATGCTGTCCCGCGGATGAATGCCGAAGGCGGCCTGGTACGCCTGAACCGTCTGAGGACTGAGGCGCCCCTTGAACCGCGCCATCATGGCAGTCATCGGACTGCCCGGCATCATCCGCGGGAGAATGAAGTTCAGCGTGAGGGCCGCCCACAGCGTGATTACGAAGAACTGTAGGCGGCCGAGGACCACGCTCACTTCAGATGAAGATGCAGCAGCACCACCATCTGGTCGGGGAAGTTGTAGGCCGCCGGAGCAGCGTAATCATTCTTCTTGTTCACCCAACCGGTGAGATCGGTGGTGTCGTATTCGTACCAGTTCACTCCCTCGAGAACCGGGATGACCGGGACCTGCTTGAGCATGACCTGCTGAATCTTGTCGATGATCGTGTGCTGCTGCTTGGAGCTGTTGGTCAGTGCATACTGCTTCAACAGAGAGTCCACGGCTTTGGAACGGAACCGCTCGAAGTTGCTCTGCGCCAGCTTGCCCGGGCCGATGGGAGCCGTGTTGGCGCTGTCCAAGAGCTGCCTGAACTGATAGTAGGGCGTGGGGCCGCCCAATGGTGAGTCGTAGCTCATCTGAAACTCGCCATCCTGCTCGTCGGCTGAGTGGGTGGTGCCGGAGACGTTTTCCGGCTTGAGCTCGATGCCGATCTGCCTGAGGTCGGCCGCCGCCGCCTGGACCTCTCCCACCCAGTCTGAGTAGCCACCGACATTGAGGACCGAGATGCTGAGCTTGCGCCCCTTCTTGTCATGGAAGATGCCATTGGAGAGCTTGAAGCCGGCCTTCTCCAAGAGCTTCTTGGCCTTGCCCGGGTTGTACGAGTAGTTGTACTTCTTGGCCAGAGACTTGTCGTACCAGCTCTTGGCGTCCGGGACGATAATTCCGGACTGGTTGGCCGGAGGGAGGTATCCATAGACGCCGAGCCGGGAGACCTTGGCTCGGTCGAGCCCGATGGAGATCGCCTGCCGGACCGCCAGGATGTTCGTGGGCCAGCGCTTCAGGTTCGGATACATGATCACGTCGTAACCCTGTGGCGGGAACCAATAGTGGCGCACCTTGGAATTGACGTTGGGTGCGTGGACGTAGGAGGCGTTGATGTTGGGGATGTACTGTGCTCCCCAGACGTCCTTGTTGTTTCCGTCCAGATAGCCATTGCCGCCACTGTTGTCAATGAAGGCCGGGTACTCGATCTTCGAGAGATAGGGCTTGCCCTTCTGCCAGTAGTGGGGATTTCGTATGTACTCGATGTTCTGTGGCGAGCACTTGTGGAGCTTGAACGGCCCGCTTCCCGTCGGCTTGGCATCGAGGTACGTAACCGGGTTCTTTACCTTGGACCAGGTGTGCTGAGGCACGATGAACGTCTGGTCGCCGATGTAATAGAAGAACGGTACGGCAGCCTGTTTGAAGCTGAAGACGATCTTGTTCTTATGGCTGACGACGTTCGACAGCACCGTCCAGATGGCGTTGACGTCGATGCCGGGGAACCGCTTCAGAAGCTTGAAGGTGAAGACCACGTCGGCAGCTGTCAGCGGCTTCCCGTCGGCCCACTTCACGCCTGATCGAAGCGTGAAGGTCAGGGTCTTGTTGTGATTTGACCAGGCGTACTTCTTCGCCAGCCAGGGTTGGCCCTTGTTGTTGTCCTGGTTGACGTACCACAGTGGCTCGTAGATGATCCCCGCCGAAAGCAGTGACGTCGTGGCGCCGTACGGGTTGAACGAGCAGGACCAGAGCGATCCCTGCACATTGTCGATGGTAACGGTCCCGCCGATCCTGATCTTGGCCGCCGGCTTCGAGGCCAGTGACGGAGCCGAGTTAACGAGCACCAGAATGATTGCCAGACTCGCGACGAAAGCTGCGCGGAGGAATGAACGACTTCCGACAGAGCGAGAACAGAGCATCCAACCACCTCTTGAGCTTCTACGACTTCGGCGTTGATGGAACGGTGAGGGGACCTGCCGGCGGCCGTGTTCGAGGGATGAGCGAGGCAGCCCCTTACTGATACTGCAACCAGCGTCGCCGTCCCAACAAGCAAATTTGCGCCAAATCGACCGTCAATCCCCACTAATGCCCGTGGAGACGCCAAATTTCCGGAAATACGGAAGTTAGACGCGAAGGGGCTGGGATGCGAGGGGGCCGGCGGGTGGACTTGGTTCATGCCAAATGGACGCAGTTGAAATCCAAACACCACTCCCACATCCCAGTCGCGCCAGTGGGCTACGCTGGAGCGTTCACGGAGGATGTCCTGGTGGTCGCGATTCAGCAGAATGAGCGGCAAATGCCGCTCGAGCAGCAGCCGGCGATCCTCGTTCGAGGCCTGGTTAAGCGATATGACACCGTCGAAGCGGTCAAGGGCATCGACCTGACGGTTCGGTCGGGCGAGATCTTCGGCTTTCTCGGCCCCAACGGCGCCGGAAAGTCGACCACCATCTCCGTCCTGTGCACGCTGCTGCGACCGACCGAGGGCTCGGCCGAGGTCGCAGGCTACGACGTCGACCGTCACCCCGCCCTCGTCAGGCAGCGCATCGGCCTGATCTTCCAGGACCCGTCGCTCGACGATCAGCTGACCGCGCGCGAGAACCTCTGGTTCCACGCCATGGCCTACGGCGTGCCCCATGAGGAGCGTGGCCCCAGGATCAATGCCGCCCTCAAGATGGTGGATCTGGACGACCGCGCCGGCTCTCCGGTTAAGACCTTCTCCGGAGGCATGAAGCGCCGGCTGGAGATCGCCCGCGGCATCCTGCATTCGCCGGAGGTCCTCTTCCTCGACGAGCCCACCATCGGTCTCGATCCGCAGACTCGGGCCCGGGTGTGGGACCACCTTCGGGGCATCCATGCTCGAAGCCCGATCACCATCTTCATGACCACCCATTACATGGAAGAAGCGGAGTGGTGCGACCGCATCGCCATCATCGACCACGGTCGGATCGTGGCCGAGGGAACACCGGCCGATCTCAAGTCTCAGGTGGGTGGCGACGTGGTTGTCGTCTCAACCGACGACGACGATAGAGCCATTGCTGAGGTCTGGGAGAGCTTTCAGATCGAAGCTGCTAAGGGGACGGGCGAGATACGCATCGAGGTGCCTGACGGAGCGGAGTTCGTGCCCCGGCTGCTTCGAGAGATGACGGTGCCGGTGCGGACGGTCACCGTGCGCAGACCGAGCCTCGACGACGTCTTCCTCAAGCTGACGGGGCGGGCCATCCGCGACGAGGAGGCCGATCCCAAGGCGATGATGCGCCGTTTCGCCAGGACCTGGAGGGGTGGGCGATGACCAGCACGACGGTCGGCGGGAAGCTGCGCGAAGAGGATGCGGCGGTACTCGTCCAGCCCGCTTCGCATCCAAGGGTGGCGTGGTATCAGGCGGTGTACATCATCTGGTATCGCGACCTGGTGCGCTACACCAGGGACCGCCCCAGGCTGCTGGCCTCGTTTGCGCAGCCACTTCTGTACCTGGCGATCTTCGGCGTGGGGTTGAGCAGCTCGTTGGGAGGAAGCTTCTCCAAGGGCGCGGCGGGGGGCGCCGGCGTGTCCCTGAGCTACATCCAGTTCATGTACCCGGGCGTGGTCTCGATGTCGGTGCTGTTCATCGCCGTGTTCAGCGCCATGTCCGTGGTCTGGGATCGCGAGTTCGGTTTCCTACGGGAGATCCTGGTGGCGCCGGTGGGCCGTGGCTGGGTGGCTTTGGGCAAGGCTCTCGGCGGCGCCACCCAGGCAATGATCCAGGGAGCAGTCATGCTCGTCCTGGCGCCGTTCGTGGGGGTAAAGCTGACGGCTCTGTCGGTCATCGAAGTCATCCCGCTGCTGTTCGTGCTGGCATTTGGCCTCACCACCCTGGGCGTGGCGCTGGCGACGCGTCTGCAGACCATGCAGGGCTTCCAGGTGGTCATGAACTTCATCCTCATGCCCATGTTCTTCCTCAGCGGGGCACTCTTCCCGCTCAGCCGGCTGCCGGTCTGGATGAGTGTTCTCACCCGATTTGATCCTGTCGCCTATGGCGTTGCGCCCATACGGTCCGTGATCCTCGAAGGCTCGGGCGTGCCCGGTCCGGTCGTCAACCGGCTAGCTGCCCTGACTATCGGCGGCTGGCAGCTGCCATCGATCCTCGACGTCGGCATACTGTCTCTCTTCGGCCTGGCCATGCTGGTCGTCGCGATGCGGTCCTTCAGCCGTCGGGCGTAGTGGACGCCACCATGCGAGCAGTGGAGATCCGCCCTGGCTGACGACCTGATCGAGGAACATGATGGGCCCGGGCGCGACATGGTCGTTCCCCTCCTAGCACTGCCCGACGCCTCAGCTCAGTACCGGCGCCTGGAAGAGGCCGGTATCTGTCTCCGCCGGAGCCAGGTGTACGAGGCGGACCAGGTGACCCGCTGGGTCGCCGACCGCTGGAAGGGATGGGTGGCGGAGGTTGCGGCCGCGTTCAACCATCTCCCGGTGCGGCTCTTCATAGCCACACTTAACGGCGACATCATCGGCTTCGCCGCCTTCGACGTCGCCTACCTCGGGCTCTTCGGCCCAACAGCGGTTGACCCAGAGCATCAGGGAAAGGGCGTCGGCGCGGCGCTCCTGCTGCGGTCATTGGAGGCCATGAGAGAGGCAGGGTACCTGTACGCCATCATCGGCGACGTGGGTCCGGCCGGCTTCTACTCTCGCGTTGCCGGCGCCTACTCGCTGCCCGCGGAGTGGCCGAGCTTCACCGACCCCGACGTCAGCTGACTCGGTCCAAGCCCGGCGATCGAGTACGCCGAGCGCCTCCAGGACCGCCGTCCTGTTCTGAGCTCAGCCCGGGCTGAGCTAATGCGTGTCGTTCGCAGCCACGACCGCCGTGCCACGGACACGTTGATCGAATCGATTCGTTGGATTGACGTCGATGAGCCGGTGGCACGGCGTGCAGGCGAGTTAGGCAGGGCATACCGGCGCAGTCACCCTTGCCTTTCCGTCGCCGACCTCATCATCGCCGCAACAGCTCACCAACACGACCTATCGCTGGCGACCGTTAACGTGAAACATTTTCCAATGCTGACGGACTGCGGCCACCATACTAGCGCCGGGGCGGGCGGCAGGTGCCGGAGCCGGCGTGTCTACCCTCGGTGTCCATATTCATGAGCCGCGGCCACCGCGCAGCAAAAGATCAAGCAATGCTGCAGAGCGGTTCTTCCAGAATCGCGGGCAGCACGGGCGGGAGTCTTCCCCGGTCAGATGGCACAGGTCAGATTGACCCCTGTTCGGCCTCGACCCTTCGTCGGGGGTCACAGCGGCGGACGCTCCTCGATAACTCACTCCGTCTGGGCTCTGTCGAGGGAGGCAGTAACTGTTGCAAACGCGAGGCTAAGTTCGAGCAGGTCTTTCCCTCCCGCGAACTTGGGTGCCGATAGCGGTTCTGTGGCTAGGTTTTCGTCGGGTCGAACACCTGAATAGTCAGCGACGCTTTGCTGGTGCGACCGATGCCGTCGGTGGCCTTGAGGGTCACGGTGTCGGTTCCAAGAGGAAGGTTTGTAGTGCTTGCGACCCGGCCGTTGCCCACGACGACTCCGTTCACGAACCATGTTAGTGACTTGCCCCCCAAGGGGAATCCGCGGTCGCTGGTCGCCGTTCCCTCGAGATAGAGGGTGGCGTTACTTGCCAGCCGCTGCTTGCTTCCCGGACTCAGAATCTGTGCGGTGGGTGGCGAACCCTTCGCTTGAATCTCAGCTGAAGTCGCCGTCACGGTGTTGAAGCCGTCATTGACCACAAGCTCAATCCGGCCGTCTGTCGACCTCGAGAAGAGCTTCGCCGGCAGCGAAAGCTGGCGTTCGCCGTAAGCCATTCCGACTGTGCGGTAATGCTTCCCGGCATCCGACGAGTAGCGGACGAAGGTTTCGAGCGGCTGCTTCTGCTGGTCTCCAGTTACTGACCATGCGACATCCACAGCACCAGAAGACCCGATAACCGTCCCTGCCTTTGGCGACACGAGCTTTACCAAGGGTGCAGGGGTGCGGTTACGGCTATCGAGGAGTGTCGCCTCATCCATGAAGTCCAAGCGGGCGGCGCCAGTAGCAGGAATGGTAGTGGCCAGCAGGTAGGTACCTGGATGCCGGTCGGCATGAAGTTCGGTCTCGGTCATGGGATACATGCCGAGGAGCTTTCCCCCGGCGTCGCGAACATAGATCTGATACGGAACATTTGGAGACTGCTGCGGAACCGGCATGGCGGTGGGGATGACCGAAAGGAGGGCGGCCTTATCACCCTGTATAACCGCCGTTACCCGCAGGTCGCCGGACACGGATGCGCGACGCAACGAGGAGGGGGCGGTCGGAGGCGAAACGGAGCCGGCCGAACCTGGATGGGTCATGGCATTGAACAACTCCGTCCAGCCTCGAGGCGACACCCACGCAACCTGCTCCAGAGCGGCGTTGGTCCGTCCGTTGTTCGACACGCAGTAGGACATGTAATCGTACTCGTTTCCCGTCGGGTCCGAGTGGCCGTCAAGGCCGGGATAGAAGATCCGGTATGCTCCGGGGCCTGACATGTGTGCCGCCTGGGGATCGGTTCCTACACCTTGGAGATAGCCTTGATTGTCCGGCGGCCAGCTTTCAGCTCCGGTTCCCAAGAATCCGCCCCCATTGCACGAGCCCGACGCGTGGGCGCGACCCAGCAAGTGGCCGAATTCGTGGGCCACCGCGGTCAGGGGACGAGGAGCCTCTACAACGGCTGTCGATATGGGAACCCAGGGCGAATAGATGGTAAGCGAATGATCCGTCGGTACCCCGTTCCCTGGGATCACGCCGATGATCTGTCCGGGACATGTCGATCCCGGATCGCAGAAGCCCTCCGTGATCGCGTCGTCCACGGTGCGCACCAAGCTGACGTCCGGGTCGAAGATATTCGCCGCGTCATTGGAGTTGGTCACGTCGAAGGAGGCGACATACGGCCGAACACTGAAGGATCCATCGGCCACCGGAAGCACAGCCTTCAGCCCGTCGAAGAGAGGGACGGGATCAGTCGGCGGGGTGATGCGGCTGGGAGAGCTAACGAACTCCGAGACCGGAGAGATCGTGACCGGGTTGGTCGTTTGGAAGGAGACGTTCTGCAGTCCGGCAACGTTGTTTTCGGTGCTCCGCTCGACGTAGCCGGAGACCGCAGCTGGAATCAGCTGGGCGACGAACTCGAGATACTGACCGGAGGACGTCCAGGCGGGCGGAAGAGTAAAAGTGAAGGCTCCGGCAGGATTGGCCCGTTCTGTTGCCACTGTCGCCGTACGGGTGAGGGTTAGAGTGCCGCCGTCTGGGCTCACGGGGCTTCCGGATAGGGGCGCAAAGACGTTGTCCGGCTGTTGGCTGTACGCGTAAAGCCTCGCATCAACCGTTAACCCTCCGGAAGGCACGCTGCCGCCAAGCAGTGGATAGACGCGAACGATGGTCTTCTTGCCCGCGGCCAGTTCTACGCCGCCGTACTCCCCGAACCGGAAGCTCTGGGAGATGCCCGGTACTGGAGAGGACACGCCGGTATTGAAATCCGGTAGCGCGTAGGGCTGTACCGCCTGGGTAATCTCCATGCCACCGACTGAGAGGTCATACATCGAGGGCGGTGGCGCCTCAAGCGTGATGGTCGCCGTCTGATGGGCAATTTGGTTGTCCTCATCACGAACCCATGCCGTGAACGTATTGTCGCCGGTGTGAAGCAGCGGCATGCTCACGCTGTAGTGGCCGTCGTGGATGGTTTCGTGGCCCGGAACCGTCAGGTTCTCCGCGCAGTGTGCCCAATCGGGAGGAGCGGAAGCATCCCCGCTTACGACACAGAAGTTCTGGATCCCGCGAGGAGCGCTTATGGAGCCGCTGGCAAAGCTTGGATGTCCACTGCTGTATACGGTGCCGTCGGCAGGGGAGTCGATGGTGACATATGGCTGATCCAGGAAGCTGGGAACAAGGATGTAGCTGCCAAGATCGTCGATTATGGCGGCTCTTGGTCCGGTGTCATGTGACCCAGTTCCACGTCCCACGAAGACACCGACGCAGGAAATCTGGTTTTGATTGTCGGAAACTGAAATCGGCGTGTCGATGTTGCTACGCTGTCCCTCTTCGGCGATCATCACGTCCGGGCTGACGTCGATGACCTTACCGTTTGAAGCGTAGGCAACCAGGCGTGCCCAGGTGCCGGGGGGCGGTGCCGGAGCACCGTCAATACCGGCGGTGACCGATACCTCCGCCGCGGTGGTTCCAGCCGGCATGCACGCCTCGAGATGTGACCCTCCATTGAGGGCCTCGAGAGCGTTCGGGAAGCTATCTGGTGCGACATTCATAGGCCTCACGATCTTCGCGCCCTGCGGAAACGTGAATCCCGCGGAGTCCACCTTCAATTCGGTACCTGCCAGCTGGGTGTCGAAGGAATCGCTAACGAATGGGAGGCCTTGCGACACACCTTTCGAGATTTCCACCTTTACCGCTGCTTGAGTTTCGGCCTTGGTGGGAAGATCGACAACCTCCACGCTAACGGCGTAGGTGGCCGGTTGGAGGTAACTTGTAATCGCAGCAGCTCCGGTGGCGTCGCCAAAGGTTCCATCACCATTCAGGTCCCAGGTGTAGGAGGGCTTCTGAGCGTTGGACGAGGCGACGAAGCGAATAGTGGCTCCGGCACTACCCATACATGAAGGGTGACAAGTGATCTTGGCAGCGAACCCAGAGTCTCTGATCGGTCCTAGGCTCGCTGAGACAGCAACCTGGGAGCCGAAGCCGGGGGCCAGCACGAGCCCGATGATTGCCACTGTGGCTGCCAATATACTCCGGCTACTCTTCATCCTACGCTCCTTATCCAGCATCGTCATAAGGTCTTTTTGACAGCGCTTCACTCTTGTTGAACCGCTCGTCATGAGCATAGGCTAAAGGGCCCGCTTCTGTCCAGCATGATCCTATCGATGTGACAACAGCCTGGACTGCGTCTATGTCTCGGACCTGCCTCCCACTACCATGGACCTACATCGAACCGACGGCACGCCTCCATGCTGCGCTCGGTCGATTCGGCGCGCATCCCCAGTTCTCTGGGACGTCAGGACCGGGGCTCTCCGACGACGGTCGATTCTCACGCTACAGCGGAGGCAATGCGCCTGGCGGGTTCACGCACCTGCCGAGCCCTCGATCTGGACTGGATAGCCCGACCTGAGCACAGCCACGGTCGCAGGAGGCGTCAGGACAGTGGCGTTGCCGGATCGAGGCCGGCGGCGCCGGGTTGCGTAGCCCTGGTAGGTCCACTCTGTGAGATGGTCGCCGGCCACGACTGCCGGCCGGTCGTCGAGCATGACGAAAACTCCATTCGGGAGGCCGGCCCAGGGAAGCTCATGCAGATGACGGCGATGAGTTCCCCGAATGAGGCGCTCGGAGTGTAGCTGACGGTTGATCTCGCCGGCCGTCGGCACCGGCACGCTCAGGGCTTCCGCCCACCCACGACGGTAGGCATCGTAGGCGCGCCAGCGGCACTCGGCACACGGACGATGCCCGGCGGCAAATGAGACGGCCTCGTCATGAAAGAAGAGATGGGTGTAGCGGTGCGGCTGCCACTGTTCCCGCCACCGACCGCGAAACTCCAGCTCACAGGTGATCCAGAGGTTCCCACCGTGGAAGCGCACGATCTCCCGGCCTCGGTGGAGGATGCCGCGGTTCCCTGTCCAGGCGCCTCGCAGCGGAATGGCCACGATGTCGCCTTGCGGCGTTACCCGATTGCGCTCAGCCACACCCCAGCATGCCAAAGGGACGTGCTCCCGAGAGATTGGGGCGCCCTGACGATCTGGAACTCTTCTGGAACACGACGTTGGTACGGTGATCGCGACGGTCGGATTCAGGGACTGAGCGGGGTGTGGTAGTCCGAAAAATGCGCGGCTGCTGCGAATCCGGGATGGCCCTGAGCCGATCGAACTCTCAATACATCAGCAGCCGAAAGGCAAGGAGTGTTAGGTGATGAAGTATCTCGTCCTTTTACCGGTCGTAGTCATGGTCGCGATCAGCGGATGCGGAAGCTCGAGCTCGACGTCTACACCACCGTCCAAACATCATTCGACGTCGCACTCAGGAGCAAAGCAGAGCTCGGGGTCGCATCAGGCGGCCGCCACAACCGGCGGCTCGAGCAGCTCGGCTTGGTGCGGAGATATTAACGGCGCCAAGCTCGACCTTCAAAACCTGAAGCGTCTGGGCTCGCAGCCTTCGCCGTCGACCCTCATCAGCGACCTCAAGAAGCTGGACTCCAAGATAGCGGCGGCGACACCAACCGCACCGGCTCGACTCTCGGCCGGCTTCCATGGGGTGAAGAAGGCGGATGAAGCACTGCAAACCGGTATCCAGCAGCTTCAGGCCTCGGGAGCCTCATCGGCGCTCTACGTTCAGCCGGTGAAGGCAGGTGT
>Ga0070739_10002806_pt1 | contig 22587 bp, 20 predicted proteins | sample Coa_R1_7_FD_66445 | JGI IMG/M metagenome (GOLD analysis project Ga0070739, IMG submission 66445) | Surface soil microbial communities from Centralia Pennsylvania, which are recovering from an underground coalmine fire - Coalmine... | ecosystem: Environmental > Terrestrial > Soil > Unclassified ... | reverse complement strand
CCGCTCCAGGAACTCGCGTGCCCCCGGCCGCGGCGGGTGGAAGAAGCCGGCGCCCTTCCAACCGTCGAATTCGTTGAGCACGCCGTCGAGGTCTACGCAGACAACCGGCTTGTCGTTGTCGGACATTTGCCGCTCCCCCGTGCATCGAGCGCCCTGCGATACCGCGCCCGCTCGCGCTCGAACCGCGCCGCTTCCTCCGTTCCCGCCAGCGCCCGCACGGCCAGATCCGCATATCCCAGCCGGAATGCCAGGTAAGCGGCGCGGTAAAACGGCAGGCGAGCCGCGATTTCGTGATCCCCCGACTGGCGCCTGTAATGCTCGACGAAGGCTTCGCCCGCGCCGGTTTCCGCGGCAAACGCCGCCACGTCCCAGGCGATATCGTGCGGCCCCGGGAAGAAATGGCCGTCGTGGTGGTCGAGCGCGTCGGTCTTGAGGAATCCATCGGCCGTTTCGATCCATTCGTGCGGCAGCATGCGGCCGTCTAGCGCCACCGCTTCTCCCTCCGGCAGCGGACCGGGCCACGGCTCGCCCGTGTTGCACGCGATCATCTCCGCGAGCGGCCCGGTATCTGCCGGCTCGCCCGTCCGGAATTCGCGGCGCAGGAATGCCAGGTACTCCGCGGCGCGTTCGATGAGCTCCCGGCAGGCGCGGGCCGGCCGCCCTGGAAGCCAGCGCATTTCGAGGAATCCGTTTTCGAAACCGAGCGCCGGCGTGGTGAATGCGCTCAGCCGGTGCGCCCGCTCCAGCTTTTCGCGCCCATAGCGGCCGTAGCCCGCGAATTTGAAAAGCCGGTCTCCGCAGAGGTATTTCCGGCGCTCGTGTTGCGGCTGGACGGGAGGCCAGATCCCGCACACCTCGCGCCACCGCCCCGCGGAAAGGTCGCGCGCGCCGGGAAACAGGCCCAGTTCCTCAAAGTCCGCGGTATACCGCCGGTGCCTTTGCCAGCGCCGCCGCGCGGTTTCCGAAACAAAACCGCTGCCGTCCGTCTCCCAGCTTGGGAGGAAGACGATTCGCTCGTCGGGCACGCCGAGACCCGAAAGGCATTCCGCCACCGAGGCGAACGAGGATCCGCTCAGCCCCGGCCCTTCATCCACAATGGCGAACCAGCCGGGCCATTCCCTCCAGGGGCGCGCGAGCCGATCGGTAATGCGCAGTTCGCGGTTCCACGGATGGCCGCGGGGCCGCACGGTCCACGATTCCGCCGCGACGCCCCGTGCGCGCAGTTCGCTTTCGACCACGGCCGCCAGCGTCGTACCGATGCTGCGGATGCCGATCACGGCGACGCGGGCGGGGCGCGCGTCCTCGAGGAAACGGCGCGCCGCAATGCGGTAGAGCTCGGGATCGAGGGCATAGTAGGCGAAGCCCTCGGGGACCGAGATCTCGATCTCGGCGAACGCGTCGCAGTGGCGGGGCTGCACCGTCAGATCATCGTCCCGCTCGGGACACAGCGCATCGGCGAGGGCGGCCTCGATTTCGCCCCATGCCATGAGGCGCTCGAACCCGGAGGCCGCTTCGGCGCCCGCGATGGCGTCGCGCGTGCGCACCCGCCGCTTCTGCTGGCGGTAGACGATCACGCGAAATTCTCCCGGTGCGCGGGGCGCTGCGTGATGCACGAGCGGCGGTTTGCCGGCTGGGGGGTGGGCCGGCGGTGATGGGGCTGGTCGCGGTTGCGTGGGGCGAGGCGCAGGCCATGGGCCTGCGGTGTCGCGCCGGCGGAGGCGGGTGGCTGCGGCGTGGGGCGCAGCGTGAGGGAGAGGGGGCGGTGATGCGACTGGTCGCGGTGGCGTGGGACGGGTCGCAGGCCATGGGCCTGCGATACCGCGGAACCGGCGGTCACGCGACGTTCTCCGCGCGGGCGGCGCGCTGCTCGATCCACAGCCGGCGGTTCACGCGGTCGCGCGCGCCCCAGCGGTACTTGAAGTCCTCGCGTTTGCGCAGGAAGTCGATCTCGGTGGCGCCCTCGTCGATCGCCAGGCGGATCGTCTCCGCCAGAAGCACCGTGCCGGGACTGAGGTGGGCGTGCGCCGGGTCGAAGCCGGAAAGGTAATAGAAGAACCGCCGGCCGCGGCGGAAGTTGTACTGCACCGCGATGGTCTCGCCGTCGCGTTTGAGACCGTAGAGCCGCAGCGCGCCCGAGCGCGCCATGCGTTCTGCCGCTTCCCGGTGAAAGCGCTCGAGCCGCGGCGAAGCCAGCATGCCGCGTTCGCCCCGTTCCCGCCAGCGCGATTCGTGCAGCCGGAACAACTCGCGCAAAAGCGGCTCCCAATCCGCGGCGGCGCGGATCACTTCCACACGCGCCCCGAGTTGCAGACGCCTTCCGGCCGTCCGCAAGTTGTGGCGGAATTTCGGATCGAGCGACGCGAGCAGATCATCCATCGTCCGCGGCAGATCGAGCACGGGGCAGACGCCACACGGGGCATCCTGCGCGGCCAGGCCAGGCGGTAATTCCGCACGGAGCAGCGGCGAGTCCGGCCGTACCTCCTGCAGATCGCAGACGCGCCACTCGCACCGCGAGTCAGCCAGCCATTCGATCACCCGCTGCGCCGCTTCCCCGGCGGACTCGGGCGCGGCGAGCATTCCCAGGTGGTCGGAGATTCCGGAGCCGAGCCAGGAGGCGCAAACCGTCTCGGGCTGCGTGCCGTAGCCCCAGAGGAACAGCGGCGCGAGGCCGACCAGCTCGCGCCCGCGCCGCACGGCCAGCACGCGGAGGCTGCCGCCTCCCCAGAGATGCCGCGTCCACGGCAGCAGCCAGTCGGGGCCCTCGAAGGGCGTGGCCGCTTCGTCGCGCTCCCACAGCTCGCGCCATTCGGGTTCGAGCGCTTCGAGCGCATCCGGACTCGCGACGGCTTCGATCTCAAGCGACACGGATGCCGCCCGCCTCGGCCGTCCGCGCCACGCCCTGAGCGCTGAGCCGGTGATACAGCTTCAGGTATTGCGCGATCATCCGCTCGGCGGAAAAGCGGGCGCGAGCGGTTTCACGGCACATCTCGGGGTCGATCCTGTCCGCCTGCCGGATCGCGGCCGCCATTTCGCGCGCATCGTTCACCAGGAAACCGGTGCGCCCGTGCTCGATGATCTCCGGCAGCGCGCCGGCCGGGTAGGCGATGACCGGCGTCCCGCACGCCATCGCCTCCATGGCGACGAGCGAGCTGGTTTCCGGCGCCAGGCTGGGCACGAGCAGGCAGCGGGCGGCGGCCAGCAGCCGCCGCTTGCGCGCCAGCCCGACCGGTCCGATGAAGCGGCGCAGACGTCCGTCCAGGCGCGGCGCGACCTCGCGCGCGAAGTAGTCTTCGTGCTCGCGGTACCCGAAGATCTGCCCCGCCAGGATCAGTGGACTGCGCGCCTCCGCGGCCGCCTCGAGCGCAATATGGAAGCCCTTCTCCGGGCAGATGCGCCCCAGCGCCAGGGCGAAGTTCCGCCGCCGCACGGTGGTCCGCAACTGTTCGAGAGGTACACCGTTTTCGATGTAGGGCAGTACGCTGCCGCTCGGCGGGCAGCCGCGCTGCTGCGACGCGCTCACGCACTGCAGCCAGGTGTCCGGCCGCTGCTCGCGGAAGATCGCCTCCGGATACCAGGTGAGCGGCAGGTGCAGGGTCACCAGCACGGGCGGCCCCGGGGGCGGCAGGTAGGCGTGGAAATCGAGCGAGTGCATGTGGATCAGGTCGAACGTCCAGCGCTCCATCGCGCCCCGGATGAGCTCGCGGTAGCGCTCCTGCGCCTGGGCGTGGACGTCCGGATTCAGGGGGCCTGGGGGCAGGGGAGCGGCGAGCAGCCGTCCCGCCGTCCGCGACCCCTCGGGCGCGATGACCACGGAATGGTGCCCGTTGCGCACCAGCCTGCGGTCCAGGAGAGTGAGAATCTGTTCCGAGCCTCCGGCGGCGTCCGGTCCCACCGGAGCCAGCGGATAGCCGATACTGAGTACCCGAAGTGGTTTCATAGGGTGGTTGCGGCGCCGAGCGTCTTCAGCGCTTCCCCGGCGAGCAGGCGCCACCGCTCGCCGGTAATGCCCCAATTCCAACTCTCGTAGAGCAGCGTGCCGGCGTGGGGCGCGGCCGTGAAATCGTAGGCCGGAGCCGGGCGGAACCGTTCCTCATCCAGCGCGAAATGGCGCAGCATCCCGGACTGGGTGGGAAAGCATTCGACCATGCGCCGTTTGTTGTCGCGCTGCGCCTCATCGAGGACGTAGACCTCGCCGGCATCGCCGCCCGGCAGGAAGCGGCCGGTCTCCATCCGCACGGGCGCTTGCGAGCTGCCCGCTGCGGCGACCTGCGCCGCGGCGTGGTAGCTGGCGAATTCGTAGACGTCGGGCGGCGCGGTCACGCGGGCGCAGGCCGCGTGCACGGCGAAGGCGGCGGCGTCGTGGTCGGGATGTCCGCCCTCGTACGCATGGGTCAGCACCGCGCCGGGCCGCAGCTCGCGCAGCAGGTGCACCAGCTTCAACGTGATGTAGGCCATTTCGAGCGAGGCCTCTTTGTCCACGACGTTGAGGTGCAGCAGTCGGCCGTTGCCGATGCCCGCGAGGCGCATCGCGGCTTCCAGTTCGCGCCGGCGCGCGGCCGCGTAGTCCTCGCGATTCTCGAAGCCGGCGGCGCGCGCGTCCGCCATGTCGCGCGGAGCGCCGTCCGTGATGTGCAGGATGGTGACGTCGCGCAGGCGGGCGAGCATGCCGCCCGCGCCGATGGTTTCGTCGTCCGGATGCGCCGCGACCACCAGCACCGGCCGCCGGACGAGCGCCTGCCCGATGGTCATTCCGGCGGGCTCACTCCCGCGCCCCCTCCGCCCGCTTCGACGGGCAAACTCACCGCCGCCTCCAGGATGTTTTCCAACTCGAGGGCCCGCCGCGCCGCGGTGTGATTGGCCAGCGCGCGCTCGCGTCCGGCGTTCGCGATACGGCGCAGCGCTGCGTCGTTCATCGCGAGCGCGTCCATGACGTGGCCGGTGGTGCGGGCCACCAGGATTTCGCGGCCCGGCTCGAAGAAATAGTCCAGGCCTTCCCATTCGTCGCTCAGGATCGGCGCCCCGCAGGCCGCGGCTTCGAACAGCCGGCCGGAGGGACAGTACCCGAGCTCCGCCATCGGCCGGCGCGTGACGCTCAGGGTCAGGCGCGAGGAGCAGTAGAACGCGGCGTGATCGGCGGGCGCAATGTGCGGATGGAAGAAGATGTTGGCGGTCCAGGGGAAATCCGGAGGATACTGCGGCCCCGCGATGCGGAAGCGGAGGTCGGGGCGGCGGCGCGCGGGTTCCAGGAAGAGATCGTCGAGCGCGGCGCGGCGGTCCGCGGAGTATGTCCCGAGATGGGAAAGATCGGCGCGAAAGCGCTCCTCGGGCTCCACGGGATGGTGCACCTCGGGGTCGACGCTGCCGTAGAGCGCCGCCACGTGGCGCGCGCCGAGCCGCGTCTTCAACTCGGCCAGGGCCTGGCCGCCGGTATAGCTGAGCACGAGGTCGAAATCGCCCAGGCCGCGCGGCGGCAGGTATTCGACGGTTTCGCCCGCGCGGAGGCGCCCGAGCGTGACGCCGGTGTCGAGGTCGTAGAAGCAGCGGATGCGCGCCGGCGAGGACAGCACTTCTTCGCACGCCGGGATGGCGTCCGGGCAGTAGGACGTGACGATGGCGGCATCGGCGTCCGCCAGTTCCCGTTCGGCCCGGCGGCGAATCTCCTGCCAGGAGCCGTAAAGGATGGCTTCGCCTCCGGAGAGTTCGCGCAGATCGCGGTGCTGCGCGTAGAACGGCATGTCGCGCTCGAAGAAGAGCACGCGATGGCCGAGCTTTCCGAGCGCGCCGATCAGCCCCCGCCAGAGCGTGGCATGCCCGTTACCCCACGAAGAGGTGACGGACAGCCCGAAGACCACCAGTTTCACACTCCAAGGATGTCAGATGGCCCCGCGATTGGCACACCCGCCCGGCGACGCGGCGGTGGAGAATCAAACACAAGGCGCTGCGAAGTGCCTGCAATGGAAGCGAAAAGCGGGCGGCGCGGAGGGGTGCGATTCGTCACGGTGGCGGCTGGCGGCTGGGGCATTCGGCGCCGTAAAGCGTTCGGTCGGGATCGACCCGTCCTGTTGCCATTCCGGCAATAATAGGATCGTGAAGCAAGTCCGCATTGGCGAGTTGAAGGCGCATCTCAGTGCATACCTGCGCGCGGTTCGGCGCGGGGAGACTGTCACGGTTCTGGATCGTGACACTCCGGTTGCCCAAATTGTGCCTGCATGTGAGCCGGCGGCCTTGCGCATCCGGAAACCGGCGCGCGGAGCTCCGCCTCTCAATCGCGTCCCGCTGCCGAAGCCGTTGGGGCTGAAGACGGATGTCGTGGAGCTGCTGCTACAGGAGCGGCAACCTCGTTCGCGGCCCTCTCGCTGATTGGCCGGCGATTCCGGAGAGCGCCGCCCCGATTATCTTTCCGACGAGCCCTCCTCCCGATCGAGCCAGATCTCCAGGCCGAAGCCGTCCTCGTGGATCTTTCCCGCCGCGAACTCCGTCTGCGCGACCATCTCCTCGAACTCGCGCGTGGTGTAGGCCCGTTTCAGCAGCATGAAGCGGAAGGTGAGCCTGGTAATGAGCCGGTTGAGCGCGCCCGTATTCATGCTATCCACGGCGCGGCTGATGCACTCCGGCGATGCGTCCCGCCGCAGGTCGATGATCACCGCGCGCCCGCCCGGCCGCAAGACGCGATGCATTTCTTGGAGCGCGCGGACCGGCTGCGTGAAATTCTTGAACGCCGCCCGGCAGAGCAGGAAATCGAACGACTGATCCGCGAACGGCATGGCGGCGGCGTCGCCCTGGCGGAATTCCACCCGCACACCGGCTTGCTCCGCGTTTTTGCGCGCGATCTCGACGAACGTGCGGCTGATATCGAGCCCGGTCACCGGGTAGCCGAGCTTTGCCAGTTCCACGGCGAAGTACCCCGGTCCGGGCGCCACTTCGAGCACGCGGCTCCCCGGCGGCAGTTCGTCCGCCATGCGCCGCGCCAGCGCCTGGAACTCCTGCCTGGACTTCCCGGTGAGGTTGGCGTACCAGCGGGCGACGAAGCCCTCCATGCCCATTCCCTTGTAGCCCTTTTCGGCCATTGCGTGCGTCATGATGCCTCCTGTTTAGGAGCCTAAGGGGCGAAGGCGGCGCCGTCCCAGGGCGAATCGGCGAACGCGGCGCGGCAACCGGCGAGCGCCCGCTCCATCCGGCAAGCCGGTTGGCGCATACTGGTGAGGTGCCGAAGCGCCTCTGCCTCTTTTGCCTCCTTCTTCTCCCGCTCGCTGCCGCCGCCCAGGACCACGCCGCCTGGCGCGATTACGCGGGCGCCGCCGATTCCGCTCAGTATTCCTCGCTGAAGCAGATCGACCGCGGCAATGTCGCGCGCCTCAAAGTTGCCTGGACGTATGCCACCGGCGATGCGCGCCGGTACTCGTTTAACCCGCTGATGGCCGATGGCATCCTTTATGTTCTGGCGAAGCAGAACTCGATCGTCGCGCTCGATGCCGCCACGGGCCGCGAGCTGTGGTCCTACACGCCGCAACCGGTACCAGGGATCATCACGAGCCGCGGCATCAACTACTGGGAGAGCAAGGACCGCTCCGACCGGCGGCTTCTGTTCGCCGCCGACCACCAGTTGCAGGCGATCGACCCGCGCACGGGTAGGCCGATCCTCTCCTTCGGCACGAACGGCCGCGTGGATCTCAAGCAGGGCCTCGGCCGCGACCCGCGCGCGCTCACCCTCGTGCAATCGACGACGCCCGGACGCGTGTTCGAGGACCTGATCATTCTTGGGTCAGCGACCAATCAGGGCTACGGCTCCGCGCCGGGCGATATCCGCGCGTTCGATGTCCGTACCGGGCGGCTCGTGTGGACGTTCCACACCATTCCGCATCCGGGCGAATACGGGTACGAGACGTGGCCCGCCGATGCTTGGAAAACCGTGGGCGGCGCGAACGACTGGGCCGAGCTCACGCTGGATGAAGCGCGCGGCATCGTGTATGCCCCGACCGCCAGCGCCAAGTACAACTTCTACGGCGCGGACCGTCCCGGCGCCAACCTCTTTGCCGATTGCCTGCTGGCGCTCGACGCGCGCACCGGCCGGCGATTGTGGCATTTCCAGATGGTCCACCACGACATTTGGGATTACGACAACGCCACAGCCCCCAAGCTGCTGACGGTGCGGCACGGCGGAAAGGCCGTCGATGCGGTCGCGCAGGCCGGCAAGGAGGGCTTCCTCTGGGTGTTCGACCGCGTGACCGGGGAGCCGCTGTGGCCGATCGAGGAGCGGCCGGTGCCGAAATCGGACGTTCCCGGCGAAGCGGCCTGGCCGACGCAGCCGTTCCCGACCGCGCCGCCGCCTTTTGCGCGGCAGAAATTCACCGCGGACGATTTGAACCCGTACCTTTCTCCCGAGGACCGCGCCCGTTTCCGCGACCAGATCCTCAGCGCGCGCAACGAAGGCCTGTACACGCCGCCGGCGTTCCGCGGGACGGTCGAGATGCCGGGCAATAACGGCGGGTCGAACTGGGGCGGGGCAGCCGTCGACCCCGCGGCCGGGTGGATGTACATCGTGTCGAAAGACCTGCCCGCGATTCTGAAGCTGGAGCCGGACAAGACCGCGCCGGCCGGCACGGTGCGTTATGTCAGCGGCTTCAATTTGGTCACGGGCGCGAACGGGCTTTCGCCGATCGCGCCGCCGTGGACGACGCTCACGGCCTATGACCTGAATCGCGGCGTCATCGCCTGGAAGATGCCGCTCGGCGACGTTCCGGAACTCGCGGAGCGGGGGATTCACGATACCGGCACGCACTATCCCAAGGTGGGGCCTGTGGTCACCGCCGGGGGCCTGCTCTTCACGGGCACGCGCGACCGCAAAGTGCGCGCGTTCGATGCGCGGACGGGCAAGCTGCTGTGGGAGACAGAAGTGCCGGCGGCGATCGAGGGCATTCCGGCGGTATACGAGGCGCACGGCCGCGAATACATCGTCTTCTGCGCCGCGGCGCAGGCGGGGCTGACGGCGGGGGAGCAGAAGCCGATTCCGGGGGCGTATATTGCGTTCGCGCTGCCGTAGGGATCGGGGCCCCGGGGGGATACTGTAGAATGATGCTTCCATGCCCTCCCACGGGATGTCCCTCATCCTCCTCATGGCGGCGTCCATCGCCTTTCTTCTCTTTCTGATCCTCGTTCTCAAGCTGCACGCTTTCGTGGGGCTGGTGATCTCCTCGATGGCCCTCGGGCTGGCGGCGGGGATGCCGGCCGAAAAGGTTTTGAAATCGATCCAGAGCGGCTTCGGCGAAGCGCTCGGGTTTATCGCGGTGGTGGTCGGGCTGGGCGCGATGATCGGCCGTTTCCTCGAATATTCCGGCGGAGGGCGCGCGCTGGCGGACTGGCTGCTCGCCCGTTTCGGCAAGGATCGGGCCGCCTGGGCGCTGCTGGCGGCGGCTTTTCTGGTCGGGCTGCCGATCTTCTTCGAAGTCGGCGTGGTCATCCTGGCTCCGCTGGCGTGGAACCTGGCGCGGGAAACGAAGCGCTCGCTGCTGTTCTACGCGCTTCCGATGCTGTGCGCGCTGACGGTGGTGCATTCGCTCGTGCCGCCGCATCCCGCGCCTTCGGCGGCGGCGCAACTGCTTGGCGGGGATCTCGGCCGCACCATTCTTTACGGCATCGCGGTCGCGATTCCCATGACCGTGGTGGCAGGGATCGGCTACAGCTCCTGGATCGGCCGGCGCCTGTACATCCCGGAGCCCGAGATCTCGCTCGCGCCTCGCGAATCCGCCGAAGCGAAGCTCGCGCCGCCGATCCCGGTGATCGTCGCGCTGCTGCTGCTGCCCGTGGTGCTGATCTTCGGCGCGACGCTCGCCACGCTGGGGCACGTGCCGTTCCGGGGCGCGGCCGTGTTTCTCGGGCACCCGTTCACCGCGCTAACGATTACGGCGCTGGTCGCGATGTACGCGTTCGGCTATCGCCGCGGGCTCTCGCGCGCGGCCGCGGCGCGCATGGCGGCCGAATCGCTCGCTCCGATGGGCGCGCTGCTGTGCATCATTGGCGGCGGCGGCGCGTTCAAGCAGGTGATCGTCGATTCGGGCGCCGGACCGTACCTGGGGCAGGCGCTGATCCACTCCGCCATCTCGCCGCTGCTGGTGGTGTATCTGGTTGCGCTGCTGATGCGGATCGCGCAGGGCTCGGCGACCGTCGCGATCATCACCGCGGCCGGGATCGTGGCGCCGATCGTGAAAGGGATCCCCGGCTACAGTCCGGATATTCTGATCCTGGCCCTGTGCTGCGGCGGGACGGCGTTTTCGCACGTCAACGACTCCGGTTTCTGGATCGTCAACCAGTACTTCGGCCTGACGGTGCCGCAAACGCTGAAGTCCTGGACGGCGATGAAAGTGGTCTCGTCGTTGGTGGGGATTTCGACCGTGTTCGCGGTCCACTGGCTGGTACGATAGTTTTGGTGAGCACGCGACTGTACGACCTCGATCCCGGCGCGGACTGCCCGGAAATTGTGCGCATGATCGTCGAGATCCCGAAGAACTCGGCGAATAAATACGAATACGATGGCAAGCTCGGCGTCTTCCGCCTCGACCGCGCCCTCTACTCCGCGGTGCATTATCCCGGCGATTACGGCTTTGTCCCCGGCACGCTGGCGGAAGACGACGATCCGCTCGATGTGCTCGTGCTGGTTGATGAGCCGAGCTTTCCCGGCGTGCTGATCTCCGTGCGTCCCGTCGGGGTGCTCTCGATGGTGGACGAGGATGAACCCGACCAGAAGATTCTGGCGGTGCCGAATCGCAATCCGCGGTTCGATCAGATCCACACGATCGACCAGGTTTTTCCGCACAATTTGCGGGAGATCGAGCACTTTTTCAGCATTTATAAAGAACTGGAAGGCAAACGCACGATCATCCAGGGCTGGCGTGGGCCGCGCGAGGCTCGCGAGCTGATCCGCGTGTGCCGCGACCGCTACCTCACCGTCCGCAAAGGCGCGGCCGCCGCGGCGCCGGAGCACGACCTGGAGGAAGCGGAGCCGCGGGCCTGAGGCCGCCCCCGGGCAGGCATGAATCCGGGAACCAAACCCGAAGGCCGCCGGTTTCCGCGCTGGCTGCCGCCCGTTCTCGGGTACGTGATTTCCGGTATCTGTCTCGCCTGGGTGCTGCACGGTTATCCGCTCGGCGAACTGATTCCCAACATTCGCGCCCTGGACTTCCGCTGGGTGCTGGTGGCGGTGGCCGCCGATCTCGGCGTTTATGTGGTGCAGGGCTGGCGATGGAACGTGCTGCTCGGGCCGATGGCCCGCGTCCGCTTCTGGCGGACCGTGCAGGCGATTTTCATCGGCCTGTTTGCGGATGCCGTCCTGCCGCTGCGTCCCGGCGAGGTGATCCGGGTGTACCTCGTCACGCACTGGAACGACCTGCGCCTCTCGCTCGGCTTTGCCTCGTGGGCGGTTGAGCGCGTGATCGACGGGCTGATGCTGCTGGCCACGTTTATCGTCACGGCGGGCTTCGTGCGCGGGATTCCCGGAAATTTTCTGGTGGCGGTCGAGGTTGGCGGCTCGTTCCTGATTCTGGCGGCCCTGGGTCTGCTTTGGATCGCGCATCGCAAGCTGGAACCGCATGTCGTGCTGCGGGAGAGCCGCTGGATGTCGACGCTGCGGCACGTGGTCGAGGGGTTGCACCTGATGGGCAATCCACGGACGCTCGGCTACACGCTACTGGTCAGCGTCGGCTTCGTGGCGGCTCAAGTCCTGACGATGTGGGCGCTGATGAAGGCATACGGCCTGGATCTTTCGTTCCTCTCCGCGGCGGGCATCCTGACGCTGCTGCGCATCGGAACGGTGGTGCCGAACGCGCCGGGCGATGTGGGCGTGGTGCAGGTAGCGACGGTGATGGCGATGGGCCTGTTCGATGTGGACCGCAACGACGCCAAGACGTTTTCGTTTATCTATCTCCTGGCGACGAGGCTCCCCATGCTGGTAGCCGGCGCGATCGCGACGGCCATGACCGGGCTGAACCTCGGCGAGCTCCACGCGCGGGCGCGGCGCAGTCATGGGGAGAGGCACTGAGGATCTGACGCAGAGACGCGGAGACACAGAGGAATACGCAGAGAAACTCGCGCCGGTTTTCTCTGCGTCTCTGTGTCTCTGCGTCAAAACCCGGCCGCAAGCTATAATTACGGCATGCTAACGCCCACCTCCAAGATCTGGCATAACGGCCGCTTCATTCGCTGGGAGGATGCCACGATTCACGTGCTCTCTCATGTTGTCAGCTATGGCAGCTCGGTTTTCGAAGGCATCCGCTGCTATGCGACGCCGGGCGGGCCCGCGGTATTCCGGGTTCGCGAGCACATCCGGCGGCTGATCGATTCGGCCAAGATCTACCGCATCGAAAACATCGGCTTCACGGCGGACGAACTGGCGGAGGCGATGCTGGAGCTGGTGCGCGTCAACCGGATGGACTCCTGCTACATCAAGCCGCAGGTTTTCCGCGGGTATGGTGACGTGGGCGTGAACGGGATGAGCAATCCGATCGAGGTCTACATTGCCTGCTGGAACTGGGGCAAATATCTCGGCGAGGAGGCGCTGGCGCAGGGCGTCGACGTGTGCGTTTCGAGCTGGACCCGCATGGCCCCCAATACCTTGCCCGCCATGGCGAAGGCCGGCGCGAATTACATGAATTCGCAGCTCATCAAGATGGAGGCGATCGCCAACGGCTACGTGGAGGGGATTGCGCTCGATGCGGCGGGTTACGTCAGCGAAGGCTCGGGCGAAAACATTTTCGTGGTCCGCGACGGCCGCATCCACACGCCGCCGCTGGGCGCTTCGGTGCTGCCCGGCATCACGCGCGATACGATCCTGACGCTGGCGCGCGACCTCGGGATTCCCGTGGTCGAAGGACTGGTGCCGCGCGAGATGCTCTACATTGCGGACGAGGTGTTCTTCTCCGGCACTGCCGCCGAGATCACGCCGATCCGCTCGATCGACCGGATCACGATCGGCGCGGGCCGCCGCGGACCGGTTGCGGAAGCGTTGCAGCACGCGTTTTTCGGTGTGATCGAGGGTAAGCGGGAGGACCGCTACGGCTGGCTTTCGCCGGTGTATGCCAACGCCGGCCAACCGGCATAAGCTGCCTACGAAGGTTGCGCGAGCCGATGACCACCTCCCCCGAGTTTGCCGCCGGACTCGCGCAACCGCCGAATGGACTTTTCCTTTTTAGCGCGGCCGCACCACGCCGCGCTACATCGCCGGAACGCTTTTCAACAACTTTGTTGCAGCGTGATTCCATAGATTTAGCGTCCGACGGGTGTGGGATTCCTGTGAATAAATCAACTTTATGTTGAAGTGTTCGGGAATGCACCCGGATGGCTCGGGTCCGGTCGAAGTTGCGTTTGGCAGAACCATTGAAGCAGTCGCGCCGGCGGCCGGTTTTCGGCCGCGAGCCGGCGGCCCATGGCTGGCTCCGGGCTTCGTCGATCTTCAGGTAAACGGTTTCGCCGGCGTCGATTACAACTCCCCGGATACGGCCGCCGAGGAGATTGCCTGCTCGGTGCGCGCGCTTTTCCCGACGGGCGTTACCCGTTTTCTGCCGACGGTAATTACCGCCTCGCCGGCTGCGATGGCTGGTGCGCTCCGGAATCTGGCGCGGGCCCGCGCGGCGTTTCCCGAGGGCGAAGCCATGGCGGGTTTTCATGTCGAGGGACCGCACATTTCGCCCGAAGACGGTCCGCGCGGCGCGCACCCGCGCGAGTGGGTCCGGCGGCCGGATTTCGAGGAGTTTCTCCGGTGGCAGGAGGCCGCGGAAGGCGGCATCCGCATGGTCACGCTGGCGCCCGAGTGGCCCGAGGCGCCGGCGTACATCGAGCGCCTGGTTGCCGCGGGGATCGCAGTGTCCATCGGCCACACGGCGGCCGGCACGGCGGAAATCGATGCGGCGGTCCGCGCCGGCGCGACGCTCTCGACGCACCTCGGCAACGGCGCCCATGCGGTGCTGCGCCGCCATCCCAACTACATCTGGGACCAGCTTGCGGAAGACCAGCTGATGGCCGGCTTCATCGCGGATGGCATCCACCTGGACGGCGCATTTCTCAAATCGGCGATTCGCGCCAAGACGGTGGCGCGGTCGATTCTGGTGACGGACGCATCTACGCCGGCGGGCGCCGCTCCGGGACGCTACCGGCTGGGCGCGCAGGATGTCGAGCTTACCGATGACGGCCGCGTGGTGCTGGCCGGCACCGGGCGGCTCGCCGGCAGCGCGCTTCGTATGGATGCCGGCGTGGGAAACCTGGTGCGCCTGGCCGGTCTGCCGCTGGCGGACGCGGTGCGGATGGCGACGGTCAATCCGGCACGCGCCGTCTCGCTGACCGGCCGCAGCGGCGGTCTGGCGGCGGGCGATTGCGCCGATCTCGTGCAATTCACTTTCGATCCGGCGAGCGCACGCGTTGAAGTTACCGCGACGTGGCTCTCCGGGCGGTGTGTCTGGCGGGCCGGCAGCTAACCGCCAGCATCGTGCGGCCTGCGCTCCGCATCATAAGTGCATGAGCGACGCCGAACGCCCCATCCACATTGCCGTGATTCTGGGCAGCATCCGCCCGGGCAATTACACCGCCATGGCCGCGGCGCTGGCCATCGATGAGCTGCGCAAGCATCCGAAGGTGACGGTCGATGTGGTCGATCCGGCCGCATACCATCTGCCGTTTCCCGGCGAGGAGTCCGATTCGGCCGATCCGCAGCGGCTGCAGGAGATCGTGCGGGCTGCGACGGGCGTGATCCTGGTGACGCCGGAATATCATGGCAGCTTCAGCAGCATCATGAAGCTGGTGGTTGAGAATCTCGGCTTTCCGTCGGCGATCGAGGGCAAGCCGGTGGCGTTGCTGGGCGTAGCGGCGGGCGCGATCGGCGCGATCAAGTCGCTCGAGCACCTGCGCGGGGTGGTTTCGCACGTGGGCGGGATCGTGCTGCCGCTGCCGATTTCGATCGCCAACGTGCAGCGCGTATTCGACCGCAGCGGCCGCGTCCTCGATCCGGCGGTGGAGGCTCGCGTCCGGCAGACGGCGACGAACCTGCTGGCGTACATCGAAAGGCACCTCTGCCCGGCTGTCACGCTGGAGCGAATTTTGCGCGAAGGCGGCGGACGGGATTCGAATGTTGTGACGGTCTGAGAGCACGACCCTCCAAAAGACGCGTGCCGGCCAATTTTCCGCTTGACTATGCCTCTCTCGTAATATAACATTTCACTCATATAAGGCCTTACGCAAATGACGAGTCTGGACGCGGCGTTTTCGGCCCTTTCCGACCCGACCCGGCGGGCGATCCTCGCGCGGCTGGCGCAGGGAGAAGCCACCGTCATGGAATTGGCGGAGCCGTTCGAGCTGACCCAGCCTGCGATTTCCCGGCACCTCAAGGTGCTGGAACAGGCGGGACTCATCGCAAAACGGGTGGACGGGGCAAAGCGGCCCTGCCGGCTGGCAAAGGACGGTCTCGAAGCGGTCGACCGGTGGCTTGCCATGCTGCGCAAGGGCTTGGAGCAGAGCTATGACCGCCTGGACCGTGTCCTGGCGGAGATGCAGGCGAGTGAAGAGGAGGGGAAGCAATGAGCAAGATGACGTTGAAGACCGAGGGCGATACCCACGTGGTCGTGACGAGGAGGTTTGCGGCGCCGCCCGAAGCGGTTTACCGCGCTCACACCGAACCGCAACTCATCCAGAAATGGATGCTCGGGCCGGATGGCTGGACCATGCCGGTCTGTATCGTGGATGCGCGGCCGGGAGGCAAGTTCCGCTACGAGTGGAGCAACGGCAACGGTGGCGCATTCCACATGACTGGCGAGTGCCTGGAGATCGAGCCCTTCCGCCGTATCGTGCACGTGGAGCGGATGCATCTTCCCGACCCGACGCCCGATAACCACGTGGAAACCACCTTCGAACCCGACGGCACGGGCACGCTGATGACGATTCGGATGACGCTGCCGGACGCGAACACGCGGGCGCAGATGCTGGCCACGGGCATGGAGCACGGCATGGAGGCGAGCTACGCGCGGCTCGAAACGATGATTTAGTTAGCGGAAGAGGGCTTCGGCGCCGCGCTGGATGACCGCGGCGCCGGCCATGCCGGTGAGGGCGGAAACGAAAGCGGGTTTGGGGCCGCGCCGCTTCCACTCCTCATGGATGGCGTGATAGCCGAGATAGAGCAGCCATCCGGCGGTGAGGGCCAGGGGGTAGGTGATCCAGTGGGTGCCGAGGTGCGGGCCGAGGACGAGGCCGAACCCGCCGCCCGCAAGCGTCGCCCCCTCGGCCAAGGCGCACCAGGCGAACCCGCGGCTGCGCGACGGGAGCGCGGCGCGGAGGATGCCGCCGAGCGCGATGCCTTCGGGCAGCTTGTGCAGCGTGATGGCGACGGGCACGGCGACGCGCAAGCCGAGCGGCACGGCCAATTGGACGGTGGCGATGCTCCAGCCATCGAGGAAGCTGTGAGCCGCCATCGCCAGGATCAGGGGGCCGGCGAAGCCGTGCAGCTCGGTGGCGCAGGCGCCGTGGTCGTGATCGTGGGAGCAGGTGGGGCACACGGGATAGACATACCGGTCGATCAGCAGCAGGGCGCCGTATCCGGCGGCGAATAGCGGCAGGCTGACCGGCCATCCCAACTCTCCGGCGAGCTCGGGCATCAGGCCGAAAACGGCCACACCCAGCAGCAGGCCGGCGCTGAGCGGCAGCACGAGCCGCACGCGCTTGCGCATCCCGGTGAGCCAAAGGCCAAGCGCGGCTCCGGCCAGCGCGGCGGCAGTGGCGAGCGCGGCTGCAAGGATTCCAGCGGTGGGACCGGAGGGAGGCAAACCTCTACTGTAGCAGTCCGCTCCCTCCGAGCCGGGCCGGATCTGGGAAAATAATGGACGTCGGGGCACAGCCGCTATGACCCTCGCCTGGACCCAGGAGGGCTATTGGCTGACACGGACCGTGTTTCAGCGCGGGCTCGCGCTGGTCTATCTGATCGCGCTTGTGAACGCGGTCAACGAATTCAAGCCGCTCCTGGGCGAACACGGCTTGCTGCCCGTGCCGGTATGGGTGCGGGAGGTGCCGTTTCGCGCATCGCCCAGCCTGTTTTACTTCGCACCGAACGACCGGGCGTTTTCGTTTGCGGCATGGGCCGGGGTGGCGCTTTCCGTGGCGGCGCTTTCGGGCGTGGCGGAGTGGTACGCCTGGCTTTCGCCGGTGGTTTGGGCGCTACTGTGGGTTTTGTATCTCTCGTTCGTGAATGTCGGGCAGACGTTCTACGCCTTCGGTTGGGAGTCGATCCTGCTCGAAGCCGGATTCTACGGAATATTTCTCGGCAGCCGCGGCATTGCGCCGCAGTTCCCGATGATCCTGCTGCTGCGGTGGCTGGCCTTCCGCGTGATGTTCGGTGCGGGGCTGATCAAGCTGCGGGGCGACCCCTGCTGGCACGATTTGACCTGTCTCGATTACCACTATGAAACGCAGCCGATGCCCAATCCGCTGAGCTGGTTCCTGCATTGGGGGCCGGAGTGGATGCACCGCGGGGGCGTGTGGTTCAACCATTTCGCGGAGCTGGTGGCGCCGTTCGGGTATTTCCTGCCGCAGCCGGTGGCATCGGTGGCGGCGCTGGTGACCATTGTGTTCATGCTGAGCATCATGATCAGCGGGAATCTTTCGTGGCTGAACCTGCTGACCATCGTGCTCGCGATTCCGGCGCTGGACGATCGCGCGCTGCGCTGGCTGATTCCGGTCCGGACGCCGGCGCTCGCAGAGCCGGCGCTGGCGCATCGTGTGTTTGTGGCGGCGCTGTGCGTGATGGTGGTGTGGATGAGCGTGCGGCCGGTGCGGAACATGCTTTCGCGGCGGCAGATCATGAACACGGCGTACAACCCGCTGCACCTGGTGGGGACTTATGGCGCGTTCGGAAGCATCACGCGCGTGCGGTTCGAGATCATCGTCGAAGGCACGGATGCGCCGGTCATCACGAGCGGAACGCGGTGGCGCGAGTACGAATTTCGCGGCAAGCCGGGCGCGACGGGCCGCATGCCGCCGCAGGTGGCGCCCTACCATCTGCGGCTGGACTGGCTGATGTGGTTCGCGGCGATGGGGGATTTCCAGGACTATCCGTGGTTCGTGCACTTCATGGGCAAGCTACTCGAAGGCGACCCGGCCACGCTGAGCCTGCTCAAGACAAACCCGTTTCCGGATGCTCCCCCGCGCTACGTGCGGGCGCAGTTGTACGAGTATCACTTCACCTCGCCGGGCGAGCGGGCGCGGACCGGCCAATGGTGGAGAAGGGAATTCGTGCGGCCATATTTTCCGGCGGTCTCGCTCGAAACTGCAGGCTTCCGGCGCGTGCTGGAGATGCAGGGGTGGATGCCGGCAGGGCGCTGAGCGCCGCCGCTTAAAACTGAAACCGCAGCGAGAGCGCCACGATGCGCGCCGGGCGCGTGCCGGTGTAATTGCCGAGGCCCGAGGTCAGGTTGGTAATGGCGCCGGTTCTCGAGTTGAAGCGAATGCTCGAAGAAAGCGCATTGTACTCCGTGTGGTTGAAGGCGTTGTACGCTTCGCCGCGGAGCTGAAGCTGGCGCCGCTCGCCCAGACCGATGGGAACCTTCTTGGCCAGCGCCATATCCCAGTTCATGTATCCCGGCCCTGTCAGATAGCCGAGACCAGCGTTGCCGAAAGTGCCAGCAGCCGGCATCTGGAAGCACGCGGCGTTGAAGATCTGTGAAGTCCCGATCTTGCTGCCGCTGCGCGGATCGCAGATCAGATTCATGCGGGCGCTGTCGCCGGCGCTGCCGGTGCTGGAGCCGGTGATGTCGAGGGTGGGGCTCAGGCTGAAGCTCGGGGTCAGCGGCGCGCCGGTCGAGGCGCTGGTGATCCCGGAGATCGTCCAGCCGTTGACGAGAGCGCCCGCGGCCTTCGGCAAATGGAAGAGCGGGAGGTCGTACGCGTAATTCACCGCGAGCACCTGCGCGCGATTGAAGCTGAGCGGTTGATAATTCCGCTGGCGCGGCGAAAAGTATGCCGAGACCGCGCCCGTTTCGCTGTTGGCCTCGCCCAGCACTTTGGAGAAGGTGTAAGCCGCGCCGAACATCAGTCCGCGCGAAAAGCGGCGGTTCAGCGAGACCTGCAGCGAGTTGTAATTGGACGTGGCGGCGAACTCCTCGTACATCAGATTGGACCAGCCGCGGTAGGGGACCAGGAAGGTATCGGGCAGCGGCTTGCCGCTGAGCGTCGGGTCCTGGTTGGCGGCGGCGAAATGCGCGCCGATCGGCACCGGATTGATGTTCCGCTCCCACAGCAGGTGGCGGGAGAAGCTGCCGACATAGGAAACGTCGAGCACCGCGCCGAGCCCGACGGCCTGCTGTACTCCGAGGCTGTAGCTCACGGTCCGGGGCTGGGTCTGATTGCCGAGCAGGAACAGGATGGAGGACGGCCCCAGCAACTGGCCGGATTGCGTCAGGGTGCCGACATTTCCGTAATACGAGGTCGGGGTGTAGCTGATGGGCGGATTGCCGGACATGTTCATGCTGGGGTTGCCGTCGATGGTGTCCTGGAAGAGGCCGATGCCGCCGCGCAGGGCGGTGCGGCCGTTGCCGAAGACATCCCACGCGAAGCCGAGGCGCGGTCCGGGCGTGATCGCTGGCGGCAAATAGAGCCCGTGCGGCACGCCGTTTTGTCCGCCGATCACAGCGCCATCGGCCGGGTTGCCGGTTCCCGGCACGAACAGGCCGATGTACGCCGCGGGATAGGTCTGGCCGGTGAGCGGATTTACGGCCACCCGCGCACCGCCGGCCTTGGCCGGCTGGTACAGCAGGGGCGCTTGCGCCGGCGAATAGAGCGCGGGGTTGAATGCGGCAAAGGCGTCGTGCTGGTCCGCCTGCGGCGTCACGTGATAGAAGCGGCCGCCGAGATCCAGCGTGAGCCGCTTGGATACGCGCCAGTTGTCCTGGAAATAGAATTCGAGATCGGTGAACCAGACGCGCTGGATGAGGCGGTCATTGGTCTCGGAGTAGCTATCGTAATATCCGAGCAGCGCGTTGGCGTAGGAGTCGCCGGTGTCGAACGGGTTGTTCGCGTCCGTCGAGAAGCTGTAGTTGCCGAGCCAGGTGGCGACCTCCTGGTCCTCGATCTTCTGATTCCGCTCGAAGTAAATGCCGGCTTTGAAGTTGTGATTGCCTTTAATCTTGCTCAGATTGTCGGTGATGGTGTAGATGTTATTGGCGTTGTAATACGGCATGTCGTCGGGCGTGATGCTGGGTGTGTTCACGGGCGTGCCGCCGAAGGAGAGATCGGGGATGTAATTGGCCTGGTCGCCGAGGCTGTTGTCGATGGGAAACCATTTCGGGATGTTGCCCATCCGGCCGCGGCTCCACTGGGCCGGGTCGACGGTGTACCAGTCCCACGTATTGAAGCTCTTGCCGAGCGAAAGCTCGTTGACCACGGTCGGGCTGGCGGTCCATGTGAGGTGGCCGGCGTAACCGTGGCCGGGATTGGGATGGCTCACCTGTGGGCCCACGAAGTTGCTCACGTCGTGGTTATTCGTGAGCGTCTCGTCATGGTCATTGATATAGCGGAAATACGCGGAGAGCCGGTCGGTGAGGTTGTAATCGACGCGTACCACGTCGTTGCGGCGGTTGTGCGAAGCGGACGGCGTAGCGGCGTAGTTTTCCTGGTAGATCAGGGACGGGTCGGCGGTCGGGTAATTCGGGGCGGGGAAGAAGCCCAGAACCGCCTGCCCGATGGGACTGATGCGGCTGGCCGGAATGAGATTGCCGGGGAACGGCCTTCCGGTGGAGGGATCGTTGATGACGATGAGGCTGCCGCCGGTGTCCAGGCTTTTGGAAAAATCGCCATTCCGCTCCAGTGCGGTCGGCATGTTGCCGGTGGCCGGGCTCGAATTGACCTTCTGGCCGGTCCACTCCTCGGAAACGAAGAAGAAGAGCCTCCGTTTTGCGGCGTTGAAATGGCGGGGAATGTAGACCGGGCCGCCGATGGTGTAGCCTTCGACGCCGAGCCGGTAGGGCGCGCGCGGCAGGCCGTTCAGGTTATTGGTCCACAGGTTGGCGTTCATGCCCTCATTGCGGTGCTGCCACCAGCCGCTGCCGTGAAATTCCTGCGTCCCGCTCTTGGTGACGGCGCTGATGGTGCCGCCGCCGTTGCGCCCGAACTCCGCCTGGTAATTCGAAGTGAGCACGCGCACCTCGGCGATGGCGTCCATGTTGGGCTCGTAGTGGAGGGTGGTGTTGGAGCCGGTGTCCATGTCGGTGATGCCATCGACCGTGAAGTTCTTGGAGGCGTTGCGGCCGCCGTTGATGGTGATGCCGCTGAGCGCATTGGGGCTGGTTGCGTCGCGCCCGGTGCTGGTGTCGACCACGCCCGGCAGCGTGTACATCAGGCCGAAGAAATCGCGGCCCTTGAGCGCGATCTGGTTCAGCTCGCGGCCGCTCACCAGCGCCGATTTCTCGCTGCTCGCCGTGGCGACGGGCGTGGCGGCCGCTTCGACCGAGATGCTTTCCTGAAGCGAGCCGATTTCCATCTTGATGACGCCGAGGTCGCGCGTTTCGCTGGACGTCAGTTCGATATCGGCCAGGGAGAACGCCTTGAAACCCGGAGCGGCGATCGAGAGGCGGTAGCGGCCCGGCTGAACGACGGGAAACCGGAAGAGGCCCAGCGGATTGCTGGTCGTGGCGACGCTGCTCGAAGTGGTCTGGCTGGCGAGCCGGACCTCCGCGTTCGGCACCGGCGAGCCGGATGGATCGTTGACCGTCCCGAGCAGCGAGCCGGTGACGGTTTGCGCCGCGGCGGACGCCGCGAGCACGGGCAGAAGGATGCATCGGTAGCGCATGAAGCCTCCAGGTACCGCAGCCTGAATTCTTTGCCGTCCCTATATATCACGCGCTGCCGCCGATTACCAGGCGAACTGTTGCGGAGCCCGCCGCACGCTCGCGCCCGCGGAGCGGCCCCGGCCGCGCTATCGTGAGGTATGACGGAATCGAGCACGCTGCAGGAGCTGGGCGCGCATCTGGCGGCGCTCACGGAGTCGGTCGAGGCGCGGGCCGCCGCGATGAGTGAAAGCGAATGGCGCGAGCCGTATGCGCCGGGCAAGTGGACCCGTGCCGAGACTCTGGGCCATCTGGTGGATTCGGCGGCGCAGAACCATCAGCGCATCGCCCGCGCCATGCACTCGGACTCGTTGGCGGCGAGCGGCTACGACGGCACCGCGCAGGTGCGCGCGCAGCGGTACGGCGATGCCCCAATCGCCTTACTGCTTGGTTCCTGGGCGGGGCAGAACCGGCTGCTGGGCTTCGTGCTGGCGCAGATCCCGCCGGCGAAGGAGGAGACCCCCTGCTCGGTCGCGGCCGGTCCGGCGATGAGCCTGCGGGATCTCGCGTTCGATTACGTGGCGCACCTGGAACACCACTTGCGCCAGATCTTCGGGAACGAGGCGATAGCGTATGCCGGGTTGGCGCGGCGGACGGCGGCGGGGCGGAAGCCGTAACGGCGCGGTCTAGTGTGGTGTTCCCGAAATACACCTAATTAATGGTTGCGCGGATCTGGCCCGACGTAGTTTGGCGAGAATATCCGCACCTTGCGCTCGCCACCGGTACGGCTTCGGATTTTCGTTTC
>Ga0070739_10002802_pt1 | contig 22627 bp, 21 predicted proteins | sample Coa_R1_7_FD_66445 | JGI IMG/M metagenome (GOLD analysis project Ga0070739, IMG submission 66445) | Surface soil microbial communities from Centralia Pennsylvania, which are recovering from an underground coalmine fire - Coalmine... | ecosystem: Environmental > Terrestrial > Soil > Unclassified ... | reverse complement strand
TGGGCGGTTGGCCGCGACAGCCCGGTACAGGAGATCGAGCTCAGCGCGGGAGAGACGGTGTTTCGCCGGATCCCGGTCCAACGGCCACGACCGGACATCGCCGAAGCGCTGCCGCAAGTCCCCTGGTCGGCGCACGCAGGCTTTGCCGCTGGCGTGAACCTCGCCGGAGGCGGCGGACTGTCCGACATCACGCTCCGGGCGGTGCTGGCGGATGGTGCCCGCGTGGAGCTCGCGACGATTCCGGTAGAGATCGGCCGCACGACCCAGATGCCTGTGATCGTGGTTGTCGAACCGGCCGCCGTCGATGCTCCTGACCCACCGGCGGTGTTTCGACAGGACGCTGCCTTCCAGCGGGTCAGCGTGGTCGCCAGGACAGGGGAATGGCCGCATCCGGGATTCAGCAGGATCCCTGACTGGAACGCAATCTCCCATGATCCGAACGTCCTGCTGTGGCTGGCTGACGGTCGGGAGGAGGTGACCCGCTCGTTTGTCGCTCACGCAGCAGCCGAGCTCGCATCGCAGCCCGGAGTGTCATTCGCGGTGGCCGTGCCGCGGCGCAGCGAGCCCTCGGAACGTACGCTCGTGCGGGTAATGAGCGGTGATGCCCTCGGCGCGGCGATCGTGTTCCGGGGCCACGCAGCCGGCGTAGTCGGCGGTATCGACGCGGCTGCGCCGGGCGCGGCGGCGGCGCAGTGGGACCTCGCGGTGCGGCTCGTCGCCACCGGCTATGAATGGCTCGAGGTGCTGTGCGGCGTGCCCGACGCTCCTTCGCTGGCCGACCGTGCCGGCCCCGAGGTCGCGCAGTGGATGTTTCGCAAGCATCCGCTTCTCTACGAGCAGCACCTGCGTGATGTGCTCCTGGCCAAGGAGGCGGTAGTCGCCGAGCGAATGCGCGCTATCCAGATCGCCGACCGGAGCGTGGAGGCGGTGTCGCGTCGAATCCGTTCACGGCGCCGGGAGCGTGACCGGCTCGGGGCGAGACTCAGAGATGGAATTCCCGCGACCGACCACGACGGGGCCTTCGCGAGCTCGGATTGGCGGGACCTGCACCGGCTCGAGCCACTCAGCCCGTTCTGGGGTGAGGAGCGCGGCCTCTGTGTCGACAGGTTCTACATCGAGCGGTTTCTCGAGGAGCATGCCTCGGACATCCATGGCGACGTGCTCGAGGTTCATGACCCCACCTACGTCCACCGGTACGGCGGCGACCGGGTTGTCACCGCAGATGTCGTCGATATCGACCCGGCGAACCCATGGGCGACGGTGATCGCGGATCTTCGAGACCCGGCCGCGCTGAGCGGCCGCAGCTACGACTGCATCATCCTCACCCAGGTCCTCTACCTGATTGCCGATCCAGTCGCGGTTTTGGCCACCTGTAGAAGAGTCCTGAAGCCCGGCGGTGTCCTGTTGGCCAGTGTTCCGACGGCGGCAAGGGTCGACCCCGAGCAGGTGGACGCCGACGGGTGGCGATTCTCGGCGGCTGGAACCCGCGCGCTATTCGAGCGGGTCTTTCCACCGGACTCGATCGACGTGGTCGGACGCGGCGGCCTCAGAGCCACCATTGCTTTCCTGGCGGGACTCGCCGCGGACGAGGTCGGTGATGCTGCGCTCGAAGCGGAAGCGACCAACGGCAGGCTGGTTGTCACCGCCCGCGCGCAGGTAGCTTCGCAAAGCGCCGAGCCGGGGGACGGATGAGCTCGGACACCGCGATCGTGATCACCTGCTACGACCTCGGCCGAACGCTTGGGGAAGCGATCGACAGCGCGCTCGAGCAGACGGTTGAGCCGGCGGAGGTGGTCGTCGTCGACGACGGCTCGGAAGACGCGCTCACGCGTCAGGTGCTCGCGCGGCTGGCCGACTCAGAGCCTCGTGTGCGGCTGATCGCCACCGAGCACCGGGGGGTGGCAGCCGCTCGCAACGTGGGTATCGCCGCGACGTCCGCACCGAACGTGGTCCTCCTCGACGGCGACGATCGGTTCGAGCCCAGTTACCTCGAACAGGCATCCGAGGTTCTCGCCGAGAGGCCGGATCTCCACTTCGTGTGCTGTGCGCTGCAGGCGTTCGGTCGTGCCTCGTACCGCTGGAAGCCACCTCCCTACACGGTGGCCGAAGCGCTCGGCCGCGGCGCGTGCGGACACATCTCGACCGTGTTCCGCCGCGAGGTCTGGGACCACGTCGGAGGCTTCGATTCGGCGCTGCCGGCCTATGAGGACGTCGATTTCTGGCTGCGTGCGCTCGAGGCGGGCTTCCACGGGTTGATCCTCGATCAGGCACTGGTGCGCTACCGGGTGCGGCTACGGTCCCGCTATCACGCCACGGTCCAGCGTGGCGAGTACCTGCGGGCCAAGCAATTGCTGCTGGACAAGCACCTGTCGGCGGCTCAGCCACGAGGGGAGCACGTGTTCGCCACGCTCGTCGACTTCGAGCGCGAGCTCGCCACGCACACGCGGGCACGGAGACACGAGGAGCATGTCCTCGACCAGGATCTTGTCGAGGTCGAAGACCAGATCGCACGCCAGCACGAGGCGATCGGCCGGGCAGGCCTTACAGCCTTCGACTGGGGTGCGTTCTCTGAACTCTCCTCGCCGGACCTAGCCGAAGCGTCGCCAGTCGAGCGCGAACTCGTCGAAAGTGTGTTGGCGGAGGTTCTCCCGGACCCGCTGCCGCGCCGCAGCCTGCGCTTGGAGGACCCCGAGGCGTGGCCAACGACAAGAGCGAGCAGCTACGACCTGATCGTTCTCGATGGTGCGCTCGAGCGAAGCGAGGACCCCGAAGGCCTGCTGCGAAGATGCTGCGATGCGCTGCGTCCGGGCGGGCGGCTGGTAGTCGCCGCGCCATGCCTGGCGCTCGGCCCACGCCGTCTGCGCGGGGTCACCGAGAGTGCGCTTCGGTCGATGCTCTGCGAGATCTTTCCGCCCCAGCAGGTCGAGGTGCGGAGCTACGGAAACCTGCTCACCTGCCTGGCCGTCGTGGCCGGGGGGGCAGTAGGGCCTGTTCCATCGGAGGCGCTCACGTTGAACGACCCGCTCCATCCAACGGTCGCCGTCGCCATTGCCACGGCCGCCACAGGGTCACGCCGACGTGGTTCTCGGATCTCCCGGCGTGAGGATGGTCTGCCCAGTTGGGCGCCAGCGGCCCCAGTTCGTGGCGTGGTACTCGCCTACCACCGGATCGCCGACCTCTATCCCGACACCCACCGGCTATGCACCCCGCCCCCGCAGTTCGAGGCGCAGATGCGGTTGATAGGAGAGCGTTTCCGGCCGATCTCGCTCAGCAGGCTCTCGGCCGAGCTGCGAGACGGAACGCTCGCCACAGGGAGCGTCGCGGTCACGTTCGACGACGGCTACCTGGACAACCTCGAGGTCGCCTCGCCACTTCTGGCCGAGCTGGGCATTCCGGCCACGTTCTTCGTCGGCGCCAGGCCTCCGCAGAGCCCGGTGGAAACCTGGTGGGACACGGTCGAGCGAATCCTCGAAGGAGGCGATGCGGTCCCGGAGCGCCTGCTCCTCGAACTCGAGGGGCTGCGCATCGATCTTCCCACGGGTACGAGAGCCGAACGGCACGCCGCGCTGCGCGCGCTGCACGAGCGATTGATCGGTGCTGCCCCGGAGCTCGTCCAGCGCGGCGTCGACGGTCTGCGGGAGTGGAGCGGCGCCGACCTGTACGTGCGCGACACCCACCGCTTGATGACGGCCGACGAGGTGCTCGAGCTCAGCAAACGGCCGGAGCATGAGATCGGCGCGCACGGCATGCACCACCGGCTCCTGCCGGCCTTGGCTCCGGCAGCTCAGGAGGCCGAGCTGGTGGAATCCAAGCGCGAGTTGGAGAGCCTTCTCGAGCTCCCCGTCGACTCAGTGGCCTACCCGTACGGGGCGGCCGACGACACCACGGTCACGATCGCCGCAGAAGCGGGGTTCGCCGCCGGATGCACGGTCGAAGGCGACCCCGTGACCCTCGACAGCGACCGGCTTCGGCTTCCGCGCCTCGAGGTGCGCGACGAGGACCTGGAGGCGTTCACCTTCCGGCTCGACTGCGCGCTGTCCTCGCGGGCATGACGGCGCCGCCATGACCGTGATCGCGGTTGCCGGCGCGCTGGCGAGCAAGCCGCACAACGGCGGCGAGGCTTGGGTCAGGCTCTCCTGGGTGCTCGGACTGCGGCGGCTCGGGGCCGAGGTCTGGTTCGTCGAGGAGATCGAGCCGGCTACGCGCACCGCGGAGGCGACGGAATGGTTCACGGGAGTGCTCGAGCGCTTCGGTCTGCGCGATCGCGCGACGCTGGTCGACTCCGATGGCGTCAGCGAGGAGGCTGAACAGGCTCTGGCCGAAGCCGACCTCCTGCTCAACATCAGTGGCAACCTGCGCAACCTGGCGCTCCTGCGGCTCCCCCGCCGGCGTGCCTACGTCGACCTGGACCCCGGATACACCCAGTGCTGGCACGCGGCCGGCGCGCTTGGGCCGGCGCTCGACCAGCACGAGGAGCTGCTCACGGTCGGTCTCCGGATCGGCCAGGCGCCGTGCGACCTGCCGACCGCAGGCAGGCGCTGGTGCCCCATTCCGCCTCCGGTGGTGCTGGAGGAGTGGCCGGTAACCGGGTCGAAGCCCAGGGACGCGCTGACGACGGTCGCCAGCTGGCGCGGCGGCTATGGGAGGCTCGAGCTGGACGGCCGGCTGCTCGGGCAGAAGGCGCACGAGTTCCGGCGGATCGCCGACCTGCCGAAGCGGACCGACGCCGAGCTCGAGGTGGCGCTCGCCATCGACCCCGCCGATGCAGCCGACCGGCTGCGCTTGAGCGAGAGCGGTTGGCGGTTGGTGGATCCGCGAGCCGTCGCCGGGACACCAGATCGCTTCCGGACCTATGTGCAGCGCTCCTACGGAGAGCTGTCGCCAGCCCAGGGCGTGTATGTGGAGACGCAATGCGGCTGGTTCAGCGACCGCACGACGCGCTATCTCGCCTCGGGGCGGCCGGCGATCGTGCAGGACACCAGCCTGCCCTCGGACGTGCCCGTCGGCGAAGGGCTGCTGACGTTCACAAGCGTCGATGACGCACTTTGCGCGATCGATGCCGTGACCGCCGACTATGACCGGCACTGCCGAGCGGCCCGGCAGCTCGCCGAAACCCACTTCGATTCGGACCGCGTGCTCGGGTACGTGCTCGAGGCTCTGCTTCCGTGAAGATCCTCGTCGCGGGCATGGTGGCCGGGGATCCGCACCAGGGCGGCGCCACCTGGGCCGTCCTCCAGTACGTCCTCGGCCTCGAGCGGCTGGGACACGACGTCGTGCTCGTCGAGCCCGTCCGCGAGCTCGCGCCCGAGGTGGTCGAGTACTTCGAGAGCCTGCGCCTGAGACGAGGGGCGCTGCTGCGCGCGGGAAGCTCTCAGACGGTCGGCATGAGCTACGAGGATCTGCGGAGCTTCGATCCCGACCTGCTCCTGAACATCTCTGGGCTCCTCCGAGAGCCCGAGCTCGTCAGGGCGGTGCGGACCAGGGTGTTCATGGACCTCGATCCGGTGTTCGTTCAGATCTGGCATGCCCAGGGGGCCGATTTCGGGCTCGATGACCACACGCATCACGTCACTGTCGGCACTCGGCTCGAGTCGACCCGGATTCCTCTCGACCGACGATGGATCCCCACATTCCCTCCAGTCGTCCTCGAGCACTGGCCGTACTCGGACGAGCTCGAACACGACGCCTTCACGACGGTCGGGCACTGGCGCTCCTACGGATCGGTCGAATGGGGATCGGTGGTCTACGGCCAGAGAGCGCACGCCGTCCGGCGGCTCCTCGAGCTGCCGGCGCTGACGCAAGAGTCGCTGCTTCCCGCTCTGGCGATCCACCCCGGCGAGCGAGCCGACTTGGAGGCCCTGTCGGAGCGCGGCTGGCAGCTCGCCGATCCGCTGCTCGTCGCAGGGACCCCCGACGCGTACCGCCGGTTCGTGTCGGGCTCAAAAGGCGAGCTGGGGCTGACCAAGGCGGGGTACCTCGACTCCCGGTGTGGCTGGTTCAGCGATCGCAGCGCCTGCTATCTCGCGAGCGGGCGGCCGGTCGTCACCGGCGACACGGGGTTCTCGGAGGCGCTCCCCACAGGCGACGGACTGGTTGCGTTCGACGACGCTCGGGGTGCGGCCGCCGCGATCGGTCGCATCGTCGAAGACTACGCGTACCATCGCCAGGCGGCCCGTGCGCTCGCCGAAGAGCACCTCGACTCCGATCGCGTGCTCGGACGCCTGCTCGAGGCGGTCCTGTGAACGTCGAGAGCTCGCTGGCCGGTCTTGGCAAAATCGAGCGGCGCAACCCCTACGGGTACTCGAGCAGCTGGCAGCTCGAGGAGGTGACGGTCGTGACCGAGGACGGCCGCCGGAGATCGCTGATCATCAAGCACATCGGCGACGACCATCCGGCAAAGCCCGCGTTCGTCAGCGATCCGGCCCGGGAGATCGAGACGTACGCCGCACTCGGCGGTCTGGCGCTCGGCCTTCCCCGCTGCCACGCCGCTGGGCGCTGGTGGCTGATCCTCGAGAAGGTGGCCGGGACCGAGCTATGGCAGCACGCCGACCTCAGCGCGTGGCAGGCAGCGGCGCGGTGGGCCCGGCGGCTGCACGATCGATTCCTTTCGGATCCTCCGGCGGGGGCCCACCTGCTCGTACGCGACGAGGCGTTCTTCCGGGCATGGATCGACCGGGCCGCAACACAGACCGGTGGTGCCGTGCAAGCACTGCTTCCCGCCGCGCAGGACGCAGTCGCGCGGCTCCTCCGGCTACCCGCCACGCTCATCCACGGCGAGCTGTATCCGTCGAACATCCTGATCGCTGATGAGCGCGTGGCCGTCGTCGATTGGGAGATGGCGGGCGTCGGGCCGGGCGTGATCGACCTCGCGGCTCTCGTCACCGGATGGCCGGTTCTCGAGCAGGCGAGGATCGTCGCGGCGTACGGTGGCGTCGACCCAGCGGACCTTGCGGCCGCCCGCCTGCTTCTCGCCCTGCAATGGCTCGGCTGGTCTCCGGCCTGGCAGCCTCCAGAGGAGCACCGGCGAGACTGGCTGACGGAGGCGGCGGAAGCGGCTGCAGGGATCCGATGAGCGAGCGCGAGCTGATCGTCAACGCTGATGACTTCGGTCGCAGCGAGCTGACCAACGACGGTGTCATCACGGCGCGCGAGCGGGGGATCGTGACCAGTGCCAGCCTGATGGTGCGCTTTCCGGCTGCTGACTCGGCGGCCGCCTATGCCAGGGCTCACCCCCAGTTCAGTCTCGGCCTGCACCTCGACCTGGGCGAATGGAGCTACCGCGACGGCGAGTGGGTGCTCGTGTACGAGCGGGCACCCTTCGAGGGCGAGCTGGAAGCGCAGCTCGAGCGCTTCCGCGAGCTGGTCGGACGCGATCCGACCCACCTCGATTCCCATCAGCACGTGCACAGGCAGGAGCCCGTCCAATCGCTGATGCAATCGGCGGCGCAGCGACTCGGTGTCCCACTGCGCGACCACGGTCCGATCCGCTACTGCGGCGAGTTCTATGGCCAGAGTGGCCGCGGCGATCCGTATCCGGAGGGCATCACGGTGAAGGCGCTCGTCGCGCTGATCCAGCAGCTGCCGCCGGGCACCACCGAGCTGGGGTGCCATCCGGGTCTGGATGCGGATCTGGACTCCAGCTATCGCGATGAGCGACTGCGCGAGGTCGCGGTGCTCTGCCACCCCAGGGTCCGGGAGGCGCTTCGGCAGAGCGAAGTCCGCCTGCGAGCCTTCTGAGGGCCGGACCGAGCCGCTTCAGTGGGTGAACGTGACCGGATAGCGGACGAGGTCGCGATCCCAGGTCATGTCGCACCCCAGATAGTTGAAGCGCGTCAGGTACAGGTAGGCCGTCTGACCGACCGTCTGGAAGGTGGGAGAGCTGCTCGACGGGTCGATGATCGAGGGGTATGACAACGCGCTCGCGGCCGGGCACGTGTAGTCCCACGGAAACTGGGTGGGCAGCAGCAGCTGGCGCGTCGTCCAGTGCACCATGTCGGATGAGAGCGAGAAGTACACGCCCGACACCAGCGCTCCATCCGGCCCGGGGGCCTGTGACTCGCCGACCAGCATGAACTTGTTGAAGAAGGTCGAGTAGGTCAGGCTCTGGGTCATCTCGCCGACGTCGGCGTATGGAAGCGGCTGGCAGACGTGGGTCGCCGGGCTCGCGGTGCTCGTGTAGGGATCGATGAAGCTGACCGAGAACGACCTTCCGTTCCAGGCTCGCCAGGATGTCGGATCCGCGAGGTTGCTGGTGCGCATCACGCACGTGCCGCGCGCCTGCGCGCCCTCCGCCATCGCGAGGAAGGTCGCGTAGTAGTAGCGGTCCGTGGGGCTGCGCACGATGTTCGAGGGCTCCATGTATCCCTCGGGCCCCCCGTCCGGAACGTACTTGTACGGCACCGCGGCAACCAGTCGGCCGGCCGGGGCCGACCAGGTGGCGCCGCCGTTGCTCGAGGTGGCCAGCGTCAGGGCGTTGTACCAGCATTGCTGGTAGACGCCCGACGGGCACTCGCCCGGGTGGGTCGATCCCTGGTACTCGTCGTGGACGAGCGCGAACAGGTGCGTCCCATCGGTCGTGTATGGAGACGCGACCCACTGACGGTCGGCGAAGGCGCTCGGATCGGCGTTATAGGCGGACGCCGAGGTCACGCTGCACGGGTGGCTCAGATCGTCGAAGGAGGGACCGGTGAGCTCGCGGTTCGTCCAGTTGGGCATCATCAGCGACACCTGTCCCGACGGGCTCCGAAGTCCCCGCACGGGAAGGTCCGGAACGTCGTCAGAGGCACAGGCGGACGTGGCGTAGTCGTAGACGACCTCGGAAGGTCCGGTGACGATCGCCGCGGGGGACGTCGGGGCAGCCGAAGTGGCCAACGTAGTCTGGGAATGCGCGGACTGGCCGACCGGTGCTGATCCGTGGACGACCGAGCGGGCGGCATGCGCGACGGATGGTGACGGGACGGAGATGGCGGCGAGGAGCGCGCCGAGGGTGAGGACGCGCGGCGAGAGGCATTTCTGGATCACGCCAGTTCAGTCGGCGGGTTGCCTCGCCGTGTTGCCCGTCAGGACCGGTACCTGGACGGATGTCGCCTCCCCGCTGCGCTCGCCGGTTAGCGTCCTGACCGAGACGGACGCTGACCGGCACCGCCCTGAACGTCGCCCGCGGCCTCGTCAGCGAGCGCTGAACGCGCAGCCGGCGCAGGCGCCGGGCGCGGCGGCTGTACCAAAAGTCAGCCGCCGCAGCACCAACGATCAGCTCGGCTGCGGGACGATCCGGATGTAGGGCTTGGGCTGCTCGAAGTCCCCGAAGCGCTCGCGGGCCTCCTCGTCGGAGACGCCGCCACCGACGATCACCTTCTCGCCCTGCCGCCACTGTGCGGGTGTCGAGACCTGGTGCTTGGCCGTGAGCTGGAGCGAGTCGATCACGCGTAGCACCTCGTCGAAGTTCCGGCCGGTGCTCATCGGATAGACGAGGATCAGCTTGATCTTCTTGTCGGGGCCGATCACGAACACGTTGCGGACGGTCTGGTTGTCGGCCGGCGTGCGCGATGCGACGTCGCCGCTCGTGTCGGCAGGCAGCATCCCGTACAGCTTGGCGACGTTGAAATCGCTGTCGGCGATGATCGGATAGCCCACCTGCGCGCCCTGGGTCTCCTCGATGTCCTTGATCCAGTCCGAGTGCCTCTCGGTCGGGTCGACGGACAGGCCGAGGATCTTCACGCCGCGGCGCTCGAACTCGGGCTGGATCTTCGCCATGTAGCCGAGCTCGGTGGTGCAGACGGGGGTGAAGTCCTTTGGGTGCGAGAACAGAACGGCCCAGGAGTCGCCGATCCAGTCGTGGAACCTGATCCGGCCATGGGTGCTCTCGGCCTCGAAGTCCGGCGCCGTGTCGTTGATCGAAAGTCCCATTCCCTATCTCCTTTTCTGGCTTTATGAAATGAAGCATAGTGAGCGGGCGACGGACTGGGAGAATCCCCGCGCGTGGACCTCGGCCTGCGGGGAAGAGTCGCGATCATCACCGGCGCCTCCGGCGGGATCGGAGGCGCCACCGCCCGCGCGCTTGCGGCGGAGGGCGCGAGCCTTGCGCTCATCGGCCGCCGCCAGATGGCTCTGGACGAGCTCGCCGAGGCCTGCCGCAAACACGGCGCCGGGCACGCCGCCACCCTCGCCGCCGACCTGACCGAGCCTGGCGCGGCCGCCGAGATCGTCGGCAACACGGTCGAGCGGTTCGGCCGCGTAGACGTGCTCGTCAACGACGCCGGGACCACCGGGACCCGCTCCCACGAGGAGCTCTCAGATGCTGACTGGCAGCTCCAGTGGGACCTTCACGTGATGGCCCCGATGCGGTTGATGCGGGCGACCGCGCCGCTGATGGCCGCCGAGGGGTACGGCCGGGTCGTGAACGTGACCTCCTCGGCGGCGAAGCGCCCGAGCGGCTCGCTCGACATGGCCTACTCGGTGACCAAGGCGGCCCAGCTGTCGCTCTCGCGCGCGTTCGCCGATCGCCTCGCGGCGCAGAACGTCCTCGTCAACGCGGTCGTGCCGGGGCCGATCGAAGGAGACATGTGGCTGGCCGACGGTGGCCTCGCCGACCAGCTCGCCGAGCGACGCCAGAGCACCCGCGACGCGGTCCTCGCCGAGCTCGCCGGACGCCAGCCGACGGGGCGGCTCGGGACCGAGGAGGAGGTGGCGGCGGTGATCGCCTTCCTGTGCTCGGAGCGCGCCTCGAACGTGTCGGGTGCCGCCTGGTCCGTCGACGGCGGCGCCGTGCCGACGATCTTCTGAGCGCGCCGGTCTGGAAGACTGCCCGGCACCCGAGATGCCCCTTCCGACCGACAAGATCGGCAAGACCTACCCGGCCGCCGTCTACGCGGTCGGACGCGAGAAGATCCGCGAGTACGCGGCCGCCGTGGGGGAGACCAACCCGCTGCACTTCGACGTCGAGGCGGCGCGGGCCGCTGGGTACTCCGACGTGCTCGCACCGCCGATGTTCGCGGTCGTCTACGCCGGGCGGATGCTCGGGCCGGTGCTGTTCGATCCGGAGCTCGAGATCAACTTCGCGATGCTCCTCCACGGCAGCCAGGAGTTCGTCTGGGGCCGGGCGGTGGTGGCTGGCGACGAGATCTCGACGACGGCCGAGATCACGGAGATCGCGATGCGCGGCGAGCTCGCCTTCTACGTGCTGCGCACCGACTCGGTCAACCAGCGCGGCGAGACCGTGTGCACCGGGACATGGACGAACATCATCCGGGGAGTGAAAGACGCATGAAGGCCGGCGACGCGATCGAGCTGAAGGTCACGCCCGACCCGTACGTGACCGTCCGCTACGCCGGCGCCTCCGGCGACTTCAACCCGATCCACATCGACGAGGAGTTCGCGCGCCAGGTCGGCCTGCCCGGGCGGATCCTGCACGGGCTGTGGTCGATGGCGCAGGTGGCGCGGGCGGCGACCGAGGCAGCCGGCGGCCCCGACAAGCTGATCTCGCTGAGCGTCCAGTTCCGCGGCATGGGGCGGCTGAACGAGGAGGTCGTGGTGAGCGGGGAGGTCACGGAGGTCCACGAGGACGGCACGGCCACCGCGAAGCTCGAAGCGGTGCAGAGCGGCCACCGGATCATCCGGAACGCGGTCGCGACGCTGCGCGCCGGGTGAGCGCGCCCAGCCGCGCGACGGCGCCGGGAACCGCCCACCTCGCTCCTAGAATCAGGGGCATGCTGAGCGAACGGCAGGAGCTCGTCCTGCGCCGAGTGGTCGAGGACTACCTCGATCAGGGCGCGCCGGTCGGCTCGAAGGCGCTGAGCGCGGGCTTCGAGTGGGGCCCCTCGACGATCCGCAGCGAGCTTGCGGCGCTCGAGGAGGCAGGCCTGCTCGCCCATCCCCACACCTCGGCCGGCCGCGTGCCGACCGAGGCCGGCTATCGCTACTTCGTCGACCGGCTGCTGCCCGAGCCGGTCGCCACGAGCAAGCCCGCGCTTTCGCTCAGCCTCGTTCGCCGGGAGGTCGACGAGGCGATGCGCGTCACGACCGAGGCCCTCAGCCAGGTGACCGATCTCCTGGCGATCGTGACGGCCCCCCCGATCGAGACCTCGACGATCCGCCACATCGAGGTGCTGACGCTGCAACCGCAGGTGCTGATGGTCGTGTTGATCACCTCCACGGGAGGGGTCACCAAGCGCCTGTTCACGTTCGAGCGACCGGTCGATCAGGGCCTCGCCGACTGGGCCGGCAGCTACCTGAACGAGCAGCTCGTCGGAATCGGCCTGGGCGCCCGGATTCTCCATCAGCGCCTGCGCGACCCCTCGCTCGGCGACCGCGAAGCCGCCTTCCTCGACGCGCTCGCGCCGGTCTTCACGGACGTCGCCGAGTCCGCTCAGGAGACGCTCTACGTCGACGGCACCTCGCGGCTCCTGCGGGCCGAGCAGCAGGGGGACGTGAGCGAGCTGAACGCGTTGATGGACATGCTCGAGCGGCGCGTGACGCTGCTCGGCGTGCTGCGGCGCTACCTCGGCGAGCGCGACGTGCTCGTCCGGATCGGCGCCGAGAACGATCAGCCGGCGCTGCGCTCGCTCGCGCTCGTCGCGGCGGGATACGGGCTGCCGCAGCGCAACCTCGGCGCGGTCTCCGTGATCGGACCGCTGCGGATGGACTACGGACGCGCGATCGGCGCCGTGCGCGAAGCCGCCGCTCAGCTCTCGACGTTCGTCGCCGAGGTCTACGACGAACGATGAGCGCCTCGACCCCGCCCCGCGACTACTACGAGGTCCTCGGCGTCTCGCGCGACGCCGACGACACTGAAATAAAGAAGGCGTTCCGGCGCCTGGCCCGCGAGCTGCATCCCGACGTCAACAAGGACGATCCCGGGGCGGAGGAGAAGTTCAAGCAGGCCGCCGAGGCCTACGAGGTGCTGTCGGACTCCGAGCGCCGCGCCACCTACGACCGCTACGGCCACGAGGGGCTGCGCAGCGGCGGGTACGCGCCGAACTTCGAGGGCTTCGGGTCGGTGGCCGACATCTTCGAGGCGTTCTTCGGGGGCGGTGCCGGCGCCTCCGGGCTCGGGAGCCTGTTCGGCGACGCGTTCGGCGGTGGCGGCCGACGCGCGCCCGGCCCGACCCAGGGCGCCGACGTCTCGGTGTCGACCGAGATCAGCCTCGAGGACGCGGCGACCGGGATCTCGGCAGATCTGGCCTACGAGGCGATCGTCGTCTGCGAGCACTGCCACGGCAACGGCGCCGAGCCGGGCACGCCGATCGAGACCTGCCCGCGCTGCGGCGGCTCGGGCCAGCTCCAGTCGGTCGCTCGCACCCCGTTCGGGCAGGTCATGCGCGCGACCGTGTGCGACGCGTGCGCCGGCGACGGGCGCGTCGCGAAGAGCCCCTGCCGGCGTTGCGACGGGCGCGGGCGCCGCGTCGACCACGTCAAGGTGAAGGTCGACGTGCCGGCGGGGATCGCCTCCGGGCAGCGCGTCCGCGTGACGGGTCGCGGCCACGCGGGCGAGCGCGGCGGGCCCCCCGGCGACCTGTACGTGCTGGTCCGGGTTCGCGAGGACCCGCGCTTCGTCCGTGACGGCGACGACCTGCTCACCGCGGTCGACATCTCGGCGCCGCTCGCCGCGCTCGGAGCGACGCTCGAGGTGCCGACGCTCGACGGCCCGGTCGATCTCGAGATCCCCCCCGGGACCCAGCCGCACGAGACCCTCGTGCTGCGCGGCAAGGGCATGCCCTCCCTGCGCGGGCGCCGCCACGGCGACCTGCGCGTCGTCGTCAACGTCGTCGTGCCGCGGCGGCTCGACCGCGATCAGCGCGAGCTGTTCGAGCGGCTGGCCGGCTCGCTGACCGACGAGAACCTGCGCGGCCACGAGGAGGGTGTGTTCGCGAAGCTGAGGCGCGCGCTCGGCGGCTGAGTGATCCGGCTCGCGATCCGGGTCCGGCGAGCCGACGCCGAGCTGGTGCTGGCCGAGCTGCTGACCCTGGCGCCGAGCGGTGTCGAGGAGGTCGAGGTATCGGAAGGCGTCGTCGAGTACGCCGTCTACGGGCCGCCTGGCGAGCTTCCGTCGCTGCCCGACGTGCGGGTCGCCGCGGGTGGCGCGCTCGTCGAGGTCACGACCAGCGAGGTCGCCGACGATTGGGCCGAGCGGTGGCGCTCGTTTCACCGGCCGCTCGTGCTCGGCGAGCGGCTCGTCGTGCGCCCGCCGTGGTGTGCGCCGATTCCGGGCGCGGCGGTCGATCTCGTCATCGACCCCGGCCGGGCGTTCGGCACCGGCGCGCACGCAACGACGCGGCTGTGCCTCGAGCTGCTGCTCGACCTGCCGGCCGCCGGAGACGCCCTCGACCTCGGCTGTGGCTCGGGGGTGCTCGCGATCGCGGCTGCCCGGCTCGGCTGGGCGCCGGTGCTCGCGCTCGACCACGACCCCCTGGCCGTCGAGGCGGCGCGGGAGAACGCCCGCGTGAACGGCGTGCCGATCGAGGTTCGCCGGCACGACCTTCGGCAATCGGTCGTGCCGGGGGCTGCGCTGGTCCTCGCGAACCTGCTCCGCCCCCTGCTGCTGGCGTGGGCCGGCTCGATCGCCGAGCCTCCGGGACTCGTGATCGCCAGCGGGCTGCTCGCCGAGGAGGCCGACGAGGTCGCCAGGGCGTTTGCCTCGCACGGCCTCGACGAGCGCGACCGGCGAGCGCACGGCGAATGGGCCGCGCTGCTGCTGTCCGCGCACGATCGGGGGTAGCCTCGAAGCCGGACATGCCCAAGCACGTCGTCATCGCGGGCGGTGGCTTCGGCGGCTACTACGCGGCCAAGAAGCTCGAGCGCCTCGCCCCCAGGGACGTTCGGATAACGCTCGTCAACGACGTCAACTTCCTGCTCTACGCGCCGCTCCTGCCCGGCGCCGCGGCCTCCACGCTCGACCCTCGCCACATCGTCGTGCCGCTGCGCGAGCACCTCAAGCGCACCGAGCTGCGGATGGGCTGGGTGACGGGCGGCGACCCCGAGCGCCGCGCCCTCGCCGTCGAGATGATCAGCGGCGAGCAGCACGAGTTCACCTACGATCAGCTCGTCGTCGCGCTCGGATCGGTTTCGCGCACGTTCCCGATCCCAGGGCTCGTCGAGCACGCGATCGGCTTCAAGACGATCGCCGAGGCGACGGCGATCCGCAACCGGGTCGTGCGCCACCTGGAGCTGGCCGAGGGCCTCGACGACCCCGAGGAGCGACGCCCCTGGCTCAGCTTCGTGTTCGTGGGCGGCGGCTACGCGGGCCTCGAGGGGATCGCGTTCCTGGCCGACTTCGCGGCCGACGTTCTGAAGCGCTACCCGCGCTGCCGCGAGGTCGGGACGCGCTGGGTGCTGGTCGACGCGGCGCCGCGGATCATGCCCGAGATCCAGCCGCAGCTGGCGCAGTTCACGATTGGCCTGCTCGAGAAGCGGGGGATCGAGTTCCGCCTCTCGACGCAGGTCAGCTCGGTGCACGACGACCGCGTCGTGCTCTCCGATGACGAGGTCATCCCGTGCCGGACGGTCTGCTGGACGGCGGGGGTCAAGGCCTCACCGGTGGCCGAGCGGCTCGGGCTGCCGCTCGAGAAGGGGCGGATCGTGTGCGACGAGACGATGCGCGTGAAGGGCTACGAGAACGTGTGGGCGGTCGGCGACATCGCCGCGATCCCCGATCCGGCGCGGCCGGGCGAAGCCTGCCCGCCGACCGCGCAGCACGCCGTACGTCAGGGCAAGCTGCTCGGCCGGAACGTCGCGGTCGCGCTCGGGCGCCGCCGGGGCCGGTTCGGGCGGCCGGCCCGGATCAGGCCGTTCACGTTCAAGACGCTCGGGTCCTTCGCCGAGCTCGGCCGCCACAAGGCCGTCGCCAACCTGATGGGGCTGCGCGTGCGCGGCTTCCTCGCCTGGGCGATCTGCCGCTTCTACCACCTGGCCTGGATGCCGGGCGCGGACCGCAAGTCGCGTCTGATCGCCGATTGGTCGGTCGAGTTCATCTTCCCGCGCGACATCGCCGAGATGGGAACGCTCGGCCACCCGCCCCGGCTCGACGCAACCGCGCCGCGACCCCGCCTGGAGGGCCCGGCGCCGCCGGCGGCGGATCAGCCCCAGCCCGCGGCGCTGCCCCATAATCCCCGCTGAGGTGGCCGGCTTCGCCGTCAAGTTCCTCGGCTGCAAGGTCTCGCAGGCCGATGCGATGCTGGCGCGCTCGGCGCTGATCGCCGCGGGCCACGTCGAGACCTCCGAGGCGGACGCCGATCTGCACGTCGTCAACACGTGCTGCATCACGCGCGAGGCCGAGGCGAAGTCGCGTCAGTCGGTGCGCCGCTCGCTGCGCGACGCGCAGACCGTGTACGTATCGGGGTGCGCAAGCAACCTCGACGCGCGGCAGTTCGCCGAGATCGACCCGCGCGTGCGGCCGCTGGTCGGGACCGCCGACGACGTCGCGACGATGCTCGGGGACGCCGTCGGCGCCTGCGCCGACACCGAGCACGACGTCCTCGCGCGCGCCCGCGGCGAGCCGGAGGGCGGACGCACCCGTGGCTTCGTGAAGGTGCAGGACGGCTGCGACTGCCACTGCGCCTACTGCATCATCCCGGCGGTCCGGGGCAGCGCCCGCTCGCGCCCGGCGAGCGCGGTCCTCGACGAGGTGCGCCGCCGAGTCGCCGCCGGCCAGCCCGAGATCGTGATGACCGGGATCAGCGTCGGCGACTATCGGGACCCGGAGGACGGCCTCGAGCTCGGCCAGCTGATGGTGGAGGTGGCGCGCGTCCCGGGGGTCGAGCGGGTGCGGCTCTCGAGCGTCGAGGTGATCCACGTGAAGGACTCGCTCGTCGAGGCGCTCGCCGGCGAGCCCAAGGTGTGTCCGCACCTGCACATCCCGCTCCAGTCGGGCGACGACGCCGTCCTCGAGGCGATGGGCCGCCACTACGGCGCCGGCGAGTACCTGGCCCAGGTGGCCGCCCTCCGCGCGGCGGTCCCGCACGTGAACGTCACAACCGACGTGATCGTCGGCTTCCCGACCGAGGATGACCGCGCGTTCGAACGGACCCTCGACGTGGTGGACGCCGCCGGGATCAGCCGCGTCCACAGCTTCTCCTACTCGCCGCGTCCGGGCACGGCCGCCGCCAGGCTCGGCGACCGCGTGCCGCCGGAGGTCAAGAAGCGCCGCTCACAGCGGCTGCGGGGCCACTCGGAGGTGCGCTCGCGCCACCACCGCGCGGCCAAGCTCGGACGCCCCGAGCGCGTGCTGATCGACAAGGCCGCCGAGACCCAGTGCTCGGGGTACACCGCCGACTACACCCGCTGCTACCTGCCGGCCGGCGCCGGTGCCCGTGGCGAGGTGGTGGAGGTCACCTGCGCCGAGCTGCACGCAGACGGCGTTCGTTGCGTCGCCCGGCCGTCCTATCCTGTGTCTTGACTTGACGATCCTCGAACAGGTCCGCACCGACATGACCAGCGCGATGAAAGCTGGTCAGAAGCAGCGGGTCGGGGCGCTTCGGCTGGTCCTGTCCGAGCTCCAGAAGGACGCCAAGGACGGCGGCGGCGACGAGCTCGGGGTCTTGCGCCGCGAGCGCAAGCGCAGGCTCGAGGCGGCGCTCCAGTACCGCGACGCCGGGCGGCCGGAGCTCGCCGAGGCGGAGGAGTCGGAGGCGGAGATCATCGCGGGCTACCTCCCGCCCGAGCTGGGCGACGCCGAGCTCGAGGAGATCGTCGCGGAGGCGATCGCCGAGACCGGTGCGAGCGGCCAGAAGGAGATGGGCCAGGTGATGAAGGTGGTGATGGCGCGGTCAGGCGGCCGCGTCGACGGCAAGCGCGCGTCCGCCGCAGTGCGCGCCGCGCTCGGGTCATAGAGGTACGCGATGCGAACGCAGATCGAACTGGACAACGAGGTCGCGGCGGAGCTCGCCGGCAGCGGCGACGCCGTGCTGCGCGCGCTCGAGGGCCACCTCGACTGCGCCGTCTTCCTGCGCGGCAACCTGGTCACGCTGGACGGCGAGCCGGCCGCCGTGAGCGACGCCGCGACGGTGATCCGCGAGCTCTCCGACCTCGTCCGGCAGGGACACGAGATCGCCCCCGGGACGATCGAGGCGGTCTCGCGCGCGCTCGACCAGCACGAGTCCCCCGCCTCGATCCTCGAGGACATCGTCTGGCGCCACCGCTCGACCAAGGTCGCGCCGAAGACCGTCAACCAGAAGCGTTACGTCGATTCGATCCGCCGCAACACGATCACGTTCGGGATCGGGCCGGCGGGCACCGGGAAGACCTTCCTCGCGGTCGCCCTGGCCGCCGCGGCGCTGCACCGCCGGGAGGTCAACCGGATCATCCTCACCCGTCCCGCCGTCGAGGCCGGCGAGCGCCTCGGCTTCCTGCCCGGAGACCTCATGGCCAAGGTGGACCCCTACCTGCGCCCGCTGTTCGACGCGCTGCATGACATGCTCGAGGCCGAGAAGGTCACGCAGCATCTTGAGCGCGGCGTGATCGAGGTCGCGCCGCTGGCGTTCATGCGCGGCCGTTCGCTCAACGACAGCTTCATCATCCTCGACGAGGCGCAGAACACGACCCCCGAGCAGATGAAGATGTTTCTGACCCGGCTCGGGTTCAACTCGAAGATGGTCGTCACCGGAGACGTGACGCAGATCGACCTGCCGACCGACCAGCAGTCGGGCCTGCTCGTCGTGAACGAGATCCTCGACGGCGTCGAGGGCATCTCCTTCGTCCACTTCAGCGACGAGGACGTCGTCCGTCACAAGCTCGTGCGGCGGATCGTCGCGGCCTACGACGAGCACGCCAAACGGCTGGCTCCGGAGCTCCGTACGGCGAAACGGCGTGCCTGACCTCGACGTCGAGGTGCTCGGGATCGAGCTGCTCGAGCGGGAGGGGCCGACCGCGCTGGAGGTCCGTGAACTGTGCATCCTCGCGCTCTCCTCGGCCGACATCGACGACGGCCACATGGCGGTCGAGTTCGTCGACGAGGACCGGATTCGCGAGCTCAACCGCGAGCATCGCGGCGCCGACCAGCCGACCGACGTGCTGTCGTTCGGGATCGACGAGGACGGCAACGCCGCCGGGCCGCGAGAGCTCGGCGACGTCGTCATCTGCCCTCAGCACACGGCCGATCTGCGCGAGGCGATCGTCCACGGAACCTTGCATCTGACCGGCATGGACCACGAGGCCGACGATGGGGAGATGCTCGCGCTGCAATCCGAGCTGATGCGCTGGATCGCGTGAGGGCGAGCGGCGGACAGGACGATTCGGAGGCCCGCACGCGGTCGGGCTTCGTCGCCCTGGCCGGCCGCCCCAACGTCGGCAAGTCGACGCTGGCCAACGCGATCGTCGGCGCCAAGGTCGCGATCGTCTCGGACAAGCCGCAGACGACCCGTCGCGCGATCCGCGGAGTCGCGAGCGGGGCCGACTGGCAGCTCGTGCTCGTCGACCTGCCAGGGGTCCAGCGGCCGCGCGACGCGCTCACCGAACGGATGCAGCGTCGGGTCGAGCACGAACTGGCCGACGCCGACGGGTGCCTCATGGTTCTCAACGCCGAGCAGGGCGTCGGCCCGGGAGACCGGTTCATCGCCGGGCTCCTCGAGGGCTCGCCGGTGCCGGTGGTCGTTGCCGTCAACAAGATCGACCGCGCCGATCGTGCCCGCACGGCCGCGACGCTCCAGGCCGCCGCCGACCTGGGCCTCGCCGAGGAGGTGTTCCCCGTCTCCGCCCGGACCGGCGCTGGAGTACAGCCGCTCGTCGACCACCTCGTCTCGCTGCTGCCCTCGGGACCCTTCTACTTCGCCGCCGGCCAGCACTCCGACCAGCCCGAGTTCGTCCACCTCGCCGAGCTGGTCCGCGAACAGGTCCTGGCGCGCACGCGCGCCGAGGTCCCGCACGCGGTCGAGGTGGAGATCGAGCACGTCGAGCAGCCGCGCCCCGACCTGGTTCGGCTCGATGCGGTGATCCTCGTCGAGACGGAGTCCCAGAAGGGGATCCTGATCGGGGCCGGTGGCCGGATGATCAAGTCGATCGGGATCGGCGCCCGCAAGGCGATCGAGCGCGAGCTGGACAGTCACGTCCACCTCGCGCTCTCGGTCAAGGTGCGCCGGCACTGGCGGGCCGACGACCGCGTGCTCGACAGGCTCGGGATCGAGTAGCCCGATCCGGTCGTGAGCCCGGGTTTCAGCTCACTTCAGGCGGTAGCAGCCGATCGCCAGGTGGTTCGGGTTCCCGAGGATCCACTCGTTCACGTTCTTCTTGACCATGAACAGGTGGTTGCGCTTCATCGGGCCGCTGGTCGGGGTGAGCTTCTTGCCGCGGAGCTTGTACGTGCCCCCCTTGACCTTGCCGACCAGGTGGTGGCCCTTGCGATCTGCCGCGTACAGGTAGTGGCCGGGGGTCTTGAACTCGTAGGTTCCGTAGTAGGTGAAGAAGGTTCCCTGGTATCCCCAGCAGTCGTAGAAGCCCGACTTGATCTGGGCGGCCTGAGCGGCGACCGGGAGCGCGGCCAGCGGTGCACCGACCGTAGCCGTGGCGAGAAGCGCACCGATGGTTGCGCGAGCGCGACGTGACATAGCTTTCCCCCTCTCGGAAGTGACCGACGATGCGGCAACGCGGCCCCGGCGTCGCCCCCGAGACATCGTGTCTCGTGGGCGCAACTTGTAGCAGATCACGTGCGGCCCGCCCACATCCCCGGTCAGCGGCCGACCTAGAATCCCGCGCCCGTGGACGACTCCGAGATCAACTACGACGAGCGGGGCCTCGTGCCCTGCGTCGTGCAGGACTGGCGCAGTGGCGAGGTGCTGACGCTCGCCTACGTGAACACCGAGGCTCTGGCCCGCACCCGCGAGACGGGGGAGATGCACTTCTGGAGCCGCTCGCGCGGGGAGCTCTGGCACAAGGGCGCGACCAGCGGCAACATCCAGCGCCTGAAGGCGATCCGCTACGACTGCGACGCCGATGCGCTGCTCGCCCTCGTCGAGCCGTCCGGGCCCGCCTGCCACACCGGCGAGCGCAGCTGCTTTCACCGCGGCGACGACACGGCAGAGCACGCCCCCTACGCCGTGCTCTCGACGCTCGAGCGGACGATCGCCGAGCGCGCGGACGCGCGGCTCGACGGCTCCTACACGGCGCAGCTGCTCGCGGAGCCGTCGCGGATCGGCGAGAAGGTCCGCGAGGAGGCCGAGGAGGTGGCCAGGGCGGCCGGCGAGGAGTCAGACGAGCGGGTCGCAGAGGAGGCGGCGGACGTGCTCTACCACCTCTCGGTGCTGCTCGCGGCGCGTGGCCTCAGCCTCGCCGATGCGGAGCGGGTCCTCGATGAGCGTCGTCGCTGAGGCCGGGCTGACACCGTCCCTGGAGGAGGTGCGGGCGCTCTCGTCCGGTCACGACCTGGTGCCCGTCTACGAGACCGTGATCTCCGACACCGAGACCCCGGTTTCGGCCTTTCTGAAGCTCCGGGACGGCGGGCCCGCATTCCTGCTCGAATCAGCCGAGCACGGGCGGGTCGGGCGCTATTCGTTCATCGGCGTGCGGCCGCGACACGTGATCCGCTGGTCTTCAGGGGATCCGGGCGATCCCTACGCGCTCGTGCAGGCGGAGCTCGACCGCGCGCGCGCGCCGCGAATGCCCGACCTCGACCTTCCCTTCGCGGGGGGCGCGGTCGGAATGTTCGCCTATGACCTGGTTCGCACCGTCGAGCCGCTCGGCGCCCCCAACCCCGACCCGCTCGGCCTGCCGGACCTGGCCCTGATGCTCACCGACGTGCTCGTCGCGTTCGACCACCTGAGGCGCACGATCACGATCCTCGCCAACGTGGCGGCCGGCGAGGAGGACCTGGAGGCCGCCTACACGGCGGCGGCGGAGAAGATCGCGGCGGTGAGGCGGCGGCTCGACGGGCCGCTGCCCCGCCCGTCCGGTGCCCACAAGCCCGGACGGGCGGCATCCGATCCCCCCGTCTTCGAGTCGAACATGCCGCGCGAGCGCTTCGAGGCGATCGTCGCCCGGATCGTCGAGTACATCCGCGCGGGCGACGCCTACCAGGTGGTTCCGTCCCAGCGCTGGTCGGCTGCGGTGCCGGTCAGCGCCTTCTCCATCTACCGCGGCCTGCGGGCCGTCAACCCGAGCCCGTATATGTACTTCCTCGACTTCGGCGACTTCGAGATCGCGGGCGCCTCGCCCGAGCCGCTGATCACGGTCAGCGGCCGGCGAGTGGCGACGCGGCCGATCGCCGGGACCAGGCCGCGGGGCGGGAGCGTCGAGGAGGACGCCAGGATCGCCGACGAGCTGCTGGCTGATCCGAAGGAGCGCGCCGAGCACGTGATGCTGGTCGACCTCGGGCGCAACGACCTCGGGAGGGTGTGTTCCTACGGCTCGGTCTGCGTCGAGGACTTCATGGTCGTCGAGAACTACAGCCACGTGATGCACATCGTCTCGAACGTCGTCGGCACGCTGCGCCCCGAGGTCGGCGCGCTCGACGCGCTGCGATCGGTGCTCCCGGCCGGGACGCTGAGCGGGGCGCCGAAGGTGCGCGCGATGCAGATCATCGACGAGCTCGAGCCCGTCAAGCGGGGCGGCTACGGCGGCGCGGTCGGCTACCTCTCCTACGGCGGCGAGCTCGACACGGCGATCCACATCCGCACGGTGGTGATCAAGGACGGCGTCGCCCACATCC
>Ga0070739_10002797_pt1 | contig 22657 bp, 22 predicted proteins | sample Coa_R1_7_FD_66445 | JGI IMG/M metagenome (GOLD analysis project Ga0070739, IMG submission 66445) | Surface soil microbial communities from Centralia Pennsylvania, which are recovering from an underground coalmine fire - Coalmine... | ecosystem: Environmental > Terrestrial > Soil > Unclassified ... | reverse complement strand
CGGCACCGTGCAGCCGGCTGGCGCGCGCGTGTCGCTGACGATCTCGAGCGGCAAGCACCGCGTCTTCCGCGCGCGCAACGTCGCCGGTGGCGGCGGCGTGCGTGTGCACGCGCTGCCGAGCGGGATCTATACGGCCACCTGGGTGATCTCCGATCGCAACGGCGACACCCGCACGGTCGTGACGAAGTTCGTCGAGCAGTAGAGCGTGGATACGGCGGGGGCCGGCTGACAGGCTCGGCCCCCGCCGCCCCGCGCATGCGCCGGGGCGTCCTTCTACTGCGCGACCGGCTTCGTGAGAGCCTTCACGAACTCCTCGAGCTGGTCGGTGCGCCAGCACTCGAACGCATCGCAGTACTGCTCGTAGGCGGAGATCACGCTGTCGCCGTAGTTCCAGTAGAGGCGAGGCTCGGGGTTCAGCCAGAAGGTGCGACCGGCCTTCGCCGCGATCCGCGCGAACGCGTCCTCGCGCGGCGGGCGGCCGTTGGTGCGGGCGTCGCCGAGCACGATCACGGTCGCGCGGGGGTGCAGCTCGTCCTCGATCAGCTCGAGGAACTCCGACCACACGCGCCCGTAGTCCGTGTAGCCGGAGATGTCCGCCACGCCGGCGTCGCGGGAGACCGCCGCGGCCGCCGCGCGGAAGTCGCGCTCGCGCTCGAAGACCTCGGTCACCTCGGAGATCCGCTCGATGAACACGAACGAGCGCAGCTTGCGGAACGCGTCGTGCAGGGCGTGCAGGACGCTCAGGAAGAACGTCGAGGCGCTCGTCACGCTGGTCGAGACGTCGCACAGCACGAAGATTTCGGGGCGGCGAGGTCGCTGGGGTTTGAATCGCAGGTCGACCGGCACGCCGCCCGTCTGGAGCGATGCGCGCATCGTCGCCCTGACGTCGACGTGGGCGTGGCGCTTGCGGCCGCGGGTCTCGTGGCCCTGGGTGGCGAGGCGGCGCTTGAGCTGCGCCACGACTCTGTGAACGGCAGCGAGATCCTGGACGGGGCCGTTCGGGAGCGCGCGGTCGAGATCGGTCAGGGGGCGCTTCGGCGGCAGCGCCGCGGTGCGCTCGATCAGGCCGCGCTCGAGCTCGCGGCGCAGGTGCTGCTCGAAGCGGCGGAGCGAGTCGCGGGGGAGGCCGTCGCGGCGCGGATCGTCGGCCGGGAGCTCGGGCTGGGGCTCGGTCCGCAGACCGAGCGCGCGGCGGATCCGCTGCACGTCGACACCGAGCACGCCCGAGCCCTCGCCCTTGCCGAAGGCTGCGATCGCCAGCCGCGCGAGGTCGCGAAGGTCCGACTCGGAGCCGTCCTGGAGCGCCTCGGCGATCTGGCGGCGCAGCTCGTCGAGGTCGAGCCCCTCGAGATCCAGCTGAGCCGCTTCGCCCGGTTGGAGCTCCGAGACGTTGCGGCGGACCGCCTGCGCCTCCGCGGCGCGGAAGAAGAAGCGCTCGAACACGAGCTCGAACACGCGCCGGTCGTCGGGGGATTTGGCGATCGTCGCGGCGAGCGTCTCCTTGAAGTCGGTCGGGTCGCCCCAGCCGATGTGGTTCAGCGCCTGGAACGCGTCGAGGATCTCCGACGTGCCGACCGCGAGTCCCTCGCTGCGGAGGTCCTCGCTGAACGCCAGCAGCTCGCCGTCGAAGCTGCCGGGCGGCCGCTCGGGGAGCGAGCCGTAGATCGGTTTGGGTCCGGGTGGCGGGGACACCGTCGCGGTCGCGGGGGCGGTCTAAGCGGCGGGGGCCTGCTGCTCGAGCTTGACCCCGACCCGCTCGGCGACGGTGTCGAGGTCGGTGCGGTGCTTGACGATCACGCTCATCGTGTCCCTGAACACCGTCGGATCGATGTCGTCCGCGCCGAGCAGGAGGATCGCGCGCGCCCAGTCGATCGACTCGGCGATGCTCGGCGGCTTCTTGAGGTCGAGCTCGCGGACCTGGTGGACGATCTCGACCAGCTTGCGCGCGACCGTCTCCTGGAGGTCGGGCGAGTGCAGGCGGACGATCTCCAGCTCGTGCTCGAGCTCGGGGTAATCGAGCCACAGGTACAGGCAGCGGCGCTTCAGCGCCTCGGTCAGCTCGCGCGTGTTGTTGGATGTGAGCAACACGACCGGGTGGGTGCGCGCCTCGATCCGCCCGAGCTCCGGGATGCTGATCTGGAAGTCGGAGAGGAGCTCGAGCAGCATCGCCTCGAACTCCTGGTCGGTCTTGTCGATCTCGTCGATCAGCAGCACGACCGGCTCGGTGCTCGCGATCGCCGTCATCAGCGGGCGCTCGAGCAGGAACTCCTCGCCGAAGATGTCCTCCTGGACCGACTCCCAGCCGGTCCCCTCGGACTCGGTCTGGATTCGCAGGAGCTGCTTGCGGTAGTTCCACTCGTACAGCGCCTTGGCCTCGTCGAGCCCCTCGTAGCACTGGAGGCGCACGAGGCGCCGGCCGAGGTATCGGGACAGCGCCTTGGCCAGCTCGGTCTTGCCGACGCCGGCCGGGCCCTCGACGAGGACCGGCTTGCCGAGCTTGGTGGCCAGGAAGGAGACGAGTGCCGTCGACTCCCCGGGGAGGTAGCCGACCGACCGCAGCCCGGCCTGGACTTCCGCGACGGAGGTGGGGGTTTCCGCCATGCGCCCACTATAGGGTTCGCTCGGCTTGCTTCTCGCGCTCGGCTCCGCATCGCAGCACCTCGGCGTGTACGTGGCCGTGCTGGCCGTCGGCTTCGTGATCGGGGCGATCGGTCAGATGACGCGCTCGCGCACGCTGCTGATCACCGGCTTGATCGTGATCGCCGGGGTGAGCCTGTATTTCCTGATCCAAGGCGAGAACGCCGCCAACTGCCACGGCGCCTGCCTGTGAGGGCGCAGCGCGGCGCTACTCCTCGTGTTGTGACCACTTGGGCGGCGCGGTCAGCCAGCCGAGCGGTCGCTCGGCGTCGCGCCATTCGGGTCGCTCGGCCGGGCGCCAGGGTGAGCGGGGGGCCGGCTTGGGCCCGGGTTGCGGGGCCGGCGCGCGATCGGTCGCCGAGCGCTCGGCCTTGCTCGGTTCGCGCCAGCGGCCGTCGAAGGCGGCGCCGGCCTCGCCTCGCCGAGCTGGATCGGTGTGGCGCGCGGCGACGCGGATCCTCGTTCCCGCGTACGTGAGGCCGCCGGCGACGAGCAGCGCGACGAATATCCCCCAGTCGACGCCGGTGCTCAGGACATAGAGGCCCCTCGTCGCCGTGCCGGAGTGGTCGAAGATCCGCCACACGATCAGGACACAGATCAGCGCCCCGGCGCCGGTGATCGCGGTGGCGTCGCCCCCGGGCAGGTGGGTCGTGCGTCCCTCGGCCTCGCGGAACAGCACCACGAGCACCGCGAGCGCGACGATCAGCGCTGCCGCCTCGACGAACGAGAAGGCGCCCCAGCCGGACACCGAGACGGTCTGGCTCGTGGCCGAGAGCGCGTGGTGGCGTCCGGGATGGCCGGCCGCGAGCGTGTCCTGATACCAGGGGAGAAACAGGGTCAGGAACAGGCCGACGGCGGCGCCGGCGGCACGGCGACGCTCACGCGTGAGCGCCTGCCACGCGCGCCCCAGGCGGATCGCCAGGTCGACCACCCGCTCCATACGGCCCCCGGCCGGGCCGGGCGCCAGACGATGATCCGCCTCAGAGCCCACGTGATCCGATTGTAGGGACGGGGGTGGGCGGCTCGTTCGGGCTGCTGGGGTCAGTCGATCGGTCTGTCGCGGGTCAGTCGATCGGGCTGCCGGGGGTGAGTCGTTCGGGCTGCCGGGGGTCAGTCGATCGGTATGTCGCGGACCTCGACGGGCGCCGCACGTTGCCGTTCGAGGCGCTCGAGGCACCACTCGACGAGCGCCTTCAGCGCGAGCAGCAGCTCGTGCAGCGCGTCGGCGAGGCTTCGCTGGAGATCGGGCGGGATCAGGTCGCGCAAACGCTCGGCGAGGTCGCGCAACAGGTCCTCGCCGCCGCCCGGAGGCGCTTGCTCTGTCCGGCCCGAGATCGTCTCGGCCGCCTCGGCGATCAGTCGTTCGGCGGCGCCGGAGGCCTGCTCGAGCCGCGCCTCCAGCCGCCGCAGGGTCTCCTGGGCTGAGGGCTCATCCCACACGCTCGAAGCTCACCTCCAGATGGCCGTCCTCGAACCGCGCGCCGCTCGGCCGGTAATTGCCGAGCGATGGCGGCAGGACGATCGTTCGTCGCTGCCCCGGGATGCCCACGATCAGCTCGTGCCCGATCTGCTTGAGCGAGACGTCCTCCTTGCGCGTCAGCGGAATCGGCAGGCGAAGGGTGGCTTTGGTGGCGTCGCCGCTGAGCGACTGGGTGAGCGAGTCGTGCAGCACCGCGGACGGGTCACAGCCGCTTCCGGGCGCTCCGAACAGTGCGTCCCCCAGCCGGTCGAGCCACTCCGGCCCGACCACCTCCTCCTCGAAGTACGGCGCGCACAGGACCGGCAGGGGCGAGAACGACGAGCGCACCATCTTAAGGTGCTCGCCCTGGGTCGCCCGCCAGCGGCTGAAGTACTCGCCAACCTCGTCGGGGAACACCTTGTTGACGATCACCGCGTCGGTCAGGTAGCCGTAGAGGTTCAGATAGGTGAAGGTCCGCATCGCCTCGCCGATCACCATCCGGTCGGGGTTGATGACGAGGCGCACGCTCGAGCTGCGCGTGTCGCGCAGGATCCCGTTCATCGCGATCAGGTTCTCCGACAGCCGTCGGATCTCGCCGAACACCGCGCGTCCGGGCAGCGGGATGTCGAGCATCGAGCGCGCGATCGGCGCGGCGGCGGCGAGGATCTGCCGCTCGGCGGGAAACGCCTTCTCGATCCACCAGCGCGCTACGTCGGGAAACGACAGCAGCCGCAGCGTCTCGCCGGTCGGCGCGCAATCGACGACGATCGTGTCCCACTCCCCGGACTCGTGCTGGTCCTGCAGGCGCAGCAGCGCGAACAGCTCATCCATCCCAGGTGGCACGGTCAGCTCCTCGGCCGAGATGCGGTCCACCCCCCGTTCGACGAGCAGCTCGCCCAGCCAGTCCTGTACGCCGCTCCAGTGGCGGGTCATCTCCTCCTGGGTGTTGACCTCCTGGCCCCAGAGGTTGGCTCCGGCCGGCGTCGGCTCCCTGCCCAGGCCGACCTCGAGCGATTCGGAGAGGCTGTGCGCGGGGTCGGTCGAGAGGACCAGCGTGCGCTGCCCGGTTGCGGCGCAGCGCCGGGCCGTGCAGGCGGCCACCGAGGTCTTGCCCACCCCGCCCTTGCCCGTGTAGAGGATCGTCCGCGGAGCCATCGCCCCCGCGAGTCTAGGTCGCTTCTAGCGGTGGCGCTTGGGCTTGGGGCGCGGCTTGACCGTGAGCGTCCCGACGACGCGGTTGAAGTTGCCGGCCAGATCGGTCGCGGCCAGGCGGACCGTGTAGGTCCCTCGCTTGAGCGCCGGGACGCGAAAGGCGTGGACGCCGTAGGGGAACGAGCTGCTGGTTGCGAGCGCCGTTCGCGTCTTGCCGGCGACGACGATCCCCACGTGGGAGATCTTCGAGAGGCGGAAGCGGAGCACGAACGGCGAGCCGGCGAACGCCTTCGTGGTGAGCTGGGTCAGGGCCGGCGGCGTGTGGAGGTAGTTCGCGAAGTTCGTGGCGGTCCGGCAGTAGATGGGGGCATGCGTTCGCCGGCAGAGCTCCTGCACGAATCCGGTGACCAGCTCGTGGTAGCTGAGATCGTCCTCGAGCCCTGGCTGGTAGAGCGACCATGCGCCGGTATCGAAGCCCGGCAGCTCGGCCGCCGCCTCCGCGCTGCCGGCGTCGAACAGGGCCCGGGCGACGGCGTCGTGGCTCGTGTGGGCGTAGTCGTAGAGGCCGATCAGGCTCTGCAGGAACGCGTTGATGATGTCGGTGCCGGGGGCGAACGAGTACTGGAGGAAGCGTGCGCCGTGCGTCTCACGCAGCGCCACCCCCGCGGGCGGCGCGGCCTCGAACAGAGGGAGCGCCTGATGAGCGATCTGAAGGTAGGAGGCGTCGCGGGTGCGCCGGTAGGCACGGGTCAGGGCCTCGAGTGCCGTGCCCTGGGACATCGCGCTGACCCACGGGGGGCGGCCACCGTCGAAATGGAAGTAGTACTCCCACGCGAGGCCGCCGGCGCGCCTCACGGCGAGCGGGATGATCTCTTTTAGCAACGAGACCAGCTGGCTCGTGTAGGCCTTCCCGGCCGTGTAGAGGCCGTCTGCCTTGCCGAACGTGCCGAGGACCTGGAGCTCGATCCCCTGCCCGGGGTAGTACTCCCAGACGAGCTGCGAGCCGGCGAACTCGACCCGCTGGCCGTAGCTGAGCAGCGGACCGGTCGTCCACCACTGGACGTTGCGCTCCAGGGTCAGGAACAGGACCGGGAGCCGCGATGCGGTCATCTGACGCGCGACGGCGATCCCATGCAGCGTCTCGATCACCGCCGTCAGCTCGGCTGCGCGCGTGCCGCGCAGGCGCCGCTCGGTCTTCAGCGCCGACCCCCACTGAGCCAGGTAATGCCTGTAGGCGCTGTCGGTGATCGCGTGGGCCTTGTGGAGCTGACGCAGCCGGCTGATCACGGTCACGCCGCCCCCGGAAGATCTGGCGCTTCTCGCCGCGGTCCGCGTGAAGGCCGCCTTTGCGGGGACCGGCCCGCCGAGCTTCGCGGGCAGGAAGCGGTCGTTCACGAGCCGCGCGTGACCGTCGGCGGTGAGCCGCAGCACAGGCGCCGCGATTGCCGTGCCGGCTCCGCACACCGACACCCCCAGGGCGCAGGCGACCGCGGCGGCGAACCGTCTCGAACCCATGTGTGCCAATGCTATTTTCGGATCCGACTTGAAGGAGCAAGGGGCTTTGCATCGTCAGCGGAGTGACCGCATGCGCCGGCTCTGGCCGGCGCTGCTGACTGCGATCGCGGTCGGACTGCTGCTGAGCGCGTGTGGCTCGGACCAGAACGCGAGGAGTCTGCTCCGGCAGACCTTCAGCGGTCAGCACCGCGTCGACAGCGGCAATCTGACCTTTCGCCTCACGCTCACTCCGTCGGGATCGAGCACGCTGACCGGGCCGGTCTCACTGACCTTCTCCGGTCCCTTCCAGAGCCTCGGCAAGGGCAAGCTGCCGAAGTCGGACTTCACGGTCGCGCTCGGAACCCAGGGCCGGAGCGTCGGCCTCTCGATCATCTCGACCGGGACGAAGGGCTACGTCAGCATGTCCGGCACGAGCTACCAGCTTCCCGCCGCGAGCTACCAGAAGCTCGAATCGAGCTTCTCCTCGATCACATCGTCGGGCGGTGGCGGCTCGAAGTCCGGAGCCCTGGCCCGCCTGGGCATCAATCCGCTCAGCTGGCTGAGCAAGCCCTCGATCGTCGGCAACGAGACGGTCGGCGATACCGAGACGACGCACATCCGCGCCCGGGTGAACGTCGCTGCGCTCCTGCGTGATCTGAACACCTTCCTCGGCAAGGCCTCCTCGCTCGGCGTGTCCGGCGCGGGAAAGATCCCGACGAGCCTCTCGGCGGCCACCCAGCAGCGGATCGCCGCGGCGGTCCGGAACCCGCGCTTCGACGTTTGGACCGGCAACAGCGACAAGACGGTGCGGAAGCTGAGCGTCGGGCTGAGCCTGCCGGTCACCGGCCAGGTCTCGACACTGCTCGGCGGCCTGCGCACGGCCGCCATCGACCTGACGCTCCAGTACACGCATCTCAACCAGCCCCAGACGATCACCGCCCCGTCGAACGTCCAGCCCTACAGCGTCTTCGCCCAGAAGCTGAACACGCTGCTCCAGGCGATCCAGAGCAGCGTCGCCGCGGGGAGCACCGGCAGCACGGGCAGCGGCTCGACGGGCAGCGGCTCGACGGGCGGCGGCTCGTCCTCCGGCGGTGGCTCGACGACCGGAACGAGCGGCGTCGCCGGGGCGACCAGCGCTTACGGCCAGTGCATCCAGTCGGCCGGGACCGACGTGACGAAGATGCAGAAGTGCGCGTCGCTGCTCGGCAGCGGCAGCGGGGGGTAGCCGCGGCGGATAGCGGCGAGGGGTAGCGCCAACTCGGGGCGCGAGCGGCGGCTAGCGCCGGCCTCCCGCGGCGGGGCTACTCGCGGCCGACGTCCTCGAGCTCCTCTTCGAGCTCCTCGTCGTCCTCGTCCTCGTCGCCGACCCCGTCCCCGGGGTGGTAGCGGATCTGGAAGGACTCGAGCAGCTCATCCCGTCGGGGCTCGTCCACGGGGGTCTCGTCGGAGATCATCACCCAGTCCGCGCCCTCGTACTCCTCCATGTTGAAGATCTCCCCGTCGAGCTCGGGTGAGTCGTCGACGACGATCAGCACCTCGGTCTGCGGGTTGAAATACGTGCCGGGGCGGTTGATGAGGTCCTCCAGCTCGACGCGTCGCGGATCAGCCATGGCCGCAGCCTAACGCTGGCGCGAGGTCGTCGCCACCCTCAGTGGTAGTCCGGAGACGTGAGCGCCGCAATCTCTCGTTCGACCTCGGCTTCGACGTCGAGCGGCGGCTGCCCGCGACGGGCGCGGCGATGGTTGCGCGCCACGACCAGGTCCCGGATCTCCGCCCTCAGAGCGTCGTCCACGGCGGGGGTGGTGAGACGCCGCAGCTCGTCCTCCACGTCGAGCGGCGCCTCTCCGCGGCGCGCGCGCCGGGCATTGCGTGCCTCGAGCATCTGGCGGATCTCGGTGTCGCGCTCGGCCACTGCGGCGGCCGACATCGCGCTCGCCCCCGTGCCACCGCCGGCAAAGCCTCGCTCGCGCTCCATCAGCAGACCGCGCTTCCCGATCTCCTCCCACACCTTGCCGCTGCTGGCCAGCGCGAAGCCGGCGATCACGATCCCGATCCCACAGACGATCCAGATCACATACCCGAACGCCGAATGCATGCCGCTATAAGCCTACGCCGGGCGGCGTGGTGGCCCGTTCTGGTTTGGTGCTTCCACGGGCATCGGCTACCCTTTCCGCAGCTATTGACTGACTAGTCAATCGAAGCCCCCGACATCTTCAAGGGAGTCACTGCAACGTGGTTGATTTCACGCTCACTGACGAGCAACGGAACATGCGCGAGATGGCGCACGATTTCGCCGAGAAGGAGATCCGACCCGTCGCCTGGGAGTACGACCGGGACGGGACCTGGCCCCAGGACATCCTCGAGAAGGCCTGGGAGGTCGGCCTGATGAACAACCACCTCCCGGAGGAGTACGGAGGCCCCGGCCTCGGCTTCCTGGACGGGGCGATCATCGAGGAGGAGATCGCGTGGGGCTGCTCGGGAATCGGCACCTCGCTGTCGTGCAACGGCCTCGCCACGGCGCCGGTGATGCTGGCTGCCTCCGAGGAGCTCAAGAAGGAGTACCTCGGGCGCCTTTCCGAGGCGCCGCTGCTTGCGTCCTTCTGCCTCACCGAGCCCGATGCCGGATCCGACGTCTCCGGGATGAAGACGACCGCCACCAAGCGTGGTGACAAGTGGGTGATCAACGGCTCCAAGTGCTTCATCACCAACGGCGAATACGCCAACTGGTACACGGTCTATGCCAAGACCGACAAGGAGGCCGGGCATCGCGGCATCTCCTGCTTCATCGTCCCCCGCGACGCCGGCGTCGTCGTCGACAAGCACGAGGACAAGATGGGTCAGCGGGCCTCGAACACCGCGACGATCACCTTCCCCGAGGTCGAGATCCCGCTCGACCATCTGATCGGCGAGGAGAACAAGGGCTTCAAGATCGCGATGATGACGCTCGACCGCACCCGCCCGGGCGTCGCGGCGATGGCCACGGGCGTGGCCCGTGCGGCGATGGAGTTCGCGCTCGAGTACTCCAAGGAGCGCCAGCAGTTCGGCGTCCCGATCGCGATGCACCAGGCGATCCAGTTCATCATCGCCGACATGGCGACCAAGGTTCACCTGGCGCGGCTGGCGACGTGGAACAGCGCCGTCCTGCTCGACCAGGGCAAGCGCAACACGCTGGAATCGAGCCACGCCAAGCGGTTCGCGGCGGACGCCGCGATGGAGATCACGACCGATGCCGTGCAGGTGTTCGGCGGCTACGGCTTCATCAAGGAGTACAAGGTCGAGAAGCTGATGCGCGACGCCAAGATCCTCCAGCTCTACGAGGGCACCGCCCAGATCCAGCGGCTCGTGATCGCCCGCGAGACGCTATTGCCGCGACGGGTCGAGGAGCCCGTCCCGGCCCACGCCTGATCGACCTCCGCAGGTCGTCGTGCCCACCGCCTGACAGACCTTCGCAGGCCGACATCTCTCCACACCCCCGGCCGTGTCCGAGGGTGTGGGGTTTGAGCCTCGCTATCCGGGTCCAATTCCCCACGCCCCTCAGAGGAGGTGGGGGGGTGGGGAGCTGTTGACTGGCGGCGCGGGAGGCGAGGGCGCGGGCGGCGCGGGGAGGCCAGGGACGTGGGCGCGGGAGCCAAGGGCGCGGGCGGCGCGGGGAGGCCAGGGACGTGGGCGCGGGAGGCGAGGGCGCTGGCGCCGCGGGGGGCGGCAGGGTGCGGGCACCGTGCCAGCGCGGCCCAGGCCGCGCAGACACGCGCGCGGCGCAGCGCGCGCGGCCGGCGCTCAGTGCTGGAACTGACCCCCGGCGTAGATGACGCGCTCGGAGCCGTCCCGCAGCACGGCGGTCACGGTCCGGTCGGTCGTCGAGACGATGTCCGTGTGGATCGCGGAGTTGTTGAAGCCGAGCTCCTCCCATTCGGCCTCGGTGAGCGCGGAGGCGTCGCCCTCCAGCGCCGGGCGGATCGCGAAGCCGACCGCGATGTGCGTGTTGCCGTACGGGCCGCCCGTGTTCTCGTCGAACAGCGTCTCGGCCATGAAGCGGCTGATCGGCGAGAGGCGGGAGTCGGTCAGCGAGAACTCGCCGACCCGGTCGGCGCCGTCTGAGGCGAGCATCTCGCGCAGCAGCGGCTCGTTCTGGTCGGCGCGCGAGGCCACCACCCGGCCGTCCTTGAACTCGAGCTCGACGCCCTTGATCAGCGACCCGTAGATGTAGAGAGGCTCGCTGAAGCGGATCCGGCCCTCGGTGCCGCGCCAGTCGGGGCTCGTGAAGACCTCGAAGCTCGGGATGTTCCGGCCGCCGCCGCCCAGCCAGCGACGCCGCTCGCCGACCGTGATCCACAGATCGACGTCCTCTCCCTCGACATGGAGGCGGTCGATCGGCAGCGAGTTCAGCCACTCGCAGTGCGCGTCGATCTGCTCCCCGACATCTCGCCACCGCGCCGCCGGGTCCGGGTCATCCAGGAAGCAGGCCGCGATGATCTGCTCCCAGTACTCCTCGATCGACATCTCCGCCTCGGCGGCCATCGCCTCTGTCCCGTACAAGCCGAGCGTCCACGTCAGCTCGCCGGCGCTCTCCTTGGCGTCCAGCCACTCGCGCAGCGGGCGGCGCGCCCGCTGGGTCCTCAGCATCCGGGACGGCTCGACGTCCTTCAGAGCGTGCGGGTCGACATCGGAGAGGATCCCGATGTAGTGGTCTGTCTGATCGGTCATCCCGCGCCAGTACCGCTCCGCGAAGAAGTCGAGCTGCTCGTCCGAGGCGAGCTCGAGGAAGTCACGCGTCAGGTTCTCGCCGCGGCTGTCGTCGGCCGGCGCGTAGCGGGGAAGCACATGCCCTCCCGACCGCCAGACCGCGCGGCACAGCTCGGCATAGAAGGGCTTCGCGTTCTCCGGCGCGGAGATCTGGACGACGTCGCCGGCCGCGATCCCGGTGCCGCCTCCGAGCGCGTAGTCGACGAGCAGCTTGGCGTAGCGCTCGAGGTGCTGGCGGGAAGGGGTGTAGGTCATGGCCGCGGAGGTTAGAGTGAGCGGCATGAAAGCGTTCGTGACGGGAGGGACGGGATTCATCGGCGGCCGGCTGGTCGTCAAGCTGCGGGAGCGCGGCGACGAGGTCGTGGCGCTCGTGCGCTCGCCTGAGCGCGCGTCGCGCCTGCGCGAGCTGGGCTGCGAGCTGGTCGAGGGCGACCTCTCGAATCCGGACCTCATGCACGAGGCGATGAAGGGGTGCGACGGCGTGTTCCACGTCGCCGCGGTCTACAAGGTCGGGATTCCCAAGGCGCAGCGCCAGGCGATGCTCGACTCGAACGTCCAGGGCACCGCCAACGCGCTCGACGCGGCGATCGCCGCCGGCGTCCCGCGGATCCTCTACGTCTCGACCGGCAACGTGTTCGGCAACACGCACGGCAAGGTGGTCGACGAGAACTACCACCGCGACCTGGACGAGGGCTTCATGTCCACCTACGACGAGGCGAAGTACCGCGCGCACCAGGTGGCACTCGACCGGATCGGCCGCGGCGCGCCGATCGTGATCGTGCAGCCCGGCGGCGTCTACGGGCCGGGCGACCACTCAGAGCTCGGCAACGCGATCGAGATGACGCGCAAGGGCCGCATGCCGATGATCCCGTTCGCCGACATGCGGATGTCGTTCGTGTACGTCGACGACGTCGCCGAGGGCATCATCCTCGCCTTCGAGAAGGGCAGGATCGGCGAGTCCTACATCCTGGCCGGAGAGCGGGCGACGATGAAGGACCTTGTGCAGAGCACCGCCCGGGTCGTCGGCCGCCGCGAGCCGAAGCTCGAGATGCCGACCGCGGTGATGCGCCTCTCGGCGCCGCTCGGGCCACTGATGGGCCCGCTGCTCGGCTTCCCTCCCAACTTCGGCGAGCTGATCCGCGTCTCCGACGGGGTCAGCTACTGGATGACCGACGAGAAGGCGCGCACGGAGCTCGGCTTCGAGCCACGCGGCCTCGAGCAGGGCCTCCGCGACACGCTCGCCGCCTGACAGCGCCACACCTGAGATGGGGGCCTGCCCCCATTCCGCATCGCGCCGTCTGCGGCGAACCTGACCGGAAAGCCATCCCCGGAGGTACCCCCATGACCATCGCCCCAGCCAACAGCGCCGCCCAGAGCAGCCGCCGCGCCGCGGAGAACGGCCGCCGCGCCGCAGAGAACAGCCACCGCGCCGCGGAGAGCGTCCGGCTCCTCGCCGACCCGCTCCGCGTCCTGATCGTCGACGACCACCCCGTCGTCCGCGCCGGCGTCCGCGAGCTCCTCCAGGAGCAGCCGGACATCGAGGTCGTCGACGCGGTCGATTCGGCTGAGGCGGCGATGATGGTGGCCGAGCGGTTCCCGATCGACGTCGCTGTCGACGACTACCAGCTCGGATCCCGCAGCGGCCTGTGGCTGAGCCGGATGCTCAAGCGCCGGCCGGACCCGCCCCGAGTCGTGATCTACTCCGCCTACACCGACGGGCCGCTGGCGGCAGCCTGCGTGGTGGCCGAGGCGGACGCCCTCGTCAGCAAGGCCGGGGTCGGTGCGGAGCTGCGCGAAGCCATCAACGCCGTCCGGCTGGGACGCTCGCGGATCCCGCGCGTTCCTCCCGCGATCGCCGATGCGCTCAGGCACCGGCTCGCCCACGAGGATCAGGCGATCTTCGGGATGCTCCTGGCCGGGATCGACCGCGACGAGATCGCCCGGACGCTGTCGATCTCGAGCGCCGGCCTCGAAGCGCGCATGTGGGCAATGCTCAAGGTGCTGGAGGGCTAGGGGTGCGCCGTCGCCGTCGCTACCTGCCGCTGTTCCAGCGGGTCGCCGCGCTGAACGTCGCACTGCTGGTGATCGCACTCGGGCTGACGATCCTGATCATGGCCCCGCACCGCGTGTCCGCATTCCGGGCCGACGAGGAGGGCGTGCTCGTGATCGTGCTGCTGTTGCTCGCGGTCGGGCTGAACGTCTACCTGCTGCGGCGGATCGTCCGGCCCGTGCAGACGCTCACCGCGCTCGTGCGCCGCGTCGACCTCACCGGCGCCGGCGAGCGGATGCCGGTGCCGAACGCGTCCTCGGAGGCGAGCGAGCTGGCCGTCCGCTTCAACGAGATGCTCGCCCGGCTCGAGGCCGAGCGGCGTGATGCGACCGGTCGCGTGCTGGCCGGGCAGGAGGCCGAGCGCCTGCGGATCGCCCAGGAGCTGCATGACCAGGTCGGTCAGGAGCTGACCGCCGGGCTGCTCGGGCTCGCGCGCGTCGAGTCGATCGCCCCCACCGAGCTGAAGCCGGGCCTGTCCGAAGTCCAGGAGACCGTCCGCTCGAGCCTCGAGGACGTCCGCCAGATCGCGATCGAGCTCCGCCCCGAGGCGCTCGACGACCTCGGCCTCGAGAGCGCGCTCGCCGTGCTCGCCGAGCGGCTCCAGCAGCGCACGGGCCTGCGCGTGCACGTACATCTGGATCCCGAGCTGCCGCAGCTCTCGCCCGAGGTCGAGCTGGTCGTCTACCGGGTCGCGCAGGAGGCTCTGACCAACGTCGCCCGGCACTCGGGCGCCCCCGAGGCCGCGCTGAGCCTCGCGCGCGAGCCGGGCCGGCTCGTTCTCGCGGTCACCGACCGGGGGCGGGGCCTGCCCGCCGATCACGCGGCCGGCACCGGGATCCGCGGGATGATGGAGCGCGCGGCGCTGATCGGCGGCCGGTTCACGGTCTGGAACGACCATCGCGCCGGCGGGTGCCGGGCCGAGCTCGTCGTCCCCCTCGATGGGGTGACCCGGTGACGCCCCTCAAGACACGAGTGCTCCTGGCCGACGACCACGCGCTCGTCCGGCGCGGGCTGCGTCTGGTCCTCGACGCGCAGCCGGACATCCAGGTGGTGGCCGAGGCGGGGGACGGAGCGGAGGCGGTCCAGCTCGGCCTGACGCCCGAGGTGGACCTCGCGATCCTCGACATCACGATGCCGCGCATGACCGGCCTACAGGCCGCGGGCGAGCTGCATCGCCGCCGGCCGGACCTCCGGATCCTGATGCTCTCGATGCACGAGAACGAGCGCTACCTGTACGAGGCGCTGAAGGCGGGGGCGGCCGGATACGTGCTGAAGTCGGTCGCCGACCGCGACCTCGTCGAGGCGTGCCGCGCGGCGATGCGTGGCGAGCGCTTCCTGTATCCCGGAGCGGTCACGCCGCTGATCCGCGGCCTGCTCGAGGGCGCGCGCGAGGACCTCGCCGGGCTGCCCCAAGATCCGCTCACCCCGCGCGAGACCGAGATCGTGAAGCTGATCGCCGAGGGGCACAGCACGCGCCAGATCGCCGAGCTGCTCGTGATCAGCGAGAAGACCGTCGACCGCCACCGCACCAACGCCCTCGAGAAGCTCGGCATGCACGACCGGGTCGACCTCGTCCGCTACGCGATCCGCCGCGGGCTCGTCGTGCCGTGAGCGGCCTCCCAGGCGAGGCGTCCCCCGAGGAACGTCATTGTGACCAACGGCACACCTGGCCGGTATGCCAGGTGTGCCGGCGAGGGAGCCTCGAGGACGACGGCATCACCGCGGCATCCGGGCGAGAGCCGGCCGATGTCCTCGCGCCGGAGTGCCGCTGCTCCGCCGACGGTCGCGGCCGCGAGCGCCTCCTCGAGCGTCATCCCCATCTCGCGGACGGCGAGCGCGATGCAGAACGCAATCGAGGTCGTGTAGCTCGAGCCGGGGTTGGTGTTGGTCGCCAGCGCCACCTCGATTCCTGCGTCGAGCGCGCGCCGCGCGTCCGGGTAGGGCTGGCGGGTGGCGAAGTCGGTGGCGGGCAGGAAGGTGGCCACGGTGTCCGATGCGGCGAGCGCGTCGATGTCATCGTCGGTGAGGTAGGTGCAGTGGTCGGCCGAGGCGGCGCCCATCTCGACGGCCAGCTGAACCCCGGGGCCGGGCCCGAGCTGGTTGGCATGGACCCGTAGACCGAGGCCGGCGCGCCGGCCCGCCTCGAGGACCGCCCGCGACTGCTCGGCGTCGAAGGCGCCGCGCTCGCAGAACGCGTCGATCCAGCGCGCGTGCGGCGCGCAGGCGGTGAGCATCGGCCCCGTCACCAGCGAGACGTAGTCCTCGGCGCCCCAGCCCTCGGGCACCACGTGCGCGCCGAGGAACGTCACGTCGTCGCTCAGCTCGCCCGCCAGCCGGCAGAGTCGCTCCTCGCCCTCGACGCTCAGCGCGTAGCCCGACTTGACCTCGCAGTGGGTGATCCCGGCGGCAAGCTGCTCGAGGCGGCGCCTGCCCGCGAGCGCGCGCAGCTGATCCTCCGTGGCGGCGCGCGTGTCCTCCACGGTCCTCAGGATCCCCCCGGCCTCGTACGGCTGTCCCGCCATCCGCGCGGCGAACTCCTCCGCGCGATCGCCGGCGAACACGAGATGGGTGTGGCTGTCGACGAAGCCGGGGATCACGCAGCGCCCGCCGGCGTCGATCCGCTCGTCCGCGGCGGGCGCCCGGCCGGCGCCCGCGATCGCGGCCACCCGGCCATCCTCGAAGACGAGCGAGGCGCCCTGGCGCTCCCCGAGCTCGGGGTCGCAGGTGACGAGCCTCCCGATGTTGTCGAGGACGAGCGAGCGCATCTAGACGAGGCGGCGGCCGCCGACGATCACGCTCGTCACCTCGTCGCGGGTGGCGGCGAAGATGACGGCGTCGAGGGCGTGCTCGGGGTCGGTGCCCGCCAGCCGTGGGCGGGTCAGGTCGACCGTGATCAGGTCGGCGAGCGCACCGGGCGCGATCCGGCCGCCCTCGGGCCAGCCGAGGCTCGCGTAGCCGTCCTCGGTCGCCGCCCGCGCGAGGTGCGCGGCACCGTAGGTGCCGCGCACGCCGGTCGCGAGCCGCAGGTCGAGCTCGACGGCGCGAGCCTCCTCGAGCAGGTCGATCACGGCCTGCGAGTCGCTCCCGAGCGTGAAGCGACCACGTGGGCGGCCGATCCCGTCGGCGAGGTCGCGTTCGGTCGTCGGGCACAGGCAGGTGAAGGCGCCCGTCGCCTCGAGCAGCTCGGCATCCTCGGCGCCGATGTGGGTGGCGTGGATCGCGGTGAACCGCGGCGACAGCGCGCCCGCGCGATCGAGCACCTGGAGGGGGGTCAGGCCGTAGCGCCGGCGGCACTCCTCATTCTCGGCGGGCTGCTCGGAGACGTGCGCGTGCAGCGGCCAGCCGCGCTGAGCGGCGAACGCGGCGACCACCGAAGCGCTGTCGGGGTCGACGGCGCGGACGCTGTGGACCGCCGCTCCCATCCGCGCCCGTGGGCCGGGGCCGATTGCCTGCACGCGCTCCGCCCAGGCCTGCGCGCTCGGGTCCCGGAAGCGCGCCAGCCCGCCCTCCAGGTAGCAGGCGTCGATCAGCGTCAGGCGGATGCCGACGTGATCGGCAGCCCGGATCAGCGCCTCGGAATGGTGCAGGTAGTCGAACTCCCCGACGAGCGTGATCCCGGCGGCCGCCATCTCCGCGAACACCTCGCGCGCGAGCGCTTCGCAGCGGGCTTCGTCGAGCGACTCGGCGAGCGCGTACATCTGCTCTCGCCACGTCCAGAACGACCCGCCCGTGGCCGCCTGCGTGCGGCCGCGCAGCGCGCGCTGGAATGCGTGCGAATGGGCGTTGGCCAGTCCCGGCAGGGTCAGGCCCGATAGCGCGGTGGCGCCGGCGGTGGCGGCATTGCCCGCCGCCACCGCCGTGATCCACTCTCCGTCGCATTCGATCAGCACGCCCGGCTCCGCGCGCTCGCCGCCGAGCCATGCGAGCTCGCACCAGTACGCGGTCATCTCGGCAGGTCGGCGATTCGTTCGAGGAATGCGTCGCGGCCGTGGCGCTCCCACTGCTCCCAGGTGGCGAACGTCCTCGGATCGGCGCGATCGAGGAACAGGATCCCGTCGAGGTGGTCGATCTCGTGCTGGAAGGTCCCGGCGGTGAGGCCGCTCGCCACCAGCTCGCTCGGCACACCATCTCGATCGAGATACTCGACCCGGACGCGGAGATGGCGGGGCACGTCGCCGCGCAGGTCGGGCACCGACAGGCAGCCCTCGTTGACGAGCACGGTCTCCTCGCCGAGCGGCTCGAGCGATGGGTTGACGATCACGGTCAGCGGGAACGGCGGCTTGTAGGGGTAGCGCGGGTTGCCCGGCTCGACCTCGACGATCGCGATCCGCACCGGGAGACCGACCTGGTTGGCGGCGAGGCCGGCGCCGGCGTGGTCGCGCTTGGTCTCGATCATGTCGTCGATCAGTCGCTGGGTAGCGGGTGCCCGGAGCTCGTCGACGGTCAGCTCTCGCGCGCGTTCGCGCAGCACCGGGTCGCCGACGGTGGCGATCTCGAGCGAGGTCATGCGGGGGGCATCGGGACGCGGACGCCACGGTCGCGCGCGACGGCGGCGGCTCGCTCGTAGCCGGCGTCGGCGTGACGGATCACGCCGGTCCCGGGGTCGGTGGTGAGCACACGCTCGAGCTTCTGCTCGGCGAGCGCGGACCCGTCGGCGACGCACACCATCCCGGCGTGGATCGAGCGGCCGATCCCGACGCCGCCGCCGTGGTGGATCGAGACCCACGAGGCGCCGGCGGCGGTGTTGACGAGCGCGTTGAGGAGGGGCCAATCGGCGATCGCGTCGGAGCCGTCGGCCATCGCCTCGGTCTCGCGGTAGGGGGACGCGACCGATCCCGAGTCGAGGTGGTCGCGCCCGATCACGATCGGCGCGCTGAGCTCCCCGGATCGGACCATCCGGTTGAAGCGCAGGCCGAGCCGGGCTCGCTCGCCGTACCCGAGCCAGCAGATCCGCGCGGGCAGGCCCTGGAAGGCGATCCGCTCGCCGGCGGCGGTGATCCAGCGGCGCAGGGGCTCGTCGTCCCCGAACTCGTCGAGGACGGCGCGGTCGGTGGCGGCGATGTCGGTGGGGTCGCCCGACAGAGCCACCCAGCGGAACGGGCCCTTGCCCTCGCAGAACAGCGGCCGGACGTATGCGGGGACGAAGCCGGGGTAGTCGAAGGCGCGCTCGAAGCCGCCGAGCCGGGCCTCGGCCCTGAGCGAGTTGCCGTAGTCGAACACCTCGGCGCCGGCGTCCTTGAAGGCGACCATCGCGGCGCAGTGGGCGGCCATCGCGCGGCGGGCGCGCTCGACGTACTGCTCGGGGTCGGTCTGCCTGAGCGCCACCGCCTCCTCCGGGGTCATCGTGTTCGGGACGTAGCCGTTCAGCGGGTCGTGGGCGCTCGTCTGGTCGGTGACGATGTCGGCCTCGAAACCGCGCCGCAGCAGCTCGGGCAGCACGTCGGCGGCGTTCGCCTGGAGGCCGACGCTCAGGGCGCGGCGCTCGCGTTTGGCCCCTTCGCAGCGGGCGATCGCGTCGTCGAGGTGATCGGCGAGCTCGTCGAGGTAGCGGGTGCGCAGGCGCCGCTCGATCGCCGTGCGGTCGATGTCGATGCAGAGCGCGACGCCACCGTTCATCGTGACCGCGAGCGGCTGCGCGCCGCCCATCCCGCCGAGCCCGGCGGTCAGGGAGATCGTGCCGGCCAGCGAGCCGCCATGGTGGCGGCGTGCGATCTCGGCGAAGCATTCATAGGTGCCCTGGACGATCCCCTGGCTGCCGATGTAGATCCACGAGCCGGCGGTCATCTGGCCGTACATGGTCAGACCCTCGGCCTCGAGGCGGCGGAACTCCTCCCAGGTCGCCCACTCGGGGACGAGGTTCGAGTTGGCGATCAGGACGCGCGGGGACCACTCGTGCGTGCGGAAGATCCCGACCGGCTTACCGGACTGGACGAGCAGCGTCTCGTCGTCATCGAGTGTCTGCAGTGACGCGACGATCGCGTCGAACGCGTCCCAGCTGCGGGCGGCGCGGCCCGTGCCGCCGTAGACGACGAGCTCGTCGGGGTGCTCGGCCACATCCGGGTCGAGGTTGTTCATGAGCATCCGCATCGCCGCCTCCTGGGGCCAGCCGCGGCAGCTGAGCTCGCTTCCGCGCGGGGCGCGAACCGGTCTCGCGCCGGTCATCGGCTCACCAGCGCGCCGGACCGGACGAGATCCTCCGCGGCGGCCAGCTCTGGGGAGAGGTAGCGGTCCGGGCCGGGACCCTCCACGCGCTCGCGCAGGAGAGCCCGGGCCGCCGCGGTGGCGGGCGCCGGCTTCAGTGGCGAGCGCAGATCGAGGGCCCGCGCCGCGCAGGTGATCTCGACGGCGAGGATTCGCGTGAGGTTGTCGAGAACCCGGCGCAGCTTCCGGGCGGCCGACCAGCTCATCGACACGTGATCCTCCTGCATCGCGCTGGTGGGAAGCGAGTCGACGCTGGCGGGCGCCGCCAGCCGGCGGTTCTCGGCGACCATCGCGGCCTGGGTGTACTGGGCGATCATCAGCCCCGAGTTGACGCCCGGATCGGTGCTCAGAAAGGCGGGCAGGCCGTGCGAGCGCGAGGCGTCGAGCAGCCGGTCGGTTCGCCGCTCGGCGATCGCGCCCACGTCGGCCGCCGCGATCGCGAGGAAGTCGCAGGCGTAGCCGACCGGCGCGCCGTGGAAGTTGCCGCACGACTCGACCCGGCCGTCGGGGAGCACCATCGGGTTGTCGATCGCCGAGCGCAGTTCGCGTTCGGCGGTCGCGGCGCAGTGGGCGAGGGTGTCGCGCGCCGCCCCCGTGACCTGGGGCGCGCAGCGCAGCGAGTAGGCGTCCTGCACCCTCGGGTCGTTCTCGCGATGGCTGGCGACGATCTCTGAGCCGCGCAGCGCTTCGCGCAGGTTGGCGGCGCTCTGCGCCTGCCCGGGCTGGGGCCGCAGGTCGATGAGCTCGGAGGCGAATGCGCGGTTGGTCCCGAGCAGCGCCTCGACCGACATCGCGGCGATGAGATCAGCGGTCTCGAGCAGCCGGCGGAGATCCTCGATCGCGAGGATCAGCATGCCGAGCGACCCGTCGGTGCCGTTGATCAAGGCGAGCCCCTCCTTGGCGGTGAGCGTGAGGGTTGCGATCTGCGCGTCGTCAAGTGCGTCTGCCGCCGGGAGCCGCTCGCCTCGTGGCGTGCGCACCTCCCCCTCGCCGAGCAGCGCCAGCGCGCAGTGGGCGAGGGGGGCGAGGTCGCCGCTGGCTCCCAGCGATCCGTGCTCGGGGATGACCGGTGCGATGCCTGCGTTGAGCAGCGCGAGGATGGTCTCAGCCACGATGGGGCGGGCGCCGCTGTAGCCCATCGCCAGCGAGCGCGCCCGCAGCAGCATCGTCGCGCGGACCACCTCGGTCTCGACCGGCGGCCCCATCCCGGCCGCGTGGGACCGGATCAGCGCCTTCTGGAGCTCGCTTCGCCGGTCGGCGGGGATCCGCACGGTCGCGAGCGACCCGAATCCGGTGGAGACGCCGTAGGCGGGCTCGTCCGAGTCGGCCAGCCGCGCGACGATCTCCGCGCTCGCCTCCATCTTGGCGCGCGCATCGGAACTCAGGGTCACCTGCGCGCCGTGCCTGGCGACCGCCACCACGTCGTCAGGGGTGAGGGCGTCGCCGGTCAGCTCCATCGCCTTCGACCCTACCGGCTGGGCGGGTGTTCTACTCGGTGGCGCTGAACTGCCAGATCGCCACGCCGAGCATGATCAGGCCGAGCACGAGCACGACGCCCGCCTCGACCAGGGCCGGCACGTGCCAGCTGCCCCAGGTGATGCCCGAGTCCAGCGCGTGCCGGGCCAGCGGGGAGATCGACAGGTGGCTGAACACGAGCCGGCGCATCGGGTCGACGGCGTAGGCGAGCGGGTCGATGCGGTTGAGCGCCGCCAGCCAGCCGGGCAGCCCGTTGACGGGGAACAGCGCGCCCGAGATGAAGAAGATCGGCATCACGATCATCTGCATGACCCCCATGAACGACTGCATCTGCTTGATGCGGATCGCGACCATCACCCCGAACGCGGTGATCGTGAAGGCGAGCAGCAGCTGCAGCCCGAACACGCCGAAGATCAGTCCGGGGTCGTAGGGGACGTGCACGAGGCCGGCGATAGCCAGGACGATGACGCCCTGGATCGCGGCCACGGTCGCGCCTCCGAGGCACTTGCCGACGACGATCGAGCTGCGACGAACGGGCGCGACCATCATCTCGCGCAGGAACCCGAACTCCCGGTCCCAGACGATCGAGGCGGCGGAGAACATCGCCGTGAACATGACCGCCATGCAGAGGATGCCCGGGTAGATGAACGTCTTCAGGCTGACGCCATGGGTGCCGTGCTGGGAGAGGCGGTTGAGGCCGGCGCCGAGGATGAACAGGAACAGGAACGGCTGCACCAGGGAGGTGACGATCCGCAGGCGGTCCGAGGCGAAGCGGATCAGCTCGCGTCGCCAGACGATCTTGATCGCGCGAAGCTCCGAGGCGAAGCTGCGCTTCGGGACGCTGACGCGGACGACCTCGAACTCGTCGTCGGGTCGTTGCTGGGTGTCGAGTTGTGCGCGCGGCTCGGTGTCGGCGGTCGTGCTCATCGGCGGGCCCCGGTCATCATCTGCATCATCACCCGGTTGCGATGCTTGGAGCGATCCTCCTCGGCGTCACGGATCGTCGTGCCCGTGTGGGCGAGGAACACGTCGTCGAGGGTCGGCCGCGAGACGCTGACGCCGCGGATCGGGAGGGTCAGCTCGGCGAACAGGCGGGGAATGAACTGCTCGCCCTGCGCGACGCCGAACGTGACCGCGCCCTCGGCGATCTTCGCGTCGATCTCGAACTGGTCCTTGAGCGCTGCGATCGCCGCTTCGTCGTCGTCGGTGTGGATCGTGACGCGGTCGGTGCCGACCCCGGCCTTGAGCGTCTCGGGCGCGTCGAGGGCGACGATCTGCCCGTTGTCCATGATCGCGATCCGGTCGCACCACTCCGCCTCGTCCATGTAGTGCGTGGTCATGAAGATCGTGATCTCCTCGGCGGCCTGGAGCTGGCGGATGTAGGTCCAGATCGACCGGCGCGTCTGGGGGTCGAGGCCGATCGTCGGCTCGTCGAGGAACAGCAC
>Ga0070739_10002796_pt1 | contig 22664 bp, 21 predicted proteins | sample Coa_R1_7_FD_66445 | JGI IMG/M metagenome (GOLD analysis project Ga0070739, IMG submission 66445) | Surface soil microbial communities from Centralia Pennsylvania, which are recovering from an underground coalmine fire - Coalmine... | ecosystem: Environmental > Terrestrial > Soil > Unclassified ... | reverse complement strand
GCGTCGCGGCTCACCGGCTCACCTCCGGGAGCGTCATGACACCCGACGCGACCGGGGCGACGTGGCCGCCGACCTCGATGCCGTCGGCGCCGTGCTCGCCGTGGACCTGCACGTGCAGCAGGCTCCGGCGGCGCATCTTCGTGCCTTGCTCGCTGACGAAGCGCGTGCCGTCCGCGGCCGGCGCGAGACCGTACCGCATCATGAACGCGGCGAGCGGCCCCGTCGCGCTCCCGGTCGCCGGATCTTCGACGACGCCGAGCTCGGGCGCGAACATCCGGGAGTACGCACCGGACGGCGTCGCGGCGAACACGAACAGGCACGTCGGCCGCGTCTGCGCCGCGACGAGCCGTTTGAACGCGGCCGCGTCGATCTCGGCGCGATCGACCGTCGCGGCGTCGCGCACGGCGAGGAACACGTTGGGATTTCCGGCGGTGACCAGCTGCGCGGGAACGCCTTCGACGACGTCCGACGCGGCGAGTCCGGCCGCGGCCGCCGCCGAAGCGACGTCGAACGTCTCGGCGAACGCGATCGGCGGCGTGCGCAGCCAAATCATCGGATCGTCCCCCTCGTCGACGCGCACCGGGACGAGCCCGATCGGCTCGCGCAGCGCGAACGCGCGCGCGCCGGCGCCGGCAATCCTATCGCGGCGCAGGACCCACGCCGTTCCGATCGTCGGATGACCGGCGAACGGCAGCTCATAGTTCGGCGTGAAGATACGCACGTCGGCCGCCGCGTCCGGCGTCGACGCGGGAAACACGAACGTCGTCTCCGACAGGTTCATCTCGCGCGCGATCCGCTGCATCGCCGCCTCGTCGAGACCGCGGCCGTCGTGGAAGACGGCGAGCGCGTTTCCTTCGAGCGCATGCTGCGTGAAGACGTCCACGACCGAGTAAGCGAGCTGCGTCACCCGGCGTTGCTTCGCGTCGTGCGTTCAACGGCCCCCGACGTCGGGACGATTCCCGCGGCGCGCGCGAACGCGCCGTTCAGGCGGCGACGTGCCGTTCGACCAGATAGCGTTCCAGCGAGGCCGGGTCGGGGACGACGCCGAGCCCGGGCTCCTCGCCGATCCGCACGCGGCCGTCGCGCACCTCGTTCAGCGCACCGGCGAGCAGCGTGCGCAGCGCGTTCTCGTTGACGTCGACTTCGAGCAGACCGTCGCCGCCGACCGCGGCCAGCAGGTGCGCCGAGGCCAGGAGACCGATGCCGCCGCCGAGGTAATGCGGACAGTAGCGCCGTCCCGCGGCGCGCGCGGCGCGCGCGATGGCGCCGCATCCGGCGATCCCGCCCCACTTCGCGACGTCCGGCTGCACCACGGAGACGGCGCAGTCGGTGTATGCGGCGGCGAAGCCGGCTTCCGAGGTGATGTTCTCGCCGGCGGCGAGCGGGATCGCGGTCGCGCCGGCGATCGCGCGCCACTCCGACGGCGGGCGGTCGGCGCGCAGCGGCTCCTCGAGCCACGCGAGCGCGCACTCTTCGAGCGCCGCCGCGGCGGCGATCGCGGCGTCGACGTCCCAGGCCTGGTTCGCGTCGACCATGACCGGAACGTCGCGGCCGCACAACGCGCGCAGCGCGCGCGCGTTCCGCGCGTCGCGCTCGAGGCCGAACCCGACCTTCAGTTTCACCGCGCGAAACCCGGCCTCGAGCGCCGCCTCCGCCTGCCGTTCCGGCTCGTCGGGATTGAGGCCGCTCGCGTAGACGCCGATCTCGTCGTTCCGGCCGCCGAGGTACCGCCACAGCGGCATGCCGGCGCGGCGCGCGAGCAGGTCCCACAGCGCGATCTCGACGCCGGCGAGCGTCTGCGCGATCGGCCCCGGTTCGCCGCACTGGATCGCGAGAATGGCGGTCCGCCGCGTGAGCTCGGCCCACAGCGCGGCGGGGTCGTCGGGCGCGCGCCCGATCAGCAGCGGGGCGACCACCTCGACGGCGAGCCGCGCGCGATGCTCGGCGGCGCAGCTCGGATAGTTGCACCAGATTTCGCCCCAGCCGAACGCGCCGTCGGCGGTCGCGACGCGCACCAGCACCATCGGGCGCGCGCGCATCGTTCCGAACGAGGTGCGGACGGCGTGCTTCACCGGCGCGCTGAACGCGAAGCTGCGGACCTCCGCGATCGCGCTCACGGAAGCAGGTCGATCTCGAGGTGGATGTAGTCGCCGCGGTAGATCGCCTCGGCGAAGTAGATCACGCGCCCGTTCGCATCGCAGAACACGCGGCGCACCTCGGCCACCGGCGAGTTCACGGGCACCTCGAGGTGGCGCGCCGTCTCGACGTCGGCGGCGTCGATCCGCAGCCGCTGCCACGCGCGCGCGATCTCGATCCCCGGCAGCGAGCGCAGCAGCGGGATGACGATCTCGGTGCGGAAGCGCTTCGGCGCGCGGCGAAACACGTCGGCCGCGAGATAGATGTCGATCAGCACGTACGGCGTATCGCCGCGGCTGTGCACCCGGCGCATGTAGCGGTAGCGGTCCGCGGGGATCCCGTCGCTCGGCGCGAGCGGCGGCGCGGCGATCGTCTCGGCCAGCGTGAGCAGCGTCGGATCGCTGCCCTCGTACATCGTCGACAGCGCGGCGAGCGACGTGCCGAGCTGCAGGTGCCGCGTGTCGTCGGGCGTGCGCGCGACGAACGTACCGCGCCCGCGATGGCGCTCGATCAGCCCTTCGGCGGCGAGGATGTCCATCGCCTGACGCACGGTGACGCGCGCGACGCGAAATTCGTCCACGAGCTCGTCGATGGTCGGCACTTGCCGCCCCGGCGGCCACACGCCTCGCACGATGCGCTGACGCAGAAGCGAAGACACTTCGACGTACAACGGAATGGAGGACCGCTTCAACGACTTCAGCAAAGGAGGTGATCGATCAAGTTCTAATAATGGGACTATACACCTTTCCCTCGCCCCGGCAATCTCGGAGACCGGCATGACCCCTGACCTCGCCGCGATGTCCGACGATCCGGCCCGGCCCTCCGCGCCGCGCCGGCGCCCGGCGCTTCCCGCGCCGCTCGGGCGCGCGTGCGCGGCCGTCGCACCGTGGCTCGCGCTGCTCGCCCTTTGGTATGCCGTCCGCTACTCCGGGCTCGTCAAGGCGTCCCTCGTGCCGACGCCCTCCGACGTGCTCGGCACGCTCTGGCATCTGATCGCGGCGAAAGGGCTGCTGTTCGACGCGTGGGAGTCGACGATGCGCGTGCTCGCCGGGCTCGCCTCGGGGATCGTGCTCGCGATCCCGGTCGGCTTCGTGCTCGGCTGGTACCGCGGCCTCGGACGGTTCCTCGATCCGCTCGTCAACTTCTTCCGCGCGCTTCCGCCGATCGCCCTGATCCCGCTCGTCATCGTGTACTTCGGGATCGGCGAGGTGGCCAAGGTCGCGATCCTCTTCTACGCCGCGTTCTTCGCCGGCGTGATCGTCATGTACGAAGGGATCCGCCAAACGAGCCCGCTGTACGTGCGGGTCGCGCGCACGCTCGGCGCGACCGACGCGGAGATCTTCCTGCGCGTCATCGTTCCGCTGGCGCTTCCGCACGTGCTCACCGCGCTGCGCGTCGCGCTCGGCGTGACGTGGGCCACGCTCGTCGCCGCCGAGCTCGTCGCCGCGCAGCGCGGGCTCGGCGCGGTGATCCAGAACGCCTCGAACTACTTCCAGATCTCGACGATCTACGCCGGGATCATCTGCATCGGCGCGATCGCGCTGCTCATGGACGTCGCGGTGCGCGCGGCGTCGGCGCGGCTGGTCTCGTGGCAGGAGCGGGTGGCGCGATGAACTCGCAGCATCGCCTCGTCTTCGACGGCGTCGGCCACGCCTATCGCGACGTCGCGCGCGAAGTGCGCGTCCTCGAGGACTTCTCCCTCAGCGTCGCCGACGGCGAGTTCGTCTCGATCATCGGGCCGTCCGGCTGCGGAAAGACCACGCTGCTCAACATCGTGGCGGGCTTCGTCGCACCGGATACCGGGACGGTCACGCTGGACGGCGGTCCGCTCGGGCCGCCGGGTCCCGACCGCGGGATGGTGTTCCAAGAGTACGGCGTCTTCCCGTGGCTCACGGTGCGCGACAACATCGCCTTCGGGCTCCGCTTGCGCGCGAACCGCCGCTCGCCGGCCGAGATCAAGGCGACGTGCGACCACTACTTGCAGGTCATGCGGCTCGAGGAGTTCGCCGACGCCTATCCGCGCGTGCTCTCGGGCGGGATGCGCCAGCGGCTCGCGCTCGCCCGCGCCTATGCGGTGCGGCCGCGTTTCCTGTTGATGGACGAGCCGTTCGGCGCGCTCGACGCGCAGACGCGCACGGCGATGCAGGACGCGCTCCTCGAGCTGCAGGCCGAGGACGCGAAGACGGTGCTGTTCGTGACGCATTCCGTCGAGGAGGCGTTGTACTTGTCGACTCGGGTGGTCGCCGTGAGCGCGCGGCCGACGCGCGTGCGCCGGACCGTCGACGTTCCGTTCCCGTATCCGCGCACCGGCGCGCTGCGCCGCACGCCGGAGTTTCAAGCGCTGGTCGCCGAGCTCTCGGACCTCGTCATGGCCGAGTACGCCGCGCAGCAGCGTCAGCTCACCTCGGGCACCGCCCGCTGACCAAGGAGGACCGCATGCATCGACACACACGGCGCGAAGCGCTGGCCGCGCTCGCCGCCACGGGCGCCGCGCTGGGCTTCGCGACGCCGCTTCGCGCGCAGGGAACGCAGCGTCTGCGCGTCGGCTACCTGCACACCGTCGCGGTCGACGGGCAGCTCTGGATCGCGCAGAACATCGGCTCGTGGAAGAAGCAAGGGCTCGACATCGAGCTGACGCAGTTCCAGACCGGGATCTCGATGTTCCAGGCGCTCGTCGGAGGGAGCCTCGACGTGCTCTCCACCGGCGCCGTGCTCTCGAACTTCCCCGCGCGCGCGCAGGGCAAGGTGTTCCTGGCCAACGACATCGAGTTCGCGACGGCGCAGCTGTGGGTGCGCCCCGGCACCGGCATCAACACGATCGCCGACCTGCGCGGGAAGCGGATCGCGACGACGGCCGGTACGACGGCGAACGTCTTTCTCTACAACGCGCTCGAGCACGCCGGCCTCGACATCGCGAAAGACGTGCAGATCGTCAACCAGCCGATGAACGAGGCGGTCACCGCCTTCATCGCCGGCGCGGTCCCCGCGGTCGCGCTGTGGATCCCGTTCGACGTGCAGGTGCGCGAAAAAGTGCCGGGCGCGAAGATGCTCGTCGACGCGTCGAAGTACTATCCGGGCGCGGCGATCCTCGACGGCTGGGCGGCGAGCGACGAGGTGTTCGCGAATCGCAAGGACGCGCTGCGCCGGCTCATCCACGGCTGGGTCGAGGCGAACGACATGCTCGTCCACGACACCGCGCGCGCGATGCCGATGGTCGCCGCGAAGTACGAGGGCATCCCCGAAGCGCAGGTCATGGCGATGTACCGCGCCGAGAAGGCCTTCGACTCGAAGACCTGGGCCGGATACTACCGCGACGGGACGGTCGCGCGCTGGCTGCAGCAGGTGACCGACGTCTACGTGAAGCTCGGCGCGATGGAGAACCCGGTGAAGGCCGCGCAGTACTTCGATCCCTCGCTCTACCTCGGCGTCGTTCGCTGATGCCCTCCGCGATCCGTACGATCGGCTTCGTCGGGCTCGGCACGATGGGCGCGCCGATGGCGCGCAACCTGCTGAAGGCCGGGTTCGCGCTGCGCGCGTTCGACGTCGTGCCCGCCGCGGTGGCGGCGCTCGTCGACGCGGGCGCGACGCCGGCGCGCTCGGCGGCCGACGCGGCCGACGGCGCCGACGCGCTCGTCACGATGCTGCCGAACGGCTCGCACGTCGAGGAGGCGCTGCTCGGCCCCGCGGGCGCGGCCCGCGCGCTCGCGCCCGGCGCGCTGCTGATCGAGATGAGCACGATCGCGCCGAGCGTCACCGACCGCCTCGCGGAAGCGATGAGCGAACGCGGGATCGCGATGGTCGACGCGCCGGTCGGCCGTTCCTCGCAGCACGCCGTCGAGGGCAAGCTCCTCATCATGGCGGGCGGGAGCGACGGCGACGTCGAGCGCGCGCGTCCGGTGCTGGAGAAGCTCGGCGACACGATCGTCCACTGCGGTCCGGTCGGAAGCGGCGCGCGGATGAAGATCGTCAACAACTTCATGTCGATCACGCTCAACGCGACGACGTCGGAGGCGCTCACCCTCGCCGAGGCCAGCGGCCTCGATCCCGAGCTGGCGCGCTCGGTGATGCTCGGAACCGTCGCGGGTCAAGGCCATCTCGGCACGACGTATCCGGCGAAGGTGCTGCGCGGCGAGCTCGCCCCCGGCTTCGCCGTCGATCTCGCCGAGAAGGATCTGGGGCTCGCGCTCGAGCTGGGCGAGTCGCTCGGCCTCGATCTCGCGACCGGGCGCGCCGCGCGCGTCGCGTACCGTCGCGCGCAAGGACACGGCCGCGGACGCGAAGACTGGACGGCGCTGTACGCGGCGGCGCGCGAGGCGCTCGTGAAGGAGACGGTATGACGGTCGCGACGACGCAGCACGCGTACGCATTCGGCTCGCTGCTGGGCGGCGGCTGGCACGTCGGCGGCGAGCCGTTCGTCACGGTCAACCCCGCGCGGCCGGCGGAGCGCGTCGGCATCTACGAGACCGCGAGCGACCGCGACGTCGCGAAAGCCGGCGACCTCGCGGTCGCGGCGCAGCGCGCGTGGGCGCGCGTCCCCGCCGCCGAGCGCGCGCGCATCGTCGCAAGGTTTCTCGACGCGGTCGAAGCGCGCACCGACGAGATCGCGCTCGCGATCACCCGCGAGCAAGGAAAGCCGCTCGGCGAATCGCGCGGCGAGATCGGCAAGTCGCTGCGCGAGGCGCGCGCGATGCTGGGCGAAGCGGTGCGCGTCGGAACGGCGGCGGCCGGCTCCGGACGGCCCGGCGTGCGGAATCTCGTCACCCGGCGGCCGCGCGGCGTGATCGCCGCGCTCACCCCGTGGAACTTTCCGATCCTCACGCCGATGCGCAAGATCGTGCCCGCGCTCGCGTTCGGCGACGCGATCGTGCTCAAGCCCTCGGAGATCGCGCCGGCCGCGGCCTGTCTCGTCGCCGACGCGAGCCGCGCGATCGTCCCCGACGGCCTGCTGCAGATCGTCAACGGCGGCGCCGACGTCGGGCGCGCGCTCGTCGACCTCTCGGTCGCCGCCGGCGTGACCTTCACCGGCTCGGTCGAGGTCGGCCGCGCCGTCTACGCCGCCGCGGCGAAGCGTCTCGCCGAAGTCTCGCTGGAGCTGGGCGGAAAGAACGCCGCCATCGTCAACGACGTCGACGCGCTCGACGGCGCGCTCGACCACATCAGCGGCGCCGCGATGCTGTGCAGCGGCCAGCGCTGCACCGCGATCAGCCGCGTGCTGGTGCACCGCTCGCTGCACGACGCGGTCGTCGACGGCCTCGTGCGGCGCGCGAACGCGCTCGTGCTCGGCGACGGCGCCGCGGCCGGGACGACGCTCGGGCCGCTCGTCACCGCACGGCAACGCGATCGCGTGGAAGCGATGGTGGCCCGCGCGCTGGCCGGCGGCGCGCGCGCCGCGACCGGCGGGCGCCGCGGGAGCGTCGCGGACTGTGACGGAGGCTTCTTCTACGAGCCGACGATCCTCGTCGACGTCGCGCCCGCGAATCTCGCCGCGCGCGAGGAGATCTTCGGCCCGGTGATCGCGGTGCTGCCGTACGACGAGATCGACGAAGCGTTCGCGCTGCTCAACGACGTCGAATACGGGCTCACCGCGGCGCTCTTCTCGCACGACCAGCGCGTCATCGCGCGCTTCATCGACGAGTGCGAGACGGGGATGCTGCATGTCAACCACGGGACCGTCCCCGACGACCACATGCCGTTCGGCGGGATCAAAGCGTCGGGCGTCGGCGCGCCGTCCGTCGGGCCGTCGGCGGCCGCGTTCTACACGACCGAGCACGCCGTCTACGTCGGGCTCTGAGCCCGCACGGAACCGGAGCCTGCGCGCGGTAGACAGGGCGGTCTACCGCGCGGGGACAAGGCACCCGCATGCGACTGCGCGGACCGGCCGGCCAGCCGTTGGCCGACCACATCGCCGAGACGGCGGCGGCGCTCTTCTATCGCGACGGTATCCACGCCGTGGGCGTCGACAAGATCGCCGACGCGGCCGGGCTCACGAAACGCACCCTCTACCGGCACTACCGGAGCAAGGATGAGCTGATCGCGGCGTCCCTCAAGCACGCGCCCCGCGTCCCGTTCCCGGCGGCGGGCAATCCGGTCGACCGGATCGCCGGCGCGTTCGACATGCTCGAGCTGTTCTTGACCGGGACGGAGTATCGCGGCTGTCCCTACATCATCTTCACCGCCGAGCTCACCGCACCGGGCCATCCCGCGCGCCGGCGCGTCGAACGGCTCCTCGCGAAACGCCGCGAGTGGTTCCGCGACCGCGCCGCCGAGGCGGGCTTCGCGAACCCGGACGAGCTCGCCGAAGAGCTCGACGTGCTCTTCGACGGCGCGATCGCCTCGGGCGCGAAACGCGGCGACCTCGTCGCGGCGCGGACCGCGAAACGCATCGTGCGCCGCTTGCTCGACGCGGCGGCCCCGCGCCGCACGCGCGCCTTGCGCGCCGGCTGACGCGTTAGCGGAGCCGGCGCCGCAAGCCGCTCCGGCCTGACGCGCAGGAGCGGTGCGCGGGCGCGGGAACCCGACGATCATGCGCGCCGGCGTCGCACGGTCGCTGTTCTGCCTCGCCGCCGCCGTCACCGCGGCGGCGCTCGCCGATCCGCTGGTCGAGGCCCTCTCGAACCGCGGCGTCTTCGGCGCGGGCCGCTTCACCGATCAGAGCAACGCCGACGTCGGCCCGGCGCTGCTGGCCGGACTGTTCTTCGCCGCGCTCTTCGTCGCCGGGCTCGTCCGGCGGGCGCTGCCGCGCGCGCGGCGCAACGCCACGCCGCAGTGGCTGCGCGCGACGCGCGCCGCGATCGCGTCGCGTTCGACGCTGCGCTTCTTCCCCGCGACGCTCGCGCTTCAGATCGCGACGCTGTACGGAACCGAGACGCTCGAGCAGCTGGTCGTGAAAGGGCATCTGCTCGGCGGAACGGTGTGGCTCGGAGGGCCGCTCGGCGCGAGCCTGCTGCTGCACGCCGCCGTCGGCCTCGTCGTCCTCGCGGTGCTCGCGCGCCTCCTCGACTGGGTCGCGCACGCGATCGTCGAGGTCATCGTCTTGCTGCGGCGTCTCGTCCTGGCGTGGGATGCGCTCTCGCCGGTCCCGCCGTTCGCCCCGTGGTCCGTCGCGCCGGCCGGCGCCGACGAGCCGATGCTGGCCGCCTTGCGCGGCCGCGCTCCACCGCGCCCTCGCACCTAACCGGCCGCGCGCCTTCGCGCGCTTCTCGGCAGATGCGCAACGCGAGGCTCGGCTCGCGGTGCGATGCGTGGAGCAGGGTGGAATGTCAGCGAAAGAGATCCAGCAGCGGTACGACGTGTTCGTCCGGGCGAGCCCGCCCGGGACGCAGCTCGAGTTCGTCGGTTGGACCGACGAGTTTCCCGGCCTCACGGCGCGAGCCGACAAACCGGAACGAACGGCGGCGGCGCTCGGCGTGACGATCAGCCTGCACCTCGTCGCGACCGGCGCGACGAGCTTGCCGCCGCCGATCGACCACGACGAACGGATGGTCAGCCGGTACCGCGAGCCCGGCGCCGGCTACGGCCGCAGAATGGTGGTGGTGCGTTTGCGCGTGCCGAGCTGACCCGCATCCCGAGCGTCGGCGCGACGTTCGGCGCGGCCCCGCCCCAAATTGGCCGATTTCGGCCCTTGTCGTTCGGCAAGGGTTTACGGCATCATACTGCCAGGGGGCGGCGGTCGCGCGGTCCACGACCGCGCCGACACCCCGGCCGCCGTCTCCCGCCTGTCTCTCGCGGTTACCGCGAGTCGCGCGGCGTCTCGTCTTTGGTCGCGACGACCTTCGCCACGAGCGCCGCGGTGCTGCGAACGTCGTATTTCGCGAACAGCCGCTTGAGGTGGTTGCGAATCGTGAACTCGCTGCGCCCCCACCGCTGCGCCATCTCGCGCACCGACTCCCCCGCGAGGAGCGCGTCGATCACGCGACGCTCCGCCGGCGAGACGTCGATGCGGTGCGTCGCGCGCGTCGCGTTCGTGCGTCGCGCGGGCGTTCCGGCGCTCAGCAGACGCGCGAGCGGATGCGCCGGAGCGTATGCGGCGATCCGGCGGAGGGTGCCCTCGGACGGCGGCCGGCCCAGCGCGACCAGATCGGCGGCGGCGTAGACCGCGCGGCGGCGATACCCGATCGCGTCCCACACCGCGAGCGCTTCGGCGACGCGCTTCGCGCCGCGATCGCGATCGCTCACCGAAGCTTCGGCGAGACCGCGCGCATGCAGCTCGATCGCCCGAACGCGCGCGCTCTTCGTGAGCGAGAAGCTCCCTTCGTCGTCCTTTCCGGCGACGGAGTAGCGCGCGAGCCATTCCTGAACGCTCGGCGTTCCGAGCCGTGCGGCGAGCGCCACGCAATCCAGCAGTACCATCTGATCTTCGATCGTCGTCGACGGCCACGGCACGGTGCGCAGGAGCGGCTCGATACGCTGGAACAGCCGCAGCGCGGCGACGGGTTCGCCCACCGCCCGGTGGACGTCGGCCTCTTCGATTCCCGCATCGCCGAGCAGGATCGCCGACCCGGCCGCGGCGGCAACCGCGTCGTCGATGCCGCCCAGCGCGCCCGCGACGTCGCCGTGGTTGAGGCGTCCGAGCGCGAGGAAGAGCACGGTCTGGAAGCGATCCTCGACCGCCCACGCCGGCCATGCGAACCGAGGCAGCTCGCGCCGCACCGGCTCGCCGAGCTCGTCGTCGACGAGCTCGGCGGAGAGAATCGCGAGTACGCGCAGGAGCGAGACGGCGAAGCCGTCGTCGCGCCGCTCCGACGAGCGCAGCGCGGCGAGCGCGAGTCGGAACGTGCGCGCCGCGGTGACGTGATCGTCGCGCGCTTCGTCGATCCACCCGCTCATTCCGAGCGCGCGCGCGTGGTCGATCCCAGAGCCCTGCTCCAGCGCGACGCGCACCCAGCGTTCGGCGTCGCTCAGCTCGCGCGCGCGAAACGCCGCCCACGCGAGCCAGTATGCCGCTTCCGACCGCTGCGCCGGGGTCTCCCCCATCGCGAGCGCGTCACGAAGCCGCGCGTGGCCGCGATCGTCGGCGCCGGCGCGGACGAGCGCGATCCCGTGCAGCGCCGCCGCGACCGCGTCACGCGGCCGCTGCGCCGTGAGCGGCTCGAGCCGGCGCAGCGCATCGCCGACCTTCCCCAAGCGGAGCTCGGCGCGCACCGCGACGACCTGCGCCTCGTACGCCCCGGCGCGCCCGCTCGTGGAGCGCCCCGCCTCGGCGACGACCTCGTCGTACCGACCGGCCTCGAAGAGCAGCTCGAGATCCGGCGCCGTGGCCCGGTTTGGTCGCGGCATGGTGAGAGGAGGCGCCGCGGAGCGCGCACCCTCCTGCCTCCGCGGCGCACAGGATTGCGGCTGCCGAGCGGCGTCGATCGGGCCGGCGCGCCCGTCGACCATGCTGATAGCTCGCATCGGCTATGGATTCGGGGTCGCGCTGCGGCGCGCCCCCGAGCTCGACGAGCCGCGCGGCGGCGTCCACGTACACAGGCCGGTCGACGAACCGCGCGCGAGGCAGCGGCATGCGCAACGCACGCTCGACCGCCGCCGTCGTCGCGGCGGGTTCGCTCGTCCTCTCCGTCGCGATGGGAATTCGCGCGACGTTCGGCTTCTACATCGGCCCGGTCGCGGACGAGCATCTCGTCACCTTCGCGCTCCTCTCGCTGGCGATCGCGACGCAAAACCTCGTCTGGGGCCTCGCGCAGCCGTTCGCCGGCGCGCTCACCGACCGCTTCGGCCCCGCGCCCGTCGTCGCCGCCGGCGGCATCCTCTACGCGCTCGGCATCCTGGCCGTCGCGGTGCGTCCCGACGCGCTCGCCGTGGTCCTCGGCTTCGGAATCTTCGCCGGCGCCGGCCAGGCGTGCATGACGTTCGCCGTCGTGATCTCGTCGGTGAGCCGCGCGGCGAGCCCGGCGCAGCGCGCGACCGCCGTCGCGCTGGTCGCCGCCGGCGGATCGCTCGGACAAGTGCTGCTCGTCCCGGTCGCGCAGCTCGCGGTCGACGCCTCCGGAGTCCGCGCCGCGCTCGTCGTCATGGCGTGCGCCGTGCTCGCCGTCGCGCCGTTCGGATTCGTCCTGCGGTCGCGCATCGCGGCCGGCGCCGCTGCGCCCGCCTCATCGCCGAGCGGATCCGTGAAGGCGACGGCTGCGGCCGTCGCGACGGCACTGCGCGATCCGAGCTTCTTGCTGCTGACGGCCGGGTTCTTCGCGTGCGGGTATCAGCTCGCGTTCATGGGCGTGCATCTGCCCGGCTACCTCGTCGCGTGTCACGTCGGCGCGAACGTCGGCGCCGCGGCGCTCGCGCTCATCGGCTTCTTCAACGTCGCGGGCAGCTTCGCGTTCGGCCGCGCCGCGGATCGCGTCTCGCCGCAACGGCTGCTCGCGGGGCTATACGCCGCGCGCGCGACCGCGACGCTGATCTACGTCGTCGTCCCGATCTCGGCCGCCTCGACGCTCGCCTTCGCGGTCGTCATGGGACTGACGTGGCTCGGCACGGTGCCGTTGACGAACGCGGTGATCGCGCGGCTGCACGGGCTGCCGAATCTCGGCGCGCTCTTCGGCGTCTGCTTCGTCGGCCACCAGCTCGGCGGGTTCCTCGGCGCGCTCGGCGGCGGGCTCTCGCTGGAGTTCGCCGGCTCGTACGCGCCGATGTGGATCTCGACCATCGCCGTCGGCTACGTCGCCGCGATCCTCAACCTCCCGATTCGCGACGTGCCGCCGAGCGCCGCGATCGCGCCCGCGCGCTGACGACGCGTTGCCGTCGCTATCCCGGCGGACCGCCGCCGGAGACCGAGTCGCGCGGTTCGCCGTCGGGCCGCGGCGGCTGCGGCTCGAGCGGTGCGCCCGGCTCGCGTCGCGGCGGATCAAGCGCCGCCGGCGCGTTTCCGCCGGGAAGGACGGCGTCGCGCGCGCCGTCGTCCGGCGGCTGCGGCACCGTATCCTTCGCGGAGAAGAATCGCCCGAAGGAGCGCCTCGGCGGTACCGACGGATCCGAGGCGGTGACGCGCGGCGACTTCCGCCAGCGAATCGCCCATGAGGAAATCGAGAAGCACGATGACCGCGCGAGCGTCGTCGTCATCGGGCGATGCGCTAGTCGCAAATCGGTTGCGAGCCACACGCAGGCGGAGGGGACGGGATCGCGGGAAGATCGTCGGGAGACGCGGCGGGCGCCGGTGAGGCGTCGGGGACCGCGTGCGCGGGGACGGAGCGCGCCGGAACGGCGAGCGGCGAGCTGCGCTGCGCCGGCGGCGGGCCGGCGGACGCAATGACCAAGACGATCGCGGCGATGAGCGCTGCGAGCATGGGCTGCCTCCTCGAACGGGTGCAGCGCCAGCGTGCCGCGCTACGGCGCGCGCGACGGTATCAAATTTGACTACGCGCGCCGCCGGCGCGCGCGGCGTTCAGCCCAAGTAGCCGCGCTCGCGCGCGATCGCGACCGCCTCGGGCGCGCGACGCGCGTCGAGCTTTTCGAGGATCGCCCGCGTGTGATTGTAGACGGTGTTGACGCTGCGCCCCGTCTCGGCGGCGATGCGCCCCGCGCTCCATCCGCGCCCGAGCAGGCGCAGCACCTCCAGCTCGCTGCCCGTCAGCCCCGCCGCCGGGCGATTTCGCTCGCGCATTTCGCGCACGCGCTCGAACAGCATCCGCCACCCGCGAACGCCGAGCGCGACGTCGTCACCGCCGTGCACCAGGTCGCGCACGATCGTCCCCGCATCGCGCGCCGCGACGATGCGCGCGGCGCGCACGTGATCGCCGAGGAGCTCGCAGGCGAACGCGGCGGCGGCGCGCGCGAGCCGGCGCAGCCGGCGCTCGTAGGCGGGATCCGCCGCGAGCGCGCGGCCCAGCGTGCTCATCGCCTCGCGCGCCGCCGCGCGCGCGGCGTCGTCGTCGCCTTCGGCCGCGCACGCGAGCGCGACGAGCGCGGTGCACACGGCGCTCTGCGCGCGGCTTCGCCCGTCGGTATCGCGCAGCACCTGCGCGATCGTGCGCATCGCGGCGAGGTCGTGCATCCCCGTGGCGACCGCGCGCGCGAGCGAGAACGGATAGTGCTCGGTGTACTGCTCGGGAAGGCCCAGCCGGCGCAGCTCGCGTTCGATCGCGGCGACGCGCTCCGCGTCGCCGATCTGCACCGCCACCGTGTATTCCGCGACCAGCGCCGGCTGCAGGGACGACAGGTTCCCGGCACGCTTCGCCGCTTCGCGCCACAGGCTCACGAATCGGTCGGCCTCGGCGAAATCCTCGAACACGTCGTGCTCGACGTTGAACGCGATCGAATACGCGGCCGCCGCGGTGCGCCAGGCTCCGAGCTGCTCGGCGCGGCGTGCGGCGCGGACGGCGAGATCGCGCGCGCGGGTGTGATCGCCGGCGAAGTACGCCGCCCGCGCCAACCGCTGCACGACGCGGGCCTCGACGATCGGGCTCTGCTCGCCGCTCAGCGCCGTTTCGGCGTCTTCGCCGAACGCGCGCGCCGCGCGAACGTCGTTCCGCTCGGCGGCGACGAGGGCGCGGAACGCGCACGCGGAGGCCCGCCATCCGCCGGCCTCGAGCACACCGGCGACGGCTTCCAGCTCGTCCATCGCATGGCGCATCGCGAGGATCGGCCCGAGGCAGTCGGCCGCGGGCGCCGCATCGCGCGGCGCTTCGCCGCGCACGATGCGACGCAGCATGCCCACCGCCGCATCGACGTCGCCGTCGTCTTGCGCGGCGACCGCGTCGAGCAGCATCCGCTCGGGAGAGCGCGGCGCGTACGCCGCGGCCGCCGCGCGGATCGCGTCGCGCCGGCCGGTCGCCGCGATGACGTACGCCTCGGAGTGCACCCCGGTCCGGTCCTCCGCATGTCGACGAACATCACCCGCGCGGCGTCCTTCCACCGCGCCGGCGCTCCGCCCTGGAGGGGACTACAGTTCGGCGCGCACCCGTTCCACGGCGGCGCGCGCTTCGTCCACGACGCGGCGGACGATCTGCGCCGCCGGCTGTTCGCGCGCCAGCGGCGCCGCCTGTCCCGCCCAGAGCGAGACGTACTCCGGGTTGCCGCTCGCCGCGGCGGCGTTGCGGACGTCGCGCGTCATCGCGTTCTGAAACGGATACGGCGCGATGTCGTCGGGGTCGCGGATCGCCGCGGTGAACCGGTTCGGTACGCCGCGCGCGCTCTTCCCCGAAAACGCGCGCGTGAGGACGGTGTGCCGGACGCGCTCGCTCGTGAGCACCGCGCGGTGCGCCGGCGACGTGCTCGCCTCGGGCGCGAGGAGGAAGGTCGTCCCCAGCGCGGCTGCTCGCGCGCCGAGCGCGAGGGCTGCGGCGACGCCGCGCCCGTCGCCGATCCCGCCGGCCGCGATGACCGGCAGCCCCGTCGCGTCGACGACCTGCGGGACGAGCGCGATCGTGCCGATCAGCGACTCGTCGACCGCGGCGAGGAACGTCCCTCGGTGCGCGCCCGCTTCCGCGCCTTGCGCGATGACGCCGTCGACGCCCGCCTCGCGCAGCGCGATCGCCTCGGCGACCGTCGTGGCCGTCCCGAGCGTGAAGGTCCCCGCGGCGCGAAAGCGCTCCAGCGTTCGCGCATCCGGGATCCCGAAGGTGAACGAGAACACGTCGGGACGCGCCTCGAGCACCGCATCGATCTGCGCGCGATAGTGATCGACGGGACGCGCCGGCGTCGCGGGCTGCGCCATCCCGAGCTCGGCGCGCAACGTTCCGATGCGTGCGTGCGCGTGCGCGACGACCGCGTCCTCCGCCTCGTACGGCGGGTTCTCGATGAAGAGATTGATCCCGAACGGCTTGCGCGTGCGCGAGCGGAGCTCAGCGCCCTGCGCCGCGATCTGCTCGGGCGTGAGATACGCCGCGGCGAGGATCCCGAGACCACCCGCCTCGCACACGGCCGCGACGAGCGCGACCGTCGCGAAACCGCCCATCGGCGCGAGCACGACCGGAACCTCGAACGAAGGCAGCTCCATCTTCTCACCTCGGCGAAACGCGCTCGTTCCATCTCTCGGCGCGTCCCGTATACCGTCCTGTGACGAGCGCGTTCGCGAGCCGCGGCGCCCCGGATTCGCCGGCGCGCGGGAACGCGCCGAGGACCGAGTTCGCCCGAAATGCGTCCTGAAAAGCGCTCGTTTCAGCGCGGTGGCGCGGGGGACGTACTCGCCACGGCAGGGACGTCCGCAGACGTTCGTGCCGTGGAGCGGCGCCGTCCACGGGACTTCGTGACTTTCCCGTCGCCGGGTCCCCGGGGTGGGTGCCGCTTCTCTGCTCGACTCCGGCGCGGGTGGGAATACGACCGGAAATTCGGCATGCATCGTCCCCGGCGCCGTGCGGGAGACGACGATTCTCGGACGGTATCGTGCGCGCAACGCGCCGGTTACCAGCGGCGACCTTCACGTTGGGGAGAAGCGGATTCCGACCATCAGGATCACGCAAGGCACCTTCGGCTCGGAATGCGCGCCCTTCGTCGAGCTGCCCGCGTGGTGGAGCGGGTTTCTCTTCCACGTGCTGAGCGCTCGCCAAGTCTCGCTCTATATCTATCTGTCGATGCTGCTCGGCAGCGACCTCGCCGAATGGTATCCGACGACCAAGGAGATTTGCGAAGACCTCGGGCTCGCCAGCGTCGCGGTCGTCTTCGCGGCGATGAAAGAGCTGGTCGACGACGGTTTCATCCTGCGCGAGCGCCGGGCGCGCGACGGGCGCCGGGGCCGCCATAACGTCTACACGCGGCCGTCGTGCGAGTTCACGATCTACCGGCTGCTCACGAACCGGCGCATCGACGCGATGCTGCGCGCACGCCCGGGAGTCGAGCATCGGATGTCGCCCGAGGCGCGCGGGCTGCGAGACGAGTGGCTTCGCGGCGTCTTGAAGGACCGGTTCGAGCGCTACGGCGCCGCCGCGCTGCCCGAGAAGCGCGAGCTTCTGCTCGCCGCGCTCGAGGACTGTCTCTCACCCGCCGAAGGCGCGTAACCGCCTCGACCCGGCAGGATACGGCGTCGCCTTGTGTGCCGGCGAGCGCCGGCCTGCGAAGCATGAAACCGGCGCGAAATCCCGACCGAACCGGGGCCGTCTCCGACCTACGTCCCTGCCTACCCCTGCAGGGGTGGGGTATCCTTTCAATTCGTGCGGCGACTCGGCGACTTCTCCACGGATACTCGGCAGCTTGCGACGCTTTCCGGCCTCGCGCTGCTGCTCGGCGTGCTCGCGACCGGGCTGGCGTACGCCTTGCTCAAAGCGATCGGCCTGGTCACGAACTTCGCATACTTCGGACGTCTCGATACGGCGCTCGTCACGCCGTCGCTCGCGTATCGCGGCATCGCGGCGTCCGCGATTCCCGTCGTGGGCGGCCTCGTCATCGGGCTGATCGCGCGATACGGCTCGGAGAAAATCCGCGGCCACGGCATCCCCGAGGCGCTCCACGCGATCCTCGAAAACGAGTCGGTGGTCCAAGCGCGTCTGCTGCTCTACAAACCGATCGCCTCGGCGATCGCGATCGGCACCGGATCGCCGTTCGGGGCCGAAGGTCCGATCATCATGAGCGGCGGTGCGCTCGGCTCCATCGCGGCGCAGTTCCTCGCGCTCGCGCCGGTCGAACGGCGCATTCTGCTCGTCGCCGGCGCGGCGGCCGGGATGTCGGCCACGTTCGGCTCGCCGATCGCTGCGGTGTTTCTCGCCGTCGAGCTGCTGCTGTTCGAGTGGCGGCCGCGCAGCGTCATCCCGGTCGCGATCGCGAGCGTCGTCGCGTACGCGCTGCGCGTCCCGCTGCTCGGCGCGTCGGCCGTCTTTCCGGTCGCGCACCTGCACGCGATCGTCCCGCAGCAGCTCCCGTACGCGGTCGCGCTCGGGCTCGCCGTCGGCGCGGCCTCCGGTCTGCTCACGTACGTCGTGTACGCGGTGGAAGACGCGTACCATCGCTTGCCGGTGCATTGGATGTGGTGGCCGGCGATCGGGGGCGTCGTCGTCGGCGCGGGCGGCCTGATCGCGCCGCAGGCACTCGGGGTGGGCTATCCCGTGATCGACGCGCTCGTCGACGGACGGCTCGCGTTGTCCGCGGTCGTCGCGCTCCTCACCGTCAAAGTCGTCATCTGGGTCGCGAGCCTGAGCTCCGGGACGTCGGGCGGCGTGCTCGCGCCGCTGCTGATGATCGGAGCCGGCATCGGCGCGCTCGCCGCCGGCGTGATCCCGCACCACGACGAAGCGCTGTGGGCCACGATCGGCCTCGCCGCGATGCTCGGCGGCACGATGCGCGCGCCGTTCACGGCGACCGTCTTCGCGCTGGAGACGACGCACGACTGGCCGCTCGTGACCGGCGTATTCGCCGCGTCGATCGCCGCGACCGCGGTCACGGTGGTGTTCGTGAAGCGCTCGATCTTGACCGAAAAGCTGGCGCGGCGCGGAACGCACGTCGCACGCGAATACACCGTGCACCCGCTGGAACGCACGGCCGTCGGCGCGATCATGGTCCCGCGCGAGCGCGTCGAAACGCTGATGCCGACCCTTCCGCTCGCGCGCGTGCGCGCGATGCTCGGCGACGGGGCGGGGCTGCGCTCGCATTTCGTGTACCCCGTCGTCGATCGGAGCGGCGCGCTGCTCGGCGTCGTCCATCGCGGACGGATTCTCGCTCGGCACGACGATCGTCGAACCGTCGCCGACGTCGTCGCGCTCCCCGCGGTCGTGCGGCGTGACGACCACGTTCGCGCGGCCGTCGACTGCATGGCGAGAACCGGGGAACGAACCGTGGTCGTCCTCGACGACGACGGCTCGTGGGTCGGACTGCTCGACCAAGGCGACGTGCTGCATGCCTGGCGGCGCGACGTCGTGGAGGAAGAACACCGCCGCCGGGTGCGCACGCTGCCGCTCCCGCGTCCGCGTTTGATCGCGCCGGTGCACGGCGCCGGTCCGGGCGGACGCCCGCGAACCGGCACGTGCTGACCTTCGGGCGGGACGAGCAGGGATACCCTCGCCGAGCCGCATAAGCGAGGGCCAACCGACCGGGAGGAACGTCGATGGCAGCGAGTCGCGCTCGGTTTCTGACCTCCGCCGGCGCCGCGCTCGGCGCGGCCGCGCTGCCCCGGGCGGTGATGGGCCAGATCGTCGCGCTGCCGATCGAGAACGGATCGCGCCCGCTCGTCGCGTTCCCGCAGAAGCGTGCGCTGATTCTGCTCACGCCTCGCCCGCCGCAGCTCGAGACGCCGATGGCGGTGTTCGACGACGGCGTCTTCACGCCGAACGACGCGTTCTTCGTCCGTTGGCATCTGGCGGGTATCCCGCAGTCCGTCGACGCGACGACGCATCGGATCAACGTGACCGGCGCGGTGCAGCGTCCGCTCTCGCTCTCGCTCGACGAGCTCGCCGCGATGCCGACCGTCGAGATCGCCGCCGTGAACCAGTGCTCCGGCAACAGCCGCGGCCTCTTCTCGCCGCGCGTCGCGGGCGGGCAATGGTCGAACGGCGCGATGGGGAACGCGCGCTGGACCGGGGTGCGCCTGCGCGACATCCTCGATCGCGCCGGGCTCGCTGCGACGGCGAAACAAGTCCAGTTCAACGGGCTCGAAACGCCCGTGCTGTCGATGACGCCCGACTTCAAGAAGTCGCTCGACGTCGACGTCGCGCGCGGCGACGACGTCATCGTCGCGTACCTGATGAACGGCGCGCCGATGCCGTTGCTGAACGGCTACCCGGTCCGGCTCATCGTCCCCGGCTGGTACGCCACGTACTGGGTCAAGATGCTCTCGGACATCACCGTGCTCGACCACGTCGACGACAACTTCTGGATGAAGACGGCGTACCGGATCCCCGATACGCCGCATGCGAACGTCGCGCCGGGCTCGACGGGCTACCCCACGGTGCCGATCAACAAGATGGACGTCCGGTCGTTCATCACCAACGTCGCGGACGGCGCGACGCTCCGGCCCGAGCCGGTCGTCCTTCGCGGGATCGCGTTCGACGGCGGGAGCGGGATCCGCCGGGTCGAGATCTCGACCGACGGCGGCGGCACGTGGCGCGACGCCGCCCTCGAACAGGACTACGGGCGCTACAGCTTCCGGCGCTGGAACGCGCGCTGGGACGCGGAGCGCGGCGCCTACCGGCTCGCCGTCCGCGCGACCGCGAACGACGGTTCGACGCAGCCCGCCACGCCGATCTGGAATCCCAGCGGCTACATGCTCAACACGATCGAGACGTACGAGGTGACCGTGGCGTGACCAAGACGCTCGTAGCCGCCACGGTGCTCGGACTCGCAGGCGTCGCGGCCGGAACCGCGCTCGCGGCCGGCCCGCCCGCGCCGAAGGGCGCGGTTTCCATCTCGCTTCCGGGCGATGCCGGTTTCAGCTTCAAGCCGGGCCCGGGCGTCGAGGCGGCGCAACGCTATTGCCTGACGTGCCACTCCTCCGCGTACGTCTCGACGCAGCCGCTGATGACGCAGGCGCAATGGACCGCGGAGGTGACGAAGATGCGGGCCGTGTACGGCGCGCCGATCCCGGACGATCAAATCGCGCCGATCGCGGGCTACCTCACGGCCGCATACGGCAAATCCTAGCGGCGCTCGTCCGGGCTATGGCCCGACGAGTGAAGCGGAGTGCCAGGTATTCCGTCTCGTCCCGACATGCCTTCCGGTGAGGCGGGTCCGACGCGATCGCTCGTCGGCGGTCCGTGACGGCCGGCCGCACATCGTCGCCGTGCCCTGCCCGGGGCGAATTTCAGTCGACGTGTTCACCGTTCGCGGATCGGCGCGGACGCAACCGGCGCGGTTCGACGAAGGCGAGATACGCCTGGTAGAGCGTCGCGGTGCTCGACGGCAGCGTGCGGTAGTAGTAGTCGGCCGAGATCGCCGGCATGTCGTCGGACGCGACGACGTCCCGGCGCTCGCGGGCGAAGGCGGCGAGCGCCGCGGCGACCGGCTTCTCCGAGCCGTCCGCGCGCACGATCCCGAACGCGTTCTCCGGCGCCTCGATCGCATCTTCGCCGGGTACGGTGTCGGCCCAGCACCACCAGAACGCGCCCACGCGGCCGTCGGCGTGCAGCCGCTCCAAGACCGCGGTGCAGTAGGCCGCGTTGTCGTGCTCTCCGAGACACGGGTAGTCGAGCGAGAACGTGTCGGCCCGGCATTCGACGTGACCGAACGCGGTCACCGCGACCGGCTTGTGCGTGAAGACCGACGTCAGCATCGCGAGGAACGGCACGGCTTCCGCATCGAGACGGTCGCGGGCGAAGCCGAGATCGGGACCACGTGCCTCGATCGAGGCGAACGCGAACGGCATCGCGAGCGATCCGAGACGAATGCCGCGGTCGGACGTGAGATCGCCGGCGTATGCCCCCGCCGTGGTGCCGATCGACGACGCCTCGCGCAGCGCCGAGGTAAGGCGCGCGCTCCACTGCGCGACCGTCGCCTCGGAGATGAGCTGCGGCGTGTGGTCTCCCGTGCGCGCGCGGGCGCGCGACGGTTGGGAGAGCTGCGTGAACGCGTGTCCGAGATCCCACGCGTGCAGCGCCGGATGCGCGCGGAGACGCTCTCCGGCGGCGCGCGCGAGGACGAGCTGCGCGTCCAGCATCGGCCCCGAATACAGATCGCGGACGCCGCGCGCCGAACGCGCCCACGACGGCAGCCGGTCGCGGCCGGCGAGGCGGCCGCAGAACAGCACCGGCACGGTTCGGAGGCCGGCGTCGTGCGCGATGCCCACGAACCGCTGGAGCCGGTCGAGCATTTCCGGCGCGACCTCGTCCGCCGCCGGCTGAAAGTCGTCCCAAAGCAAGAAGAATCGAACGGTGTCGAGCCCGAGCGCCGCGATGCGGGCCAGCTCCTCGCCGATCTCGCCCGCATCGAAGCGCCGCCACATCGCAAGCCCGCTGCGCCGCGGCCAGTAGTTCACGCCGACCGAGAACCGCATGGCGCATCCGTACCCGGCGCGCAGGCGCAGGACGCGGCGCTATCGTCGCGCGAGCTGCATCGGCCGACGGCAGTTCCGCGCGTCGTCACGTCACTCCACCGGACGCGTGGTCTGTGGGTATGCTCCGTCCGTAAATGCCGAAAGATGCCGTCGTGAACCAACCGCGGCTCGTGGCCCGAGCCGACCACTACACCGAAGGGGTCGTCGTTGCGCCGGACGGGACGCTGTACTATTCGATGACCGCGCCCGGCGAGATCGTCCGCATGCGATCGGACGGCGCCGGCTCGGAGGTCTGGGCGCACGTCCCGGCGGCGAACGGCCACGCGATCGACGTCGACGGGACGCACGTCGTGATGTCGAGCGCCGGCTCGATCCTACGCCTAGATGCGAGCGGACGCATCGTCGAGGTCGTCGCGTGTACCGTCGACGGCCGCTGGTTGACCTATCCGAACGACCTCGCACTCGATACGGTTCGCGGCGGCTACTACGTCACCGACTCCGGTTATAAGGAAACACCGAAGGCGGTGCCGGCAGACCCGCAAGGCCGGGTGTATCGCGTCGATCCGGCCGGGCGCGTTCACGAGGTCGCCGGCGGCCTCGCGTACGCCAACGGCATCGCTTTGTCGCACGACGGTTCGATGCTGTACGTCGGCGAGAGCGTCACGAGAGAGATTTGGCGGTACGC
>Ga0070739_10002795_pt1 | contig 22666 bp, 26 predicted proteins | sample Coa_R1_7_FD_66445 | JGI IMG/M metagenome (GOLD analysis project Ga0070739, IMG submission 66445) | Surface soil microbial communities from Centralia Pennsylvania, which are recovering from an underground coalmine fire - Coalmine... | ecosystem: Environmental > Terrestrial > Soil > Unclassified ... | reverse complement strand
GTGTTACTCACCCGTTCGCCGCTGTCCCCAGGGCCGAAGCCCTGGTTCTCGCTCGACTTGCATGTGTTAAGCGCGCCGCCAGCGTTCGTCCTGAGCCAGGATCAAACTCTCCGTGAAGAAAGGTTGGCCGGCAGAAGCCGACCAGTCTTTTCACTTTGAGCTTGTGCTCAAAGTCCGCCTCCCGAAGGAGACGAGACAGGGTTTTTGTCAGACCGGACCGCCCGAAGGCGATACGGCCTCGACGTAAACGCACGCTGTTGAGTTTTCAAGGACCGGGGCCGTCGGAACGGCGTAAAAAAGGCCCCGACTCACGCCAGAGGCCTCAGAAACTGCGGGACTTCCTCTTGCGGGGAATCCTACCGAGGCTCTCCGTTGTGATCGCTTGCAGGGACTTTTCCACGCCGCCCTCTCGGGCAGCCGGGGAAGTGTAGCAACGCGCGGAACCCTGTCAAGCGGCTTCGTTGAGCCGAACGAAGCGGCGCTTGCCGGCCTGGAGCACGGCGCCCGCGAGCCGCTGCCGCGGCAGGTCGAGCTCGGTCACCGCGTCGCCGTCGAGCTTGACGCCGCCCTGCGCGATCAGGCGCCGAGCCTCGCTCGTCGACGTGCCGAACGCGTCGGCGAGCAGCGCCGGCAGATGGACGGGATCGCCGGCCGGCAACGGGTGCTCGGGCACCTCGTCCGGAACCTGGCCCTCGCGCACGACGCGCGTGAAGTGCTCCTCCGCCGCGCGCGCGGCCGCCTCCCCGTGCGAACGGGCGACGACGAGCCGCGCCAGCGCGAGCTTCGCCTCCATCGGGTCGCCGGCCGGCGGCGGCTGCTCGGCCACGAGCGTCCACCACTCCTCGAGCTGCGAGTCGGGGATGCGCATCGTCCGCCCGAACATCTCCTCCGGCTCGGCGGTGAGCGGGATGTTGTTGCCGACGGAGGAGCTCATCTTCTCGCCGTCCCACGAGAGCAGGAGCGGCGTCGTCAGCACGACCTGCGGCTCCATGCCGAACGCCTCCATCACCTCGCGCCCGGCGAGCAGGTTGTAGAGCTGGTCGGTGCCGCCGAGCTCGACGTCGGCCTCGACGGCGACCGAGTCGTAGGCCTGCATCAGCGGATACAGCAGCTCCGAGATCGAGATCGGCTCGCCGGCGCGGTAGCGCTTCTCGAAGTCGTCACGCTCGAGCATCCGCGCCACGGTCACGATGCGGCCGAGCCGGACGACGTCGGCGTAGGAGAGCTCGGACAGCCATTCGCCGTTGTGCCGCACCTCCAGCAGCTCGGGCTCGTCGCGGAGGATCACCTTCGCCTGCTCGAGGTAGAGCTGGGCGTTCGCGTCGATCTCCTCGTCGGAGAGGATCGGCCGCTCGCTCGACCGCCCCGACGGGTCGCCGATCCGCGTCGTGTAGTCGCCGATGATGAGGACGGCCCTGTGCCCCTCTTCCTGGAAGGCGCGGAGACGCTGCAGCGGGATCCCGCGTCCGATGTGGATGTCGGGGGACGTGACGTCGATCCCGAACTTGACGCGCAGCGGTCGCCCGCGCGCGAGCTTGCGTTCGAGCTCGCCGGCCGGCAGGACGTCCACGGCGTTCCTCGTCAGCTCACCGATCGGCACGGAGCGAGTCTAGACTGGCCGCGTCCGTGCCTTCCTCGACTCCTAGGCGCCGGATTCGCAAGCTCCGCATGGCCGCGCTCGCCGCGGTCCTGTTCGCAGTTGCGCTCTCGGCCTTCTCCTTCGGGCTCGTGCTCGCCGTCGGGCAGCAGCTGGGCGGCCTCGACCCCGCGAAGCAGAAGCGGCTGCAGGTGGACGGCTACGTCTACGCGAGCGACGGGCACAGCATCCTCGCCATCCTCCGCGGTTCCGAGAGCCGGCTGCTCGACCAGAGCGACCAGATCTCGCCCTGGCTGAAGCAGGCGATCGTCTCGGTCGAGGACAAGCGCTTCTGGGAGCGGCGCGGCCTCGACCTCCGCTCGCTCCTGCGCGCGATGTGGGTCGACCTGCGGCACGGCGGCGCCGTGCAGGGCGGCTCGACGATCACGCAGCAGTTCGTCAAGAACGCCCTCACGGGCGACTCGCGCTCGATCGCGCGCAAGCTGAAGGAGGCGGCGCTGGCGTGGCAGATCGACCAGCGCTGGTCGAAGGACAAGATCCTCACCGACTACCTGAACACCATCTACTTCGGCAACGGCGCCTACGGGGCGGAGCGCGCGGCGCGCACCTACTTCGGCGTCCCGGCCCGTTCTCTCACGCTGCCCGAGGCGGCGCTCCTCGCCGGCATCCCGGAGGATCCGACCCTCTACGACCCGGTGCGCCATCCGGCCGCGGCCGCCGCGCGCCGGGCGCTCGTGCTGAGGCTGATGCTCCAGCAGCACGTGATCCTGCCGGCGCAGTACCGGGCCGCGGTAAAGACGCCGCTGCCGAAGCCGGAGGCCGTCCACCTGCCCGGGCTCGCCGGCGCGGCGCCGTACTTCGGGGAGTACGTGAAGCAGCAGCTCGTCCAGCGCTACGGCGCGAAGACGGTCTACGGCGGCGGCCTGCACGTCACGACGACGATCGACCTGAAGCTGCAGAGGCTCGCCGTCCAGGCGGTGCAGAAGTGGCTGCCGAGCCCGACCGGCCCGCAGGCCGCGCTCGTCGCGATCGACCCGCACACCGGCGCGGTCGTGGCGATGTACGGCGGGCGGAACTTCCACCACAGCCAGTTCAACCTCGCGGTCCAGGGCGACCGGCAGTCGGGCTCCTCGTTCAAGCCGTTCGTCCTCGCGACGGCGCTGAAGCAGGGGATCGCGCCGGAGAGCACCTTCAAGTCCGGGACGATCTCGATCTACATCGGCGGCAGGTACTGGACGGTGCACAACTTCGAGAACGAGGACCTCGGCGTGATCAACCTGCAGCGCGCGATCCAGGCCTCGGACAACACCGTCTTCGCGCAGCTCACGCGGGACGTCGGGCCGGTGAACGTCGTCCACACCGCGCACGAGATGGGGATCACGCGGCCGCTGCACGGCGTGTTCTCGATCGGCCTCGGGACGCAGGGGGTCAGCCCGCTCGACATGGCGCGGGCGTACGCCACCTTCGCCAACGGCGGCTACCGGGTGGACGGCTCGGCCTTCGGCGACACGGCGCGCGCGATCACGAAGATCACGGACGCGACGGGGAAGGTCGTCGCCGTCAACAAGCCCGTGCAGCGCGAGGAGCTCGACCCGACGCTCGACGAGATCCTCACCCAGCTGCTCGAAGGCGTCCTGCAGCCCGGAGGAACGGGCGCGGCGGCCGCCATCCCGGGCCGCGTCGCGGCGGGCAAGACCGGCACGACGGAGAACTACGGCGACGCCTGGTTCGTCGGGTATACGCCGCAGCTCGTCACCGCCGTCTGGGTCGGGTACCCGCAGGCGGTCATCTCGATGGCGCACGACTACCACGGCGGGCCGGTCGTCGGCGGGACGTACCCGGCGCTGATCTGGAAGACGTTCATGCAGTCCGCGCTCGACGCGGAGCACGCGCCGGCGGAGTCCTTCCCCTCCCCGCCGTACATGCCGCTCGCCTACCGCTCGGTCACGTACGCGAAGGGGCCGCTCGAGCTCGCGAACGGGCCGTGCCCGGACACGACGACGATGGTCTACTTCGCCGACAAGGCGCCCGCCCGCATCGACAGCTGCGTCAGCGGAAGCGCCGGCTGACGAAGGGCGAGCCCGCGAGGCCGTAGCGCCACGGCCGCTCGACGGCGCGCGTGATCCCGATGCGCGGGCCGACGGCCAGCGGCGGGTCGGACTCGCGCGCGAGGAGCTCGAACGGCGGCGCGTCGAGCGGCAGGCCGTCGTGCTCGCGCGCGATCCCGAGCGCCTGGCACAGCTTCCCAGGCCCGGAGCAGAGCGCGCGCACCGGCTCGACGCCGCGGCGGGCGCGCATCTCGTCCAGGGCGACGGTCGGCTCGAGCGCGCGAACGAGCGCCGCCTCGGCCCGCCCGTCCGGCGCGCAGACGAGGTTGAGGCACCAGTGGACGCCGTACGAGCGGTAGACGTAGGCGTGGCCGGGCGGGCCGAACATCGACGCCGTGCGTGCGGTGCGGCCGCGGAAGGAATGACTCGCCGGGTCGTCCTGGTCGTACGCCTCGACCTCCACGATCATCCCACCCACGCCGCCGAAGAGCAGCGTCGCCCCGATCAGCTCGGGCGCGACCTCGTGCACCGAGCGCGCGAAGAACTCACGCGTCAGCCGCACGGCGCCTCGCGTCGTAGCGGACGAGCGCGGGGAAGGCGAACGCGCTCGCGAGCGTCCCGGCCACGCAGAGCAGCCCGCCCGAGGCGACGGAGAAGCGGATGCTCGTCAGCGACGCGAGGACGCCGGCCTCCACGTTGCCGAGCGAGGGAGCGCTCGCGACCTGCATGAACTCGATCCCGCGCACGCGCCCGAGCAGCCGGTCGGGCGTCAGTGCGAGGAGCATGGCGTTGCGGAAGATCGCGCTGACCTGGTCGGCGAGCCCGGCGACGCCGACCAGCACGAGGGCGAGCCAGAAGCGCCCGGCCAGCGCGAACCCGGCGATCGCGACGCCCCAGAGGCTCGCCGCGACGACGACCACCAGCCCCTGCCGCCGGACGTGCGCGACCCAGCCCGAGCCGAGCCCCGCGAGCAGCGCCCCGGCCGCGGGCGCCGAGTAGAGCAGGCCGACGAGCCGCTCCTCCCGGTAGTGCGCCGCGATCGCGGGAAAGAGCGCGATCGGCATCCCGAAGACCATCGCGTTCGTGTCCACGAGGAAGAAGCCGAGGATCACCTTCTCGCTCGCGACGAAGCGGAAGCCCTGCGCGATGGAGCGCAGCGACGGCCGGTCGGCGTCGGGATGCGGCGGCATCGGCGGCAGGCCCCACAGCGCCACGACCGTCGCCGCGAACGACACGGCGCCGATCGCGTACACCGTGGAGAAGCCGGCAAACCCGATCAGCACGCCGGCGAGCGCGGGCCCGGCGATCCCGCCGAGGCCGTAGTAGATCGAGTCGAGCGCGCCGGCCTGTGCGAAGACCTCCTCCGGGAGCAGCCGCTGCGGCAGCGAGCGCATCCCTCCCACGCCCGCGCTGAAGCACGACGCGAAGAACGTCGCGAGCACGAAGAGCGCGGCGACGCTCGGCTGCGGCAGCGCCGCGTTCACGATCAGCCCCGCCATTCCCAGCGCCTGCAGGACCTCGGTGACGAGCACCATCCGGCGGCGGTCGAAGGCGTCGGCGAACGCGCCTCCCGCGAGGGTCAGCGTCAGCAGCGGGATCAGCTCGGTGAAGGAGAAGAGGCCGAGCGCGAGCGTGGAGTGGGTCAGCGCCCAGAGCTGCACCGGCAGCGCGACGAGCGCCATCTCGCTTCCGAGGAAGGTGATCGACTGGCCGATCCAGAGCCGCCGGTAGTCGGGATAGTCGCGGAGCGGCGAGAAGTCGACGGGGACGCGCGCGGCGAACTCGCGCCACGACGGGCGCTCTTCGGTGGGTAGCGGCTCCACTAGAAGAGCTGTTCCGGCTCTGCGGGCCTGGCCGTCTTCTCGAGGACGCGGCGGGCGCGCCGCCCGAGGTCGCCGAGGTCGACGCGTCCCTGCTCGACGGCGTTCGCCAGCCGCTCCGCGAGGTCGAGCGCATCGTCGAGGACGGCGCCGGCGGCGGCGGAGTCCTGTCCCATCTCCGCGAGGATCGTCCGCTCGGTACGCGAGGCGACGATCGCGTCGGGGATCCCGTCGACCCAGACGCGCGTCCGCCGGCCGTGCCCGCGCTCGCCCTCGCCGAGCGGCTCGAGCGCGTAGATCCGGTCGGCGCGCGCCCATTTGCCGAAGCCGAGGAAGACCATCCGTGCCGCTCCGTCCGCCATCGGGCGGATCTTCGCACGGCGCGGCTACTCGAAGAAGGTGTCGTCGTGCGAGTACGGCGGCGCGCACATGCAGAGGATGATGAGCTCGCTCGTGCCGTCGTTGTCGAGCGTGTGCCACGCGCCGGGCGGGATCAGCACGGCGTCGCCCGGGCGGACGCGACGCCGCTCGCCGGCCACCTCCAGCTCGCCCGAGCCCTTCGTGACGAGGTAGATCTCCTCCGTCGCGCGGTGGTAGTGGCGCTCCGTGGCCTGCCCGGGCTCGAGCGTCGCCTCGGCGAGGCTCTGCAGCTCGCTGTGGTGCAGCTCGCGGATCGTCGAGCCGTCCTTGGTGACGAACGGCTCGGCCAGGCGGAGCGAAGCGACGTCCACGGCATGATTGTCCGCGATGGAGGACCTGCACGTCGAAGGCCTCGCGGTGAGCTACTCGCCCGCAGGCTCGACGGCGCTCGTCGCCCTGCACGGGGCGAGCGCCGGCACGCGCGACTCCTCTCCCCTCTACCGCCACCTGCACGAGACCCTGCCGCCGAGGGGCGTCGGGGTCGCGACGTTCGACCGGCGCGGCGAAGGCGAGTCGGAGGGCGAGCCGACCCGCGGCCGCTTCGAGGCGCAGGCGCGCGACGCGCTCGCGGTCGCACGGGCGCTCGAGGCCGGGCGCTGCGGGCTCTGGGGACTGAGCCAGGGCGCCTGGGTCGCGCCGCTCGCGGCGACGCTGTCGGACGACGTCGCGTTCCTCGTCACGATCGCCGCCACGGGCGTCACTCCCGCCGAGCAGATGCGCTACTACACGCGGCGGCGGCTCGAGCTCGCCGGCTACGGCGAGGATGTCGTGGAGCGCGCCCTGGCGCTGCGGCTCCGGCTCGAGGCGTGGGTGCACGACGCTGGGCCGGCGCCGGAGCTCGAGGCGGCGAGCGGCGAGCCGTGGTTCGCGGAGGCGTACCTTCCGCCCGCGCCGCTCGACGAGGCGGAGAAGCGGGAGTGGATCGAGGAGATGGACTTCGACCCGCGTCCCGTCTTCGCCGCGGTTCGCGTGCCGGTGCTCGCGTTCTACGGCGAGCTCGACTCGGTCTCGCCGGTCGCGGAGAGCGTCGCGGCGTGGCCGGACGCGACCGTGGTCGTCGTCCCGGGCGCGGAGCACGACCTCACGCTCCCCGACGGGTCGCTCGCGCCCCTCTACGAGCGGACGCTCCTCGCCTGGCTCAGCTGAGGGCGCCGGCGAGCACCTCGGCGACCCGCTCCTGCGCGCGCGTCTCGATCCCGGTGAAGAACGGCAGCGCGAGCGAGCGCGAGCTGACGTCCTCGGAGACCGGGCAGAACCCCTCGCGGAAGCCGTAGCGCTCGCGCATGTAGGGCTGCAGGTGGATCGAGGGGAGATAGCGGTTGAAGCCGATCCCCTCCCGCTCGAAGGTCGCGATCGCGCGCTCGCGCGCGGCGTTGTCCGGCAGCAGGACGACGTAGACGAACCACGACCGGCGGTGCCGCTCGTCGTCGGCGCACGGCAGCTCGACGCCGGCAATCCCGCGCAGCAGTTCGCCGTAGCGGGCCGCGGCCTCGCGGCGCAGCGAGAGGATCTCGTCGAAACGCTCCATCTGGCCGATCCCGAGCGCTGCGGCGACGTCGCTCAGCCGGTAGTTGAAGCCGAGCCGGACGTGCTCGAGCCAGCCGCCGTCGTCCCCGCGCCCCTGGTTGCGCAGCGAGCGCAGCAGCCGCCACTCCTCCTCGGAGTGTGTCGTGACCATCCCACCCTCGCCGGTCGTGATCTGCTTGTTCGGATAGAACGCGAAGACGCACGGGACGCCGTGCGAGCCGAGCGGCGCGCCGCCGTACTCCGCCCCGAGCGCCTCGCAGGAGTCCCCGATCAGCGCGAGGCCGTGCCGCTCGGCGATCGCGCGCAGCTCGTCGAGCTCGCAGGGGTAGCCGTAGATGTCGACGGCCACGATCGCCTTCGTGCGCGGCGTGATCGCCGCCTCGACGGCGCCGGGATCGAGGTTCAGCGTGCGGCGGTCGATGTCGGCGAAGACCGGCGCCGCACCCTCGTACAGGAAGCAGTTCGCGCTCGCGGCGAAGGAGTACGGCGACGTGATCACCTCGTCCCCTGCGCCGACGCCCGCGGCGATGCAGAGCAGGTGCAGCCCCGCCGTCCCGGACGAGACGGCCGCCGCGTACGGCGCGCCGACCCGCTCGGCGACGAGCTGCTCGAAGCGGTCGACGGTCGGGCCGAGCGAGAGCCGGCCCGAGCGCATGACCTCGAGGACGAGCTCCTCCTCCCGCTCGCCGAGATACGGCCCCGAGAGCGGGACCGACTCCACTTCCTGCTTCACGCCTGCTTCGCGGCCGGCGCGTACTCGAGCCAGTGCGGCCAGCGCTCGCTCCGCCCGTGCGCGGTGTCGAGGTACGCCTCCTGGATCTCGAGCGTCACGGGGCCGGGCGGGCCGATCACCTGGTCGTCGACCTCGCGGATCGGCGTCACCTCGGCGGCGGTGCCGACCATGAAGACCTCGTCGGCGAGGTAGAGATCAGTGCGGATGAGCGGCTTCTCGACGACGGGATGGCCGAGATCCTGCGCGATCTGGATCACCGAGTCGCGCGTGATCCCGACGAGGATCGAGGCGGAGAGGTCGGGCGTGTAGATGACTCCGTCGCGCACGACGAAGATGCTCTCGCCGGAGCCGTCGGCGACCGTGCCCTCGGCCGTGAGGAGGATCGCCTCGTCGTAGCCGGCGCGGTTCGCCTCCCCCACCGCGAGCATCGAGTTGAGGTAGACGCCGGTCGCCTTCGCCACGTGCGGGATGACGTTCGGGCCCACCCTCTGCCAGCTCGAGACCTTGACGCGGATCCCGTTCTGCAGGCCCTCGTCGCCGAGATAGGCGCCCCAGGGCCAGGCCATGATCGCGACGTCGACGGGGTTCCCCTGCGACGAGACGCCGAGCTCGCCGTAGCCGTAGAAGGCGATCGGGCGGAGGTAGCAGGCGGGAAGGTCGTTGGCCCCGACCAGGTCCCAGGTCGCCGCCCGCAGCTCGTCGACGGAGTACGGCAGCTCCATGTAGAGGAGCTGCGCGGAGCGCCGCAGCCGCTCGAGGTGGTCGCCGAGACGGAAGATCGCGGTGCCGCGCTCGGTCTCGTAGGCGCGGATCCCCTCGAACACGCCGGAGCCGTAGTGGAGACCGTGCGTGCCGACGTGGATCGTCGCGTCGGCCCAGTCGACGAGCTCGCCGTTCATCCAGATCTTCTTCGTCTCGCGCATCGCGGGTGGGTTCCCTTCGCTCGTGGGCATCGGGATCGTACCCGCGCGGCTACGCGGACAAATCCGCCGCGCGAGCCTGCGTCAGCCGGGCGAGGTCGAGCGGCGAGAGGCCGGCCATGTGCCGCTCCGAGCCGGCGCCGATCCAGACCTGGTCGTGGGCGAGCAGCTCCCGGGCGAGCAGCACCTGCGAGACCGCGGGCGCGGGGAACGGCGCCACCCCGCCCGGCTCGAAGCCGGTGACGGCCACCACCTCCTCCCGCCGCGCGACCCGCGCCTTTCGCGCTCCCGCCGCCGCGGCCACCTTGGCCTCGTCGGCGCGCCGGTCGCCGGGGACGAGGACGAGCGTCGGCCGCCCGTCGCAGACGAAGAGGAGCGACTTGACGATCTGCGCCCGTGCGGCGCCGACCGCGGCGGCAGCCGCCTCGGCGGTCGGCGTCCCCTGCTCGAACTCCTCCACCCGCGCGTCGACGCCGGATTGCCGCAGCACCGCCGCGACGCGCTCCACCGGCTCCGGCCAGCGTTCCACGCGGCTGAGTATCGCGCGCGCAACCAGCCGCGCAGGTAGAACGTTTCCTAATCGGGAGACGAACCGAAGGGAGACGACAGGTGAACGACCACGAACGGCGTGCCACGACGGAGGCGCTGTTTCGCGACGTCAACGAGCGCATCGCCGAGAGCGCGGAGCGCTTCGACGCCGATCGCACCGAGTTCGTGTGCGAATGCGCCGACCCCAACTGCACGCATCGCGTCTCGGCGAGCCTGACCGAGTACGAGGCGGTGCGCGCGGAGCCGAGCACCTTCCTCGTCGTGCCGGGCCACGAGCAGCCGGACATCGAGCACGTGGTCTCCGACCGTGGAGGCTTCCGAGTCGTCGACAAGGTGCAGAAGGCCGTGCGGCGCACGGTCGTGCGACTGGATCCGCGCACGCACGGACCGGCTGCGAGCGAGCCCTCCTAGTCCGCGAGCCGGCCGAGCTCGAGCACGCGGGCCTCGTCGAAGCCCTCGCCGCGGAGCCTGTCCACGAGCTCCTGCGGCGGGGGCGAGTCGACGGTCAGCGCCATCAGCGCCTTGCCGCCGCGCCGGCTGCGCGAGACCGTCATCCCGCCGATGTTGATCCCTGCCTCGCCGAAGAGCGTGCCGACGCGACCGATCACGCCCGGCACGTCGTCGTAGAGGCAGATCACGAACAGCGGCGCGAGCTCCAGCTCGATCTCGAAGCCGAGCAAATTCACGAGCCACGGACGATGGTCGCTGCCGATCGTGGTGCCGGCGACGCGGAACCGCTCGCCGCCCGCGCGCACCTCGACGCGGACGAGGCTCGTGTAGTCGCGGGCCGAGCGGGAGCGCTCCTCGCGCACCTCGATCCCGCGCTCGGCGGCGATCGACGGCGCGTTGACGTAGTTCACCGGCCGGTCGGCGCGCCCCTGGAACGCGCCGTTCAGCGCCGCGACCGTGAGCAGCCGGGAGTCGTAGTCCGCGAGCGCGCCGTACGCCGTCACGACGATCTCCTCGGCACGGCCGTCGGCGAGCTCCATGGCGATCCGCCCGAGCCGCGAGGCGAGCGGCACGTACGGGCCGAGCACCTCGAGGTCGTCCGCGCCGATCACGGGGATGTTCACCGCGTTCGACACGAGCCCGCCCTCGAGCGCCGCGGCGACCTGCTCGGCGACGATCACGCCGGCCCGGTCCTGCGCCTCTCCCGTGGAGGCGGCGAGGTGCGGCGTGGCGACGACGTTGTCGAGCTCGAGCAACGGCCCGGAGTACGGCTCCTCGGAGAAGACGTCGAGCGCGGCGCCGGCGACCTTCCCGGACTGCAGCGCGTCGAGCAGCGCCGGCTCGTCGACGAGCGCGCCGCGTGCCGCGTTCACGATCCGCACGCCGTCGCGCATCGCGGCGAAGGCCTCCGCGTCGAGCGAGCCACGCGTCTCCGGCGTCAGCGGCAGGTGGAGCGTGACGAAGTCGGCCGCCGCGTAGACGTCCCCAGGCGTCTCCACCCGCTCGGCGCCGAGCTCGCGAAAGCGCTCGGCGGTGACGTACGGGTCGTACGCGAGGACGCGCATGCCGAGCCCGAGCGCGCGCCGCGCGACCTGCTGGCCGATGCGGCCGAAGCCGAGCACGCCGAGCGTCTTCCCGGCGAGCTCGACGCCGCCGTACGCGCTCCGCGCCCAGCGGCCCTGCTTCAGCGCGGCGTGCGCCTGCGGAATGTTGCGGGCGAGCGCCACGAGGAGCCCGACCGTGTGCTCGGCGGCGGAGACGACCGTGGACTCGGGCGCGTTGGCGACGATGATCCCGCGCCGGGTCGCCGCCTCGACGTCGACGTTGTCGACCCCGACACCGGCGCGGCCGATCACCTTCAGGCGCTCGGCGCGCTCGATCACGTCCGCGGTCAGCTTCGTCGCCGAGCGGACGACGATCGCGTCGTAGCCGCCGATGATGTCCGCGAGCTCCGAGTCGGCGTCGACGTCGACGTCGAAGCGCGCGCGGAGGAGGTCGACGCCGGCGTCGGCGATCGACTCCCTCACGAGGATGCGCGGGCTCACGCCGGAGTCGCCGAGTGCTCGAACGCCTCGAGCGCCGCGGTGACGGCGACGCCGCGCTCCACGTCCGCGCCGAGCTCCGCGAGCACGAGCTCCACGGCGGCGATCTGCGTCGTGATGTCGAAGACGTCGAACCAGCCGATGTGGCCGAGGCGGAAGATCTTGCCCTTCAGGTCGCCCTGGCCGTTCGCGATCGTGATCCCGAAGCGCTCGCGGACGCCCTTGACCACGGCACCGGAGTCGACGCCTTCCGGCGAGCGCACGGCGGTGACCACCGCGCTGCGATCCTCGTCCGGGGAGAAGAGCTCGAGCCCGAGCGCCTTCACGCCGGCGCGGGCGGCGCGGCCGAGCCGGACGTGGCGCTCGAAGGCCGCGTCCAGGCCCTCGTCGAGGAGCAGGCCGAGCGCGACGTCGAGGCCCGCGACGAGCGAGACCGGCGGCGTGAAGGGCGCGTCGAGCGTGCTCTGCGCCTTGCGCGTCCGCGCCCAGTCGAAGTAGAAGCGGGGCGAGGAGCCGACCGCGCCGAACGCCGCCTCCGAGACGGCGGCGAGGCCGAGACCGGGCGGCGCCATCAGCGCCTTCTGCGAGCCCGACACGACGACGTCGAGCCCCCACGCGTCCGTCTCGCACGGGACGGCGCCGAGGCTGGAGACCGCGTCGACGACGACGAGCGCGCCGGCCTCCTTCGCGGCGGCGGCGAGCGACTGCACGTCGGCCACGACGCCGGTGGAGGTCTCGGACTGGACGAGCCAGACCGCCTTCGCCTCCCGCTCGCGCAGCCGCGCGGCGAGATCGTCGGCGGACGGCGACTCTCCCCACGCGTAGCGAAGGCTGTCCACCTCCGCGCCGTAGGCCGCGGTCATCGCCGCCCAGCGCTCGCCGAAGTTGCCGGCGGAGACGACGAGGTGCGGCTCGCCCGGCGAGACGAGGTTCGCGACCGCGGACTCGAAGGCGCCCGTGCCCGACGCGCCGAACAGCAGCACGTCGCCCTCCGTGCGGCAGACCTCGCGCAGCCGGGTCAGGACGCGCTCGTAGACGGGCAGGAAGTCGGGGCTGCGGTGGTGGACGACGGGCGCGCCGACGGCCGCGAGCACCTCGGGCGGCACCGGCGTCGGGCCCGGCGTGAAGAGGTAGCGCTTCGCCATCCCGCGAGCGTAGCGGTCTACCCTGCCGGAGTGGACGCGCTCGTCGCCTTCGCCGCCGCCCTGCTCGCGTTCCGGCTCGCGGGGCTCCTGATCGGCAAGCACCGCGCGACGCGGCGACCGGAGCTGCTCGCCTGGGGCTGGTCGCTCGCGGCGTACGCCGTCGCGGCGGCGGCGATCGCGTGGGGCGAGGCACATGGCTGGGACGCCCGCACCTTCCGCGTCTACTACGCCACCGGCGCGCTGCTCACCGCGCCGCTGCTCGGGGCGGGCTCGCTCCTGCTCGCCGGCCGGCGCCGCGCGGCGCCCGTCGCGCTCGTGTACGCCGGCCTCGCCGTCGGCGCCTCGCTCGCGATGCCGGTGCACGGCGCGTTCGCCGCGCACGGGATCCCCGCCGCGCAGGATCACCTCGCCTTCCTGCCCGGACGCCTGCTGGCGATCCTCGCCAACTCGCTGGGGACGCTGGCCGTCGTCGCCGTCGCCCTCCGCTCCCTGCGGCGGCGGCCGCTCGGCAACGCCCTGATCGTCCTCGGCGTCGCTGCGGCCGCTGCGGGGAGCGGTCTCGCCGGCCTCGGCGCCGCCGGCAGCGCGCTGGGAATCGCGCTCGGCGCGGCGCTCCTCTACGCCGGGTTCGTCGCTCCGGCGCGGCTTTCCGACCTTTCCTGGCCGCGTCGCGCGACGGTTGACCCGACGTAGAAGTGCGATCTGCATCTAACCTGGCCGGCGAACGCAGATAGCCGCGCCGAACGGTGCTCGCCTTCACGGCGTATTTCCGCCCGTTCGGCCTCCGACTTTGCAATCGACACTGGGGGGTGTACGACTTGCGGCGCTCCATCCTTGCCTGCGGGCTCCTGCTCGCGTTCGTAGGCATCTTCTCCGGCCTGGCTGCGGCCGCCGGGACAACAGCGAGCACCAGCTCCGCGCAGGCGGGGACGAAGGCGGTCGCCTACTGGCGGCACCGCGCCCACATGTGGCGCGTCGAGACCTGGCACTGGGAACGCGTGATGGGCGTCCCGCTCATCCCCGCGCGCGCACGGCGGGCGCTGGAGACGACCGCGACGGTTCGCCTTCGCCGCGTCTCCCGCCTCTGGCGCGGGCGGGAGCACCGCGCCTGGAAGCGCGCGCACCACCCGCCGCTCTACTCGGGCTGGTTGTGCATCCACCACTACGAGGGCGCGTGGAACGACTCGGGCGCTCCGTACTGGGGCGGACTGCAGATGGACCTGTCCTTCCAGCAGGAGTACGGACGCTGGCTGCTCGCCACAAAGGGGACGGCGAACCGCTGGACCCCGCTCGAGCAGATCTGGGTCGCGGTCCGTGCGTGGCGTACGCGCGGGTTCTCGCCCTGGCCCAACACCGCTCGCGACTGCGGCCTCCTCTAGCGGCCGCGACACGAGCGAAGCACCCGGCGGCGGCCCGCGAACAGCGGGACGCTGTCGTGCTGCTGTCAATTCGACTTGACAATGATGTCATTGTGATGTCATAGTGCAGCCATGCAGATCGACGGTCACATCCAGGCGCTCCGCGAGGACCTCGTCCGCATGGCGGCGCTGGGGGATGAATCGACGACGCGCGCGGCGGAGCTTCTCTCCGTCGCGCTCGAGGCGTCGGTCGCCCGCCGGCTCCAGGACGCGCTCGCGGAGGCCGCGCTCGAGCTCAACGCACAGCTCGACGCAGCGCACATCGAGGTCCGCATCGCCGGCCGCGACCCGGAGCTCGTCCTCGTCCGCGAGGACGGGACGATCCCGGAGGCGGTCGACGAGGCGTTCTCGGCCCGGATCACGCTCCGGCTCCCCGAGAGCCTCAAGCAGCGCATCGAATCGGCCGCGGGCCGCGAGGGCGCATCGGTGAACACGTGGCTCGTGCAGGCGCTCCAGCGCGCGCTCGAGTCCAACCGGCCCCCCCTCGGCCGCGACTACACGAGCCGCAACCGACTGACCGGCTACGGCAGGAGCTGAAAGGAGCAGCGATGTCCCCGGACTACCACCACCTCTCCCCCTTCCTCGACCGGTCGATCAGGCCCGACCGGCGCCCGCTGCCCAGTGCCAACGAGATCCGGATGCGCGTCAAGCGCGCCACGAACCCGAAGGAGTCGTGATGCCCGAGCACAGCTTCCACACCCCGCTCCCGCTGACGCTGGACATCGCCATCCCGGCCGGCGAGATCGAGGTCGAGACGGTGGACGGCGAGCAGTCGACGGTCGAGGTGAGCGGCGACGAGAACCTCCTCGAGAACCTCGAGGTCCGCCAGGACGGCGACCGGGTCGTGGTTGCACTGCGCGGCAAGTCGAAGTTCGGCTTCGTCGTCCAGTTCGGCTCGCACGTCTTCGGCAACGCCGGGATCGACGTCCGGGCGCGGATCCCGCACGCGGCCTCGGTGAAGATCAAGACGGCGTCCTCGGACATGGACCTGGCCGGCCGCTTCCAGGAGATCGACGTGAACGGCGTCTCGGGCGACCTGCGGATTCGCGGCGAGGTCGCGGAGGACGTGAAGGTGAAGACGGTGAGCGGCGACGTCGAGCTCGAGCACGTCGGGCGCGACCTCTCGGTGCAGAGCGTCTCCGGCGACGTCCGGGCAGCGCGCATCGGCGGCACGGCCGATCTCAAGTCCGTGTCGGGCGACATGCGCCTCGAGGCGCTCGTCTCCGGCGAGGCACGCTTCACCAGCGTCTCGGGCGACGTCGAGATCGGGATCGCCCAGGGCTCCCTCCTCGACGTCGACGCCGGCTCCACTTCCGGCGACCTCTCGTCCGAGGTGCCGCTCGCGAGCGGGCCGGTGGACGAGGCCGGCGACGGCCCCACGGTCGTCCTCCGCGGCAAGACGATCAGCGGCGACGTCCGCGTCTTCCGGGCTGCCTAGTGGAGCAGACGGCCACAGCGACGCCGCTGCTGCGCAGCCGGCCGCTGCTCGCCCTCCTCGGCGCGGAGACCCTGTCGACGACCGGCTCGCAGATGACGTGGCTCGCACTCCCGTGGTTCGTCCTGATCACGACGGGCTCGCCGAAGCAGATGGCCTTCGTCGCGACCGCGGAGGCCGGCGGGTACGCGCTGTCCGGGCTGCCGAGCGGCTCGCTGCTCGCTCGGCTCGGCTCGCAGCGGACGATGCGCCTCTGCGACGGCGTCCGGGCGCCGCTGATCCTGCTCGTCCCCGTGCTGCACTGGACGGGCGAGCTGTCGTTCCCGGTGCTGCTCGCGCTCACCTTCGCGGTGGGCGTCGCGAGCCCGCCCTACGGCGCCGCCCAGCGGATCGTGGTGGCCGACGTCCTCGACGAGGACGAGGCGCTGGTCGAGCGCGCGAACGCGCTCCTGCAGGGCGCGACGCGGATCACGATGCTGCTCGGCCCGGCGCTGGCCGGCGTGCTCATCGCGGTCGTGGGCGCCCCACCGGTGCTGCTCGCGGACGCGGTGAGCTACGTCGTCTCCTTCGCGCTCGTCACGCTCTTCGTGCCGGTCGCCGGAGCACCTCCTGCCGAGGCCGACGCGGAGGTCGACGCCGGCGGGCTGCTCGCGGGCGTCCGCTATCTCCTGCACGACACGCTCCTGCGCGGCTGGACGTCCGCGATCGTCGTCGGCGACGCGGCGTTCACCGTCCTCTTCGTCGCGATCCCCGTCCTCGTCGTCGCCCACTACGGACGCGACCCGAGGCTGGCGGGAGCGTTCCTCGCGTCCTGGGGAGTCGGCGCCGTGATCGGGAACGTGATCGCCTACCGGAGCGAGCGGATCGGCGGGCTGCGCCTCGCGTCCTGGCTCGTCCTCGCGCAGGCGGCGCCGCTCTGGACGCTCGCGACTCCCGTTCCGGCCGCCGCGATCGGAGCCGCGCTCGCGCTCTCCGGGGTCGCGAACGGCCTGGTCAACCCGACGCTGCACGCGTTCCTGACGCTGCGGCCGCCGGCGGCGCTGCGCGCGAAGACGCTGACCGCGACCTTCACCGCGTCGACGCTCGGCGCCCCGCTCGCACTCGCCGTCGCGGGGCCGGCGTTCGTCGCCTTCGGCTCCCGCCACGTCCTGGCCGGCGCCGCGGCGGCGCAGTCGGCCGCGATGGTCTACGCGTCGTTCGTGACGCTCCGCTACTTGAAGCGGACGGCGGCCGCCTGATGAAGCGGGTGTTCGGCTACCGCGACGCGCGCCTGCTCTTCGCCGGGCAGACGCTCTCCGCCTTCGGCGACTGGGCGATGTGGATCGTGCTCGCCGTCTGGATGAAGTCGCTGACCGGCTCGAGCGCGCAGGCCGGGCTCGTCTTCTTCGTCCTCTCGCTGGGAACGCTCGCTGCGCCGCTCGGCGGCCTGCTCGCCGACCGCGTGCGCCGGCGGCCGCTGATGATCGCCTGCGACTGCGTGCTCGGCGTCTCCGTCCTCGTCCTGCTCTTCGTCCACAACCGCGGCGACGCCTGGCTGATCTATCTCGTGGCGCTCCTCTACGGCCTCGTGGGCACGGTGTTCTATCCGGCCCAGGCCGCGCTGCTCCGCCTGATGCTGCCGGAGGAGCTGCTCGCCGACGCCAACGGCGCGCTCTCGTCGTCGCGGCAGGGACTGCGGATCGTGGCGCCGCTCGCGGGCGCCGGCCTCTACGCGGCGTTCGGCGGCGGCGCGGTCGCGATCCTCGACGCCGCGACGTTCGCCGGCTCGGCGATCTGCATGTCCCTGATGCGCGTGCCCGAGGAGGCGCCCGAGCCGCCCGAGCACCATTTCCTGCGCGAGGTGACCGCCGGCATCGAGCACGTGTGGCGGACGCTGCCGCTGCGGCAGCTCACGCTCGGGACGACGCTCGCCCTGCTCGTCGTCGGGTTCACCGAGACGCTGATCTTCTCTGTGATCGCGCACCTCGGCCACAAGCCCTCGTTCTTCGGCGTGCTCGCGACGCTGCAGGGAATCGGCTCGATCGCCGGCGGCGTCACCGCGGGCGCGGTCGTGCGGCGGCTCGGCGAGGTGCGGACGGTCGGGGTCGGGCTCGCCTGCTTCGGCGTCTGCGGCGCGCTGCTCGCGGTGCACTCGCTGCCCGTCGTGCTCGCCGGCCTGATCATCGCCGGCGTCGGTCTCGTGTGGGCGATCGTCGCCTTCAACACGGCGCTGCAGACGCGCACGCCGTTGCGGATCCAGGGCCGCGTCTCGGCCGCCGTCGATCTCTCGCTCACGCTCGCGCAGACGACGTCGATCGCCACCGGCGCCGCGCTCTCGACGCTCGTCGACTACCGGATCCTGCTGCTCGCGATGGCGGTCGTCGTCGTCCTCAGCGCCGTCTACCTCGCGACGCGGCGCGACGCGGCTATCCCCGTCGCAGCCGCTCCGCTAGGAGGCGATTGACCACCTTGGGATCGGCCTTGCCCTGCGTCTCGCGCATCACCTGGCCGACGAGGAAGCCGAGCACGCCCGCCTTGCCGCCGCGGTAGGTCTCGACCTGCTCCGGATGCGCGGCGAGGACGGCCTCGATCGCCGGCTCGAGCGCCGACTCGTCCGAGACGGCGGTGCGTGCGAGGAACGCCTCCGCGTGGATCGGCCCCTCCGCCGCGGCGGCGAACGCCTCGTCCAGCGCCTCCCGGGTCACGTTCGCCTGCAGGATGCGCGCGAGCGCGGCCGCGTTCCCGGGCAGGAAGTCGCCGCGGTTCATCGCGACCGCTCCGGCCGTGCGCCAGTCCACTCCCTCCGCGGCGAGCGCCTCGGCCTTCCGCTCGTTGCCGGTCGTCACGAGCTCCGCGGCGGCGTCGAGCCCGACGTGCTCCGCGAGGCGGCCGATCCGCTCGACCGGCCGCTCCGGCACCCGGGCGCGCAGCCGCTCGACGAGCTCCCTCGGCGGCTCGACCGGGACGAGGTCGGGCTCGGGGAAGTAGCGGTAGTCGTCCGCCTCCTCCTTCGAGCGGTGGACGGTGAGGCGATCGGTGTCGGGGTCGTAGTCGTAGGTCGACTGGACGACCTCCTCCCCGGCCTCGTGCGCCGCGACCTGCTGGCGGAATGCCGCCTCGATCGCGCGGCCGACGAAGGTGAACGAGTTCATGTTCTTGATCTCCCAGCGGGGCCGGAAGCCATCCTCCCCGGGGCGCCGCAGCGAGACGTTGACGTCCGCGCGCAGCGTGCCCTTCTCCATCTCGGCGTCCGAGATCCCGAGCTCGACGATCGTCTGGCGCAGCAGCCGCAGGAACGTCATCGCCTCCTCCGCCGAGCGCAGGTCGGGCGCGCTCACGATCTCGAGCAGCGGCGTCCCGCCGCGGTTGAAGTCGACGAGGGAGTAATCGGCACCGACCGAGCGGCCGGTCGCGCCGCCGGCGTGGACGGTCTTCGCCGCGTCCTCCTCCAGGTGCGCGCGCACGATGCCGATCTCGCGGCCGTCCGGCAGCCCGAACCGCCCCGGCCCGCAGAGCGGAGCCTCGTACTGGCTGATCTGGTAGCCCTTCGGCAGGTCGGGATAGAAGTAGTTCTTGCGGGCGAAGACCGCGCGCTCGGCGATCTCGCAGTCGAGCGCGAGGCCGAGCAGGATCGTCAGCTCGAGCGCCATGCCGTTCGGAACCGGCAGCGCACCGGGGTGCGCAAGGCAGACGGGGCACGTGCGGGTGTTCTCGGCCGCTCCGTACTCGAGCTCGCAGCGGCAGAACATCTTGGTGCGCGTCTTCAGGTGCGCGTGCACCTCGAGACCGCACACGAGCTCCCAGTCAGTCGCCGGCACGCAGCTTCTCCTTCGCCTCGCGCAGCGCCAGCTCGATGTCCTCGTGCACCTCGACCATCGCCACGCGGTGCTCGAGCGCGCCGTGCGTCTCGATCAGCCACAGCTCCCGCTCGCCGGCCTCGAGCTGGAGCTTGACGTCGCCGAGCAGGAGGGCGCGCGACCCGTCGAGCACGCGCGGCTGCTCGCGGAAGACGCGCTCGGCCGCGAGCACGAACTCCGCCGCCGGGTCCTCGAACCGCATCGTCATGCGCGGAGCCTCTCCGGGACGGGGTCGAAGCCGATCGCCCGCTCGAGCGCGTGGCCGATCCGGAAGAGGGTGTTCTCGCCGAACTGCGGCCCGATCAGCTGCAGTCCAACCGGCAGCCCCTCGCTCAGCCCGCAGGGGACGTTCAGGCCGGGCAGGCCGGCCATGCAGGAGGGGATCGTCAGCAGGTCGCTCAGGTACATCGCGATCGGGTCGGCCGTGCGCGCGCCGAGCGGGAAGGCGACCGTGGGCGAGGTCGGCGAGACGAGCGCGTCGAAGCGCTCGAACAGGGCGTCGTGCTCGCGCTTGATCACCGTCCGCACACGCTGCGCCTGCCCGTAGTACGCGTCGTAGTAGCCCGCGGAGAGCGCGTACGTCCCGAGCATGATCCGCCGCTTCGGCTCGTCGCCGAAGCCCTCGTCGCGCGTGCGCTCGTACATCTCGAGCCGCTCCTCCGCGGCGGCGCGGAAGCCGTAGCGGACGCCGTCGTAGCGGGCCAGGTTGGAGGAGGCCTCGGCCGGCGCGATCAGGTAGTAGCACGGCATCCCGTACTCGACGGAGAGCGGCAGCGAGCACTCCTCCACCTCGGCGCCGAGCCCGGCGAGCTGCTCGATCGCGGCGCGGACGGCGGCGCCGACGCCCGGCTCGATCCCCTCGGCCTCGTTCAGCTCGGCCGGGACGCCGATCCGCATGCCCTTCACGTCTTCTCCGTCCGGCAGCTCGACGGGCTGCGGCAGCTCGACCGTCGTCGTGTCGCAGGGATCCCGCCCCGCGATGACCGAGTAGAGGTAGGCGCAGTCGCGGACGGTGCGGGCGACGGGCCCGACCTGGTCGAGGCTCGAGGCGAAGGCGACGATCCCGTAGCGGGAGACCGTGCCGTAGGTCGGCCGGAGACCGACGTTCCCGCAGAGCGCGGACGGCTGCTTGATCGAGCCGCCGGTGTCCGAGCCGAGCGCCCACGGCGCGAGCCCCGCGCTCACGGCCGCCGCGCTGCCGCCGCCCGAGCCGCCGGGCACGCGCGCCGGATCCCACGGGTTGTGGGAGGGCCCGAACGCCGAGTTCTCCGTGGACGAGCCCATCGCGAACTCGTCCGTGTTCGTCTTGCCGAGGACGCGCAGGCCGTGCTCCTTCAGCCGCGCGACGACCGTCGAGTCGTAGACGGGCACATAGCCGTCGAGGATCTTCGAGCCCGCCGTCGTCGGGATCCCCTTCGTCCCGATCACGTCCTTGAGCGCGATCGGGATGCCGTCGCCGCCGGGGTCGTCGCAGACGTGGAGGTAGCAGTGCAGCTCCCCGTCGCGCGCGCCGATCGCGTCGAGGTAGGCGGCGAAGAGCTCCGCGCCGGAGATCTCGCGCGCCTCGAGGAGGCGCTTCGCCTCCTCCGCCGTGAGCCGCAGCGTGTCGATCATGAGCCGGGCGGGACGCGGAAGTAGTCGCCCTCGCGTGCGGGCGCGTTCGCGAGCGCCTCGTCCGCGCTCAGGCACGGGCGTGGGTCGTCCTCCCCCCACACGTTCGCGAGGTCGAGCGGGTGCGACGTCGGCGGGACGTCCTCGAGGTCGAGCTCCGACACCTTGGAGACGGCGGCGAGGATGTCGTTGAGCTGGCCGCCGAGGCGCTCGACCTCGTCGTCGCGCAGCTCGAGCCGCGCCAGGTGCGCCACGTGGAGTATCTGCTCGCGTTCGATCGCCATCGTTCGAGTCTCCCAAAACGGAAAGGGCCCCTGTCGGGGCCCCTTCACAACGTGTGGTCCGACAGGTTCTCTAGATCGCCTGGACGTTCGCGGCCTGCGCGCCCTTGGGGCCCTGCACAACCTCGAACGACACGCGCTGGCCCTCGGTCAGCGACTTGTAGCCGTCCATGCCGATCGCCGAGAAGTGGACGAAGACGTCGTCTCCGCCTTCGCGCTCGATGAAGCCGTAGCCCTTCTCGTTCGAGAACCACTTGACGGTGCCCTCAGCCAACCCTTCCTCCTACAGACAGTGATAAAGCGCCCGGAGTGTAACTCAGTTTTCGGCGTGCGCAACAGGGCCGAAGCGGCGAGTTTGCGCTGCTGTAACGGCGTTCTGGAGCACCATGGCGATCGTCATCGGGCCGACGCCGCCGGGCACCGGCGTCATGAACGCGGCCTGCTCGGCGGCGTCCGGATCGACGTCTCCCTGCACCTTCCGGCTGCCCTCGGCACGGTTCATCCCGACGTCGATCACCGTCGCGCCGGCCTTGACCATGTCCGCGCCGATCAGGTGCGTCCGCCCGACCGCGGCGACGAGGACGTCGGCGTCGAGCGTGTGGCGCTGCAGGTCCTGCGTCCGCGAATGGCAGATCGTCACGGTCGCATTCCGCTGCAGGAGCAGCTGCGCCATCGGCTTGCCGACGATCGCCGAGCGCCCGACGACGACCGCGCGCGCGCCCTCCAGCGGGATCTCGTACTCGTCGAGCATCCGCATGATCCCGAGCGGCGTGCCCGGGACGAGCGTCGGCCGGCCGAGGTAGAGGCGGCCGGCGTTGACCGGATGGATGCCGTCGACGTCCTTCTCCGGCGCGATCGCCTCGATCACGCGGCTCTCGTCGATGTGATCGGGCAGCGGCAGCTGGACGAGGAGCCCGTCCACGCCGTCGTCGGCGTTGAGCTCGGCGATCGTCGCCAGCAGATCGTCCTCGGAGGTGTCGGCGGGAAGCTTGAGGTCGCGCGCCTCCATGCCCGCCGCCTGCGCGGCCTTCTGCTTGAGGTCGATGTAGATGTGCGACGCCGGGTCGTCGCCGACGAGCACGGTCGCGAGGCCGACGTGCCCGAGCTCGGCGACGGAGGCCGCCACCTCCTCCCGCACCTTCGCGCCGAGCGCCTTGCCGTCGATCAGGGTCGCCGCCACGGCGTCAGCGTACTTCGGGAGAATGCGCCGATGGCCCGCCTGCCGCGCAAGAACGATCCCGCCTCCGTCCGCACGCGGCAGGAGGCGCTCGGCCTGCCCGGGGTCGACCTCGCGCCGTGGGCGAAGGCGGCGGAGTCGGTCACCGGGCTCGTCTC
>Ga0070739_10002794_pt1 | contig 22667 bp, 14 predicted proteins | sample Coa_R1_7_FD_66445 | JGI IMG/M metagenome (GOLD analysis project Ga0070739, IMG submission 66445) | Surface soil microbial communities from Centralia Pennsylvania, which are recovering from an underground coalmine fire - Coalmine... | ecosystem: Environmental > Terrestrial > Soil > Unclassified ... | reverse complement strand
TCCGAGCCTGAAGCGTAAGCGAAGGCTCTTCGCTTACGCTTCAGGCTCGGATAGACGCCATCCCCGTTTCCGATAACGGCTTACTTCTTGAGGTACTTATCGAACCAATCCAGAATCGTAACCATGTCTTTGTCCATGCCGTTCCAGCCGTGGGCTTTTCCCTTCTTGACCACCAGCTCGGCGGGCACGCCTTCTTCCTTCAGTTTCTCCACCATCGCCTTGGCTTGCTGGATCGGCACCAGTTTGTCGGCGTCGCCGTGGATAATCAGTGTCGGAGCCGTGGAGCAACTGACGTGCGACAACGGTGAAACCTGGCGGTACAACTCCTCCAGTTTCTCCTTATCGCTTATGTGCTCGAGACGTTTTGTACGTTTATCGATCTCGCGGACATCGATGGCAGTGCGAAAGTTGGCCAGCACGCCGTCTTCGGTGAAGGCGAGTTTGCCCTTTTCGCCATAGTTGAGAAAATCGGTCGGAGGGAAAAAGCACGCGACGGCTTGCACGCGGCTCGATGTGCGCTCCACGGCATCGGTTGCGCGCGGATTACCGCGACCACCCGCGACCCCCAGCATCAGCGATAGATGGCCGCCGGCCGAGCCGCCGGTGACGCCGATGCGTTCGGGATCAATGCCGAATTCGCGGGCATGATAGCGGATGTAACGCACAGCTCGATTGACATCGGTGATGGCCTCTGGGACGGTGAAGCGCGGTTGGCTACCGTGGCACACGGCGAACACCGTGTAGCCGCGTTTCACGGACTCATCGATGATGTAAGAGAATACGGGTGAATCGATCGTCGCTTGGTCGGAGAACCAACCGCCGCTGACAAGAGCGACAACGGCTGCGCCGTTGATTCCCGTCTTCGGGGTGAACACATCCATTGTCAGCGCCACGCCGGATTTATGGCCGTAGATGACATCGTGCCGGCGCGTGTACGGATGCGGGTCGGCGAACGCGGCGGCGTCGAGATGATCGGGATAGCGGACTTCGATGCGCGTCATCTCCAAGGCTTTCTTGCCGTCGCGGCGCCATAGCTGTTTGGTCGCAGTCGGTATGCCGTCGATGTCTTTGTAATCACTGAACAATTCTTCTTGCAGCACGGTCTTTGTTCCCGCATCGTTGCTGACGCGACGCTCGATCTTCGCCAGCCGTCCGCTGTCTTTGTCGAAGTAGAGCTTAACGTCGCGCTCTCCTGTGCAGGCGACGCGAACGCCAACAGCCGAACGATCCTCGATACGAGTCTCATCTAAAACGGACAGCTTATAGGAATTATCCTGGAGCAGCGGTGTCAACAACAGTAGGCGGCGGATGTGCGCCTGAGTTCGCAATTCATCCCGTTTGACGGCACCGAGAGGACCGGGCTTGCCGTCGCGGCTGGACCAGCTGTCGTTGCCAGAGATTGTCTCGACGACCGTAATCGGCTTAGTGCTGTTCAGGGTAACAGTATTTTTCAATCGATCCGGCCATTGCCAGGCGATCTCCTGCGTAAAGGGCACATCGGAGCCGAGGTTCACCGTCCCTTTGGCCTTCGACGACAGGATTTTGAGCTTGGCCAGCTTTGCTTCGCCTCCGTGGGCCTTGATGGCTTTCGAGAGAATTGTCCGGGCGTCCTCGGCGGCGACCGAGGCGGATGACCAAGCAGCCGCCGAGATCAGGCACGCAGTGATCCAACGAGGCATCATCCACTTCATCATGTATCTCCTCTTCGTTTCAGCTTGTCACTTTACCATGCGACCGTTTGGTAGGATAAGAAAATTTCTGCCGAATTTGACGAGTTTGCAAACGTGGCCTATCTTTGCGGTGAAGGAAAGCAACGACTCATCTCTCGTAACAGCGTTGTTCGGAGAAGGTAGGGATGCCGACAGGAATCACCGACGCTGCCTGTCGTCACCAGCTGCCCGAATCGAGCTTTCCTTACTGTTACCTGATGAGTGGGTCGCCCCGTTTGCAAGGAGGTCTGTCATGTGCGCATCGACCTGTAGCTTCGCTCCACGGCCGATTCGTGCCAAGGATGCCCGGCGTCGGCGTCGTGTCACACGGCGGGAGCAGCGTGAACGCATCCTCCGCGAGCGCGTCGCATACATGCTCTGGGTGATGGCGAACAGGATCGAATGAACGCCATTGGAAGGATGAAGGATAAAGGCTGAGCAAGAATCGGCTTGTTCAGCCTTTATCCTTCATCCTTCATCCCTTCTTCAGGCGTGTCCGGTTTCCTCGTCTTCCTCCACGTCCTCCATGATGAGGAACTCGTCTGTGGTCAACCCTAGCTCGCTGAGCCAGCGTTCGGCGTCCGCTTTCGTCTCGACGCCGAGCCGAGTCAAAATCACATCGTACATGGCCACGCGCGCCGACCATCCTGCGGCATGAAGTTTTTCCAGCATCTCGGCTGCCTCGTTTAGTCGTTCGTGCAGCTCGGTCGCTAGCTTCCGCAGCTGCACGCCTTTGATGTCGGAACCTTCTTCTAGCTCTCGTCCCGGCGGGCCGAACAGCGGTAGACAAACGGTAACTCCCATATCGCCTCCCTCAGCCGTTCGCGGAAGGAGCGTTCAACTTCGCCTCCACCGCGTTCCATGTATCATTGACCACTTTTTGCGCCGCGCCGCGGATCAGGCCGGACGGCACCATTTTCAGCAAGCCGCCCAGCGCCTTGACCTCTGCCGTCCAGCGGACGCGCGTGCCGGCCCCCTGCGGTACAAGAGCGATCGTCGCTTCGGCGTCGGCGGAACTGCCGATGCCCTTGTTGGTAATCAAAAAGCGTGCCGTTTCCGGTGCCACGGTATCGACGACGCGCAGCGTCGCCTCCAGTGTTCCGCGCACGAAGGAGAAGCCGGGACGCAGCACCATGCGGGCGCGGTCCGATTCCACTTCCGTGACTGATTCCACGTCAGGGATGCACTGTACCAGGAAACGCACATTGCTCAGCTTCGTCCATATTTCCGCCGGCGGCTGCGAAAAATCTTTCTCGCCCTCAAAACGTACCATCTTAACCATCCTTTCCCATGGGCGATCTGCTTTTTTCATTGTAGTGGCCGGCAATTCTTCTATACTCGCCGGAAGGCAAGCTATGGCTAAACTTGTTTAGCCGCGAGCCGCAGGCGAGCGCGGCAGCACTCCCACGCTCGCCTGCGGCTCGCGGCTAAACAAAGAGGTAATTGGACAATCCCCAAATACACAGCACCCCCACGCGAACCTATGAAACGCCTTTTTCTTATTTCGTTGATTCTCCCCCTCGTCAGCGCATGGCCATCGCGTGCGCTCCGGGCTGAGAAGACTCCCCAAGCTGCCGATCTGCGCTTGCGCGTCGATCTCTTTGTCGCGGCGCCGGAGATCGTTCACCCCATCGGTATGGCCTTCGATCAGCGCGGCCGGCTGCTGGTCATCGAGAGTCACACGCACTTCCGTCCGCAGGATTACCAGGGGCCAAAACATGATCGTGTCCGCATCGTCGAGGATACCGATGGCGATGGCAAGGCGGATCGCTTCACGACTTTTTTCGAAGGTACGAAAGCGACGATGGACATCGCCGTGCATCCGGATGGCTCGGTGTATCTGGCCACGCGCAACGAGATCCTGCGCTTGCAGGATAGCGATAGCGACGGCAAAGCAGATCAAAAGCGTCGCGTTGTTTTTCTCGATACGAAAGGCGATTATCCGCACAATGGGATTTCCGGCCTGGCTTTCGACTCCAAGGGCAATCTGTTTTTCGGACTCGGCGAGAACCTGGGGGCAGCGTACAAGCTGATCGGCGCCGACGGCACCACATTGATAGGAGGCGGCGAAGGCGGGAGCGTCTTCTGGTGTACCGCTGAGGGGCAGAAGCTGCGGCGCGTGGCGACCGGCTTCTGGAACCCATTCGGCATCTGCCGCGATATATTCGGCCGCGTCTTCGCTGTGGATAACGATCCCGACGCCATGCCGCCATGCCGGCTCGTTCATATCGTTGGAGGCGGCGACTACGGCTACCAATTCCGCTATGGCCGCTCTGGCCGGCACCCGTTCCAATCCTGGGACGGGCAGCTGCCGGGCACGCTGCCGATGGTGTGCGGCACCGGCGAAGCGCCTTGCGAAGTACTCAGCTACGAATCCGATGGCCTGCCGCGCGAATATGTCGGCGATTTGCTGGTCACGTCCTGGGCGGATCATCGAGTGGAGCGCTACCGCCTAACGGAGCGCGGGGCGTCGTGGGTGGCGGAGCGCAAGCCGTTCGTGCAGGGCGGCGAGAATTTTCGTCCCGTCGGCTTGGCCGTGGCACCCGACGGATCACTATTTGTCAGCGACTGGGTGCGCAGCGACTACAATCTGCACGGCAAAGGATCAATTTGGCATATTCGATCTCAGGAAGCCGGCAGGCATGAACGTCCCAGTGATCCGCGAAGCGCCCTATCGAGCGCTCATTGGCCTTTGCGAGAAACGTCTGCGCGTCGACTCGCCGCGGATGAAGCGGGGCGCGACTATCTACGTGAAAAACTCACCGACAAGGACGTTCGCGTCCGCGCCGCCAGCCTGACAGCCCTTATCGATGCTGGCCCTCACCAGCTCGATCTCGCCGCTTTTGCAGAGAAAGAAACACAGACGCCGCTGCGCGCCTTGGCTATCCGCGCCCTCGCCCAGCGCAGCGATGAGGCCAGTCGCTTTCTCGATTCCAAATATCCGCCACCCGTGCGGTTGGAAGCTGTCGCCGCTCTGAAAGGCGAGGTAGCTGTGCCCCATCTGTTGAAACTGCTTACAGATTCGGACCCATTCTTGCGAAGCGCCGCTGTTCGGCAACTGAGCCTTCAGCCCCAGCGCCTCGCCGCCATTGATCTGCACTCGCTCAAGGAGCCGTTGCAACGCATCGGTGTACTGTTGGCTTGGCGGGCGTCCGGCCGTCCGGAAGGTGTGCAGCGGCTGTGTGATTTCCTCCGCGATGCCGATGAGGATGTGCGTTTCCTGGCCATTAAATGGATCGCCGATCACAAGCTCAGTGAGTTTCGCCCCGTGCTTACCGAGATGCTGAAAGAACGTGCTCTGAACGTGCGGTTGTTCTCCGCTTGTTCGGCGGCTCTGGCGCGGCTGGATGATCGCGATGTCAGCGAGACGATGATGGCGGACTATTTTCTTGACCGCCTCAAGGACGAGAAAAGTCCGCCGGCCTTGCGCGTGCTGGCGCTCCAGATGGTACCCCCATCTCACCCAAAACTGACGCTGAAATTGCTTGGCGACCTGCTGGCGCAAGGCGAGCCGGCGTTACAGCTGGAAGCGGCTCGCTCTCTCAGTGAGCATCCGAACGCGGGCCGCGAGCGATTGTTGCTAGACGCCGTTAGCAATGCCCATTTGCCGGATGCCGTGCGAGCACAAGCAATCCTCGGGCTGTCGGTACAAGCTGCGAGGCATCTCGATTTGCTGCTTTCGCTCGCACAGAACGGCGATACGATTTTGCGTGCCGAAGCGCTGCGCGCCCTGAAAGATACGCCGCTCAACCAAGATCAGCGGGCGCGTCTGGAAATGACAGCCCGCCGTCACTCGGAGGATACCGCACTGGTCGCGCGCGTGCTCGGCCAGCCGTTCGTCAAGGAGCGCCCGCGACCGGACGATCTCGACGGTTGGCTGAAACGCCTGGAAGGACCGGCCGACAGTGAAACGGGGCGGCGCGTCTTCTTTCATCCGAAGTTGGCCGCATGCTCGCGCTGTCATCGCGTCGAGGGGCGGGGAGCGTTGGTCGGCCCTGACCTCAGCACCATCGGCCGAACCGATCGCCGCCACATTCTCGAATCGATTCTGCGACCCAGCAATGCCGTCGCGCCGCACTATCAGACGTGGCAGATCGAAACCACCGACGGCAAAACCCGCACCGGGATGCTCATTGGGACCAACCTTGATGAATACACCTATGTGGATTCCAAAGGCGACGCCTTCAAGCTCAACACGCGCACCATCACCGAAAGCCGTTCTTTGCCCACGTCGATTATGCCGGATGGCTTGCCCGACTTGCTGACCGAACAAGAGTTGCGCGATCTATTGGCATACCTGTGCTCCCGCGGCGGAAGGTAGGCCGGACGAAGAAAAAAATTATCGCCGACAGAGACGATTGCCTCGCGTTTGCACTTAATAGAGTATGAGCGCTCTTATGACCGACGAATCCAGTGAAGACCGTGACTTGCTTGCGTGTGCCGCCTCCGGCGATCAGGAGGCATTGCGCCAATTGTTCTCGCGTTATCGAGACCGCCTCAAGCGGATGGTCCATCTGCGTCTGAGCCGTCGTCTGTCCGGACGGGTAGACGATTCAGACGTTGTGCAGGAAGCGTTTCTGGAGATCAGCCAGAAGTTGCCGGAATACGCCAAGGCGCCGGAGTTGCCGTTCTTTTTGTGGCTGCGGCACATGACCGGACTGAAGCTAACGGAGGTGCATCGCCGCCATCTGGGCACACAACTGCGCGACGCCGACCGCGAAGTTTCGCTGCACCGCGGCGGATTGCCCGAAGCGGACTCGGCCTCTCTGGCGGCGCAGCTCTTGGGCAAACTCACCACGCCGTCGCAGGCCGCCATCAAGGCCGAGCAACGCATCTACGTGCAGGAAGCGCTCAACAGCATGGACCCCATCGACCGTGAAGTGCTTGCTTTGAAGCACTTCGAGCAGCTCAGCACCAGCGAAATCGCACAGGTTCTGGGTCTATCCAAAGCGGGGGCCGGCAGCCGTTATCTAAGGGCTATCAAGCGCCTGCGCGACATCCTGGAACGCATACCCGGTTTTCGGGATCTGTAATCACTCCGGACGACAGAAAGAGGCGGATTTACTGTTAACCCTTCGGAAGCCCACCTACAGAGAGGGACCGTATGTCCGCATCGGGATCACACTCCGCAGTCGTGCTGCAATTGGCCGAGGAGTTCCTACAGCGCTATCGCCAAGGGCAACGACCGTCGCTCAAGGAATACATCGACCGCCATCCCGAGTTGGCCGCCGAAATCAAGGAAGTGTTTCCAGCCATGGCGCTGATGGAAAACGTCGCCCTCGCCGACGAATCGCTGGACGGTGCCGCTACCCCGACAGCGACGCCGAAAGAGTCCGCTCCGCCGCAGCAAATGGGCGATTATCGCATCCTGCGCGAAGTCGGCCGCGGCGGCATGGGCATCGTCTATGAGGCCGAACAAGTCTCGCTCGGACGCCATGTCGCGCTCAAAGTGCTGCCCCGGCAGATGTTCGTCGATGATCAGCAGCGACGGCGGTTCGAGCGCGAAGCGAAAGCAGCAGCCAAGCTGCATCACACCAATATTGTGCCGGTCTTTGGCGTCGGCGAGCATGAGGGACTGCCCTATTACGTCATGCAGTTCATTCAGGGGCAGGGACTGGATGACGTACTCAACGAATTGAAGCAGATGCAGAGCGGCGGTACACCCATTCCCCAGACGCTCTCCACCCGGGGAGGGAGAGGACAGGAGCAGGGGGACAAGGATCCGCGCCTGTCGGCGGCTGAAGTGGCCCGTTCGCTCTTGACTGGCCAGTTCCAAGGACCAATCGAGCGCATCCAGTCGCCCCAGCCAGGCAAAGCTGCCTCCGGAGGGGAGGATGCCCGTCCTCCGCGTGAACCAGAAGGGACTGATACTTCCCGCTCCGGTGAACGAATCAGCGCCATTAGCAAGCCGCCTGATTCCTTTACCCGGTTGTCCTCTTCGGCGACGCTGCCCGGTTCGGCCGCCGTTTCGGATAGAAAAGGCAGGAAAGCGACGTACTGGCAGAGCGTGGCCCAGATTGGCATCCAGGTGGCCGACGCTTTGGAACATGCACATAAGCAAGGCATTCAGCATCGCGACATCAAGCCGTCCAACCTGCTGTTGGACACGCGTGGTACTGTATGGGTGACGGATTTCGGCTTGGCGCGGATCGATAACGAGGAGCATCTGACGCAGACGGGCGACATCGTCGGCACCCTTCGCTACATGCCGCCGGAGGCCTTCGAGGGACGGGCAGACAAGCGCGGCGACATCTATTCGCTGGGTTTGACGTTGTATGAGCTGCTGGCGCTTAAACCGGCGTATGAAGAGCGCGACCGGCATCGTCTGATCAAGCGGGTGACGATGGAGGAACCGGCGCGGTTGGATGCCCTTCAGCCTACCATTCCACGCGATTTGGTGACCATCGTTCACAAGGCCATCGACCGCGACCCGCAGCGCCGCTACCCGACGGCCCGCGAGTTTGCAGCGGACCTGCAGCGTTTCCTCAACGACGAGCCGATTCAGGCGCGGCGCATTTCATCGCGGGAGCGTCTGGCGCGGTGGTGCCGGCATCATCCGGGAGTGGCGTCGCTGACGGCGATCTTGGTTTTGCTTCTGGTCGGCATCACGGCAGCGTCGCTTCTGGCTGCTGCCTATTTCGACCGATTGGCCCGCCGCGAAGCCCAGGCGGCCGAGAACGAGCGTTTGGCTCGGGAAGAAGCGGTTCAGGCCAAGGATCATGAGGCCACGTTGCGCCGACAAGCCGAAGAGGCGAAGCGACAGGCGGAGCAGCAAAAACAGCGAGCCGAGGCTAACTTCAGCATGGCTCGCAAGGCGGTGGATGATTATTTCACCACGATCAGCCAGAGCCAGTTGTTACAAGTGCCGGGCATGCAGCCGCTCCGCCGGGACTTGATGCAATCAGCCCTGAAGTTCTATCAAGACTTTCTCAAGGAGCGCCGTGATGATCCGGCACTTCGCGGCGACTTGGCAGCGGCGTATCTGTCCTTGGGCGAGATTCGCTCGGAGATGGGTGAAAGGGCCGCTGCACGCAAAGCCTACGAGCAGGCGCGCGAGCTGTACGAGACGCTGACGAAGGCTGCACCGGAATCCGCCGAGTGGCGTCACGGTTTGGCCCAATGCTACTTCTGGCTGGGGCGTTATGATGAGGCCATCGCGCTCTGGGAGAAACTGGTCCAGCCCAATCAGCCGCGCTTTCAGAAGGAACTGGCGGAAGCCTACAACGTACGCGGAGGCGACTTTAGTGAACAGGATAGAATTGCGGAGGCGCTGCAAGCCTATCAACAATCTCTGGCCATCCGAGCAATGCTGGTTCGTCTCAATCCAAACGACCCCGATGCGCAGCACGATCTCAGCGCGATCCTGAACAACATTGGGGTTCTGCTGGCCAAAAAAGGGCGGTCAGCGGAGGCGCTGGCAATGTATTGCCGGGCCGCCGAGCATGATAAAGCTGTCTTTGCCCAGGCGCCCCAAGTGATTTCAAATGGTCGTTACCTAGCCACTGCTCAGCACAACATCGCCGGCAGGGAGCGCCGCTTAGGACACGTCAAGGAAGCGCTGACGGCGTACCGGCAGGCTGTGGAAGTCTGGCGGAAATTGGCACGGGATAATCCGGCCGTCCCTGGATTGCACAGTGCCCTATTTGAAGCCTGCCGACGCCTCGCCCTCTACCAACGTGAACTGAAACAACCTGAAGAAGCGGAACGAACCATGCGGCTGGCCCGCGAGGCGATCGATCGATTGCCCAGCGATGAGCCCGAAGATCTGTTCTTCTTGGCCTGCGTCCGGGCCGAATATTCGATCATCCTGGGCAGCAGTCAAGACAAGCTGACAAATGAGGAACGAGCGGAGCAAAAGTATCAGGAGGACTTGGCGATGGAAGCGTTGCGCAAGGCAATCGCCGCCGGCTTCCGCAACGCAACTAGCCTTCACCTCGAGGCATCGCTGAGCGTGTTACGAGGCCGGGAGGATTTCAAGGCTCTGGAAGCAGACCTCGCCGCCCGCATCGCCGCAAATCCGCCGCGAGAGCTGAAGACGAGCCAACAAGGCAAGGCCGCATCCCAAAAACTCGCCCAAGCCGACCCCAAGAACAAAAGGCTGCAAGACGATCTTGCCACCAGCGAGCACTCCATCGCCCTGATTAAACTCGATTTCGGCAAGCTGGATGAGGCACGTAAGCACCTTCAAGAGGCGATCGCTCTCCGTGAGGAGCTGGTCAAGGAGGAGCCGAGAAGCGAGCAATACCAGAAGGACTTGACGGCGAGCCGGCTCGCGCTGGAATCGGTCCTCTGTTTGAGCCAGGCCCGCCAGCTTCTCGAGCAGAAACGCCGCAAGGAAGCCGAGGCCGTCCTGGCCAAGATCGAGAGATTCCGGAGCAACGATCCGGGTGTGTTGAAGGAACGCGGGCGGCTCTACTTCGCGCTAGGCAAGACGGACCTGGCTGCCGCCGACTTCCGCAAGGCGGTGGAAGCACTTGTGAAGGAACTTGGAGAGAAAGCGGAACCAGACCGACCGGCTGCAACCGAAGCGGACAAGCTGTTTGCCCGACTCGCCGCCGATGCCGTCCTCGCCTCTCTAACGGCAGCCGTCCAGCGCAACCCAAAGAACATGTCCAGTCGCTGGCAGCGGGCCGAATGGTACGCGCGCCATGCACGCTGGAAAGAAGCTGCATCCGACTTCAAAATCTTCCTCAAAGAGGAGTTGCCGGTCAATGCCTGGACATGGCTGCATGTAGCGACGGTGTTAGTGGCGGCCGGCGACCAGGATGGCTACCGCTGGGTCCGCCGTGAGACTCTCACGCGCTTCGGCGATGCCAAAGATCCTCCGACGGCCGAACGCGTCGCCAAGGTCTGTTTGTTGCTTCCCGACTTTTCCCCGGAGGCCGAACAAGGTTGCCGACTGGCGGATCGGGCCGTCTTGCTGGGAAAAAACCATGCCTGGGATTACTTCTTTATCTTCTGCAAAGCACTGGCCGACTACCGTAGGAACAAGGGGCGCGATGCCGCCGCGAGTCTTGTTTCGATCCTGCCCCGCATCCCTTCCGGCCGACCCGAGTTGACCGCCAATTGTCACATAGTCCTGGCAATGGCCCTGTACCAGCAAAACGAGGTGAAAGCTGCACGCGAGCAGTTGGCGCAGGGTGTGAAGCTTCTCGATCAATACATACCGGAGCCTGATCGCTTTCCCATCTTTGCTCCCACTTCTACCGATTACAACCATGACTGGCTGAACGCCTGGCTGCTTTACCGCGAAGCCCAGACGCTGATCGGCAACAGCAAAGCTACCTCCCCTTAAGGACATTTATTATCGGCGATCCTCAAAACCAAACACGAACACCACTACCAGCAACGACATGAGGACCGCACCGACGGCGAAGGGCGGTTGCAATTCGCCGCCAGCCCAGCGCCGCAAAGCGCCGAACAGCAGATTGCCCAATAGCAGACCCAGGCCGTTTATGAATGTCAGCAAGGATTGCACGCTAGCGCGAAGCCCATCGTGAACGCGGCTGTTGACGAAAACTTGGCCAGCCACGAAAACGCAGGCGATGACCAGACCGTAAAAACCCAGCGAGCCGGCGACAAGCGTGCGCGAAGCGAATAACGCTTGAACGGCGAGTGCGGCCGTCAGCGCGATGAGGCCGACAAGCACCGTGCCGCGCACGCCCAGCCCTCGCAGCAACAACGGCAGCAGCCCCAAGCAAATTACCTCGGTGGCCTGAGAGATGGTCAGGATGGCCGGCAGATATGCTTCATTGGTGTCGAGTTGCCGCAGCAGCAGCGGCGACCCCTGAGTGCCGAAAGGAAAAGTGGTGCACACGCCGAGAAAGCAGAGCGCGTAGACGAAAAACTGTCGGCCATGCAGTAGTCGCAAGGCGGCCAGCGGCGCCAGACGGCCGTCGTTGCTCGGTTTCGGCGGCGTGTGCGGCAACGTCAGCGTGTAGACCATCAACAGAAACGACATCAGCCCGCCGATGCGAAAGAGATCCGCTCGTTCGCTAATCGGCAGATCCGGACGCAGCCAGCCGACCACTTGACAAAGCCACTCGGGATTCTGGAACCAAAAACTTACCATCCAGGCGGATGCTATCCAGCCGATTGTGCCCCACATCCGCACGGGACCGTACTGCCGTTCCGGATGCTTCAGATGAGCGAAACCAATAGTAGCGCCGAGCATCCATATAGGTCCGGTCAGCAACCAGTAGAGAAGCGTGCCGAAAAAGACAGCAATCGGCTGATCCTGTTCGGCGAGCAGCCACAAATCCAGGCCGGCGATGAGCGAACACAAACCGAGAAGGCGCTCGGCCGGCATCCAGCGGTCAGCAATGTGGCCGGCGACCAGAGCGGCGCAGAGCATGGCGACAGCTTGCGTGGCACAGCAGACGGCGATGCCCATACTGGAGAAATGGAGCTGTTCTTGCAAGTAGGTGCTGTACAAGGGAAGCACCGCGCCCGCCGGCGCATACTGCAAGAACATCATCAGGCAAAGACGCAATCGCAAGGTTGGGAACCAAAATGGCGAGCGGGGCGTGTCAATGCCCCGGTTGCTTCCACCGGGGCGTTGACACGCCCCGCTCGCCGAATTTGCAGTATTCATTCTTCGCTGGCGTCCAGGCAAGCAGCGAGGTACTCGCGGTTTAGCTTGGCGATGAACTGCACACTGATTTCCTTGGGGCAAGCCGCCTCGCACTCGTAGTAGTTGGTGCAGTTGCCGAAACCTTCGCGGTCCATTTGTTCGACCATGTTGCGCACGCGCTGCCGCCGTTCGGGATCACCCTGCGGCAACAGGGCCAGGTGCGACACCTTGGCGGCAGTGAAGAGCATGGCCGAGGCGTTCTTGCACGCGGCCACGCACGCCCCGCAGCTGATGCACGCGGCCGCGTCCATCGCCCGTTCGGCGTCTGTCTTGGGCACCAGCACGGCGTTGCCGTCGGGCGCTCCGCCGGTGTTTACCGACACATAGCCCCCCGCCTGGATGATGCGATCCAAGGCGCTGCGATCAACGACCAGATCTTTCACCAAGGGAAACGCCCGCGCCCGCCACGGCTCCACGTAGATCTCCTGACCATCCTCGAAGACCCGCATATAGGTCTGACACGTCGCCACGCCGCGTTCGGGACCGTGCGGGATGCCATTTATCATCAGGCAGCAGCTGCCGCAAATGCCCTCCCGGCAATCGCTGTCGAAAGCAATCGGCTCCTCGCCTTTCTGGATCAACTCTTGATTAATAACGTCGAGCATTTCCAAAAACGACGTGTCCGGCGAGATATCGCGGGCGTCGTACGAGACCATTTGGCCATCTTCCTGGGGGCGTTTCTGCCGCCAGATGTGCAAAGTGAAATTCATGTTGGCTCTCGAACCTTCCTTTGCTAACTTAGATGATCTTCCTGCCGTTCGGTCGTGGACCCATTGAAGTTAACTTCGTACGGTTGGATGCACATCCTCCATCGCTCCTGACCACGACCGGATAGCAGGAAGTCATTAAACATAACTTCTCACTGAGGGATGCACTTCCTCGAACTCCAGCATTTCCTTGTGCAAAATCGGCGCTTTCTCGACGCCGGCATGCTCCCAGGCGCTGACGTAGGTATACTTCTCGTCATTGCGCTGGGCTTCGCCATCAGGCGTCTGATGCTCAATGCGGAAATGCGCACCACAGGATTCGTCGCGGTCGAGCGCGTCGTGACAGAGTAGTTCGGCGAACTCCAAAAAGTCGGCGACGCGGCCCGCGTACTCCAACTCCTGATTCAACTCTTGCTCAGCACCGGTGACGCTGAGGTTGTGCCAGAACTCCTCGCGGATCGTGGGAATCTCGTTGAGGGCTTTTTTCAAGCTCTGCTCGCTCCGGGCCATGCCGCACTGATCCCACATCAGCTTGCCGAGTTGACGATGGAACGACCCCGCACTGCGTTTACCCTTGAGCGCCAGCAATCGTAGGAGGCGCTCGCGGACCTCGGCCTCGCAGCGCTTGAATTCAGCGCCATCGACCGGCGCCCGTGTCTGTTTGGTGCTGGCGAGATAGTTACCCAAGGTGTAGGGCGCGATGAAGTAACCATCGGCCAATCCCTGCATGAGAGCGCTGGCGCCGAGGCGATTAGCGCCATGATCGGAGAAATTAGCCTCGCCGAGCACGAATAAGCCGGGGATGGTGCTCATCAGGTTGTAATCGACCCACAAGCCGCCCATCGTGTAGTGCGGCGCGGGATAAATACGCATCGGCTGTTTTAACCCGTCTTCGCCGGTGATGCGCTGATACATGGGGAACAATTCGCCGTAGCGTTCGCGGATCGTATGTTCGCCGAGCCGACGAATGGCGTCAGCAAAATCGAGATAGACTCCGCGACCGCTCGGCCCGACGCCGCGGCCCTCATCGCATACTTCCTTGGCCGCCCGCGAAGCGATGTCGCGTGGGGCCAGGTTGCCGAAACTCGGATATTTGCGCTCTAAATAGTAATCGCGCTCTGCTTCCGGAATCGCATTGGGATGCCGGCTGTCGCCGGCATCTTTGGGCACCCAGATGCGGCCATCGTTACGCAGCGATTCGGACATGAGCGTCAGCTTGCTCTGATAATCGCCGTGGACGGGAATGCAGGTCGGGTGAATCTGCGTGAAACAGGGATTGGCAAAGGCCGCTCCGCGCTTGTAGGCCCGGTAGGCCGCCGTCACGTTGCAGCCCTTGGCGTTGGTGGATAGATAGAACACCGTGCTATAGCCACCCGTGGCCAAGATCACCGCGTCGCCGCTGTACGATTGAATCTGCCCAGTCACCAGATCACGGACGACGATGCCGCGCGCCCGGCCGTCCACGATTACCACATCGAGCATCTCCGTGCGCGGGTGCATCTTGATCCGTCCAGCATGTATTTGCCGGCACATGGCCTGATAAGCTCCAAGCAACAATTGCTGTCCGGTTTGTCCGCGACAATAGAACGTGCGCGAAACCTGAGCGCCGCCGAAGGAGCGATTGAAGAGTTGGCCGCCGTATTCCCGAGCGAACGGCACGCCCTGGGCGACACACTGATCGATGATGTTGACGCTGACCTGGGCCAGGCGATAAACATTGGCCTCGCGCGAACGAAAATCGCCGCCCTTGATGGTGTCGTAGAAAAGCCGGCGGATGCTGTCGCCGTCGTTCTGATAGTTCTTGGCCGCATTAATGCCGCCTTGAGCGGCGATAGAGTGGGCGCGGCGCGGACTGTCCTGAAAGCAAAAGCTCTCGACGTTGTAGCCTAGCTCGGCCAGTGACGCCGCCGCTGACGCACCGGCTAGGCCCGTGCCGACGATGAGGATGCGAAACTTGCGTTTGTTCGCTGGATTGACCAGCTTCATCTCAAAGCGATGTCGTTCCCACTTCTGCGCCAACGGGCCGGAAGGAACGTGAGGATCGAGGTTCATGAATGTCACTCCCACATCCGCTATCCGCTGTCCGCTTTCCGCTATCCGCCTTCGTCTTGAGCGGATAGCGGAAAGCGGACAGCGGATAGCGGCTAATAAATCCAGCCCATCAGGATGACGAGCGGGATTGAGCAATTGCCGATGACAATGATCGTGGCCACCACCGCGCCCACGTTGTTGACCACGACGTCATAGCCGCGTCCGTTCAGTCCCAAATGTTGCAGCCAACTGCTGCCGCCGTGCCATAAGTGCAGCCCTAGAAAAATCTGCGCCAGGATGTACGTCACCGAGATCAACGGTTGCTGAAAACCCGCAATGACCATGCCGGCTACGTCGCCCTCTTTGGGTTCGAGAGAATACTTGAAATGACTTGCATCAACGTAGCCGAAGGTGAAGTGGGCCAGGTGATAAATAACGAACAGGAGGATGACCACGCCGGTTAGCATCATGTGCCGCGACGCCCAATTGGCTTCGACGTACTGCTTGCGGACGTAGCGGATGGGCCGGGCCGATTCGTTTTCCTGCCAGGTGCGCAGGGCGAAGAAGATGTGGATTAGGAAGATAGCCAGCAAGCCAATGCGCGCCGACCACAACAGGGCCGGATGTTCCGTCAAACCGTGGGCATAGGCGTTCAGTGCGTCTTTACCAAGGTATATGAGCAGATTGCCGCACATGTGGCCGATCACGAAAATCATCAGTCCCAGGCCGGTCAGCGCCATGACATACTTGGAACCGACCGACGAGAGCACCAACCGCGACAAACGATTCATCCTGACCCTTTCGACGACCGAGGCGGTCGGCCGGCTCAAACATTGCGCCGACCTTCTCTATTCTTTATAGATGTTCCCTCCGCCGGAGCGAGAGGCGAATCCGGAAACAGCCGGCAGCAAGACCTACGAGGCTTTCGATGCACGAAAAAAGCCCATCTACTAGCAGCGCTCCTTTATCGATTCGCGTATCCCTTGCTGGCGCTGCGGGCTGGTCGCTGCTGTTCGGCATCGCCTACACCCAGCCGCGATTGTACTACTCCAACCAAAACCAGTATTTCCTGCACGGATTGGCGCAGGGCGGACTGGGATTTCTCAAGGACGATTGGCTGGCAAACACCGCCGATTCCACACCGCTCTTTAGCGCCCTCGTTGCCGTCACCCACCGATACTTGCATGAGGCTTTTTTCTACCTTTATTACATCTTCATTCTCGGTATTTATTTCCATGCCGTTTTGGGCATCTACGAGCATCTCAGCGGCACTCGTGCTACGGCTCGAACACGCCTGGGTTTCATTGCCGCGCTGGTGCTTCTGCATTCCGCCCTGCTGCGCTGGACCTCGGCTCAGCTGTTCGGCGTCGATTACCCCTGGTACTTCCAGGCCGGCATCGCCAATCAATACATCCTCGGCGCCGGATTACAACCCTCGGTGTTCGGTGTCCTGCTCGTCCTTTCGGTCAGCACTTTCTTGCATGATCGGCCTGCTCTGGCCGTGACGTGGTCCTCGCTCGCCGCCGTCATGCACCCTACATATCTGCTCTGCGCCGCATCTCTAACACTGGCCTATCTGTATCTGCTCCTCCGTGAGCGGCGCACTCGTGAGGCGTTGTTCGTGGGCGTCTGGGCAGTGCTGGTAGTTTCACCGATGCTGGTTTACGTTCTCCGCACCTTCGCCCCTTCCTCGTCAGAGACGTTCACCGAAGCGCAGCATCTCCTGGCGCATTTTCGCATCCCACATCATGCCCAGGTGGACCGCTGGCTAGACGGTATCGCTTGGGCGCAAATCGGTTGGGTCGTCGCCGCGATGTACCTCGTTCGCGGCGACCGACTCTTTGTCATCCTGGCGGTGTGCTTCGTCCTCGGACTGGCGCTGACGCTTGTGCAAATCGGCACCGGCAATGACACGCTGGCTCTGCTTTTTCCCTGGCGCGTGTCGGCGATCTTGGTTCCCATCGCTACGGCGATTGTTCTCACACGGATGGTTCAAGGTGTGGCCGTCCGGTTCTCGGCTGCTTCGCTGTGGTGGGCGCGCGTCACGCAAACAGCTTGCCTCGCGCTGCTCACGCTCGCCGTAGCAGGTGGGGTTTTCATAACTTATTTCGGTCTTGGTTATCGCACAAATACTCAGGAACTGGCCATGCTAGAACACATTCGCGCCAACAAAGCGGAAGGCGACGTATACCTGCTGCCGGTAGAAGTGCCCAAGCTCACCGCCGCCAAGCGAGGCGCGGCTTCGCTCAACTTCACTCCACCGCCGCGCCGCAGCACGCAGAAAGAGAACATCTCGGTTGATTTGCAGCAATTTCGGCTGTTCACCGGCGCGCCCATTTACATCGATTTCAAATCCATCCCTTACAAGGACATCGAGGTGTTGCAATGGCACCAGCGCGTCCTGTGGAATCATCAACTCTACGAACGGCGCGACTGGAACGATGAGCAGATCAAGAGCGAACTGAGACGCCGGGGAATTACGCATGTCGTCGCGCCCGCCGACCGCGATATTCGCTGCGATGCCCTTCATCTGACCTATGCCGATAAGCACTACCGGCTCTATCTCGTGCGGCTACCCTGATAGAACGCGGATGACGCGGATACGACGGATGACCGCGGATCTGCTTTGTGTCTGATCCGTTTGAATTCGCTGCAGATGCGTCATCCGCGTTCTATTTGGAGAACGGATCCCCAGTGTTTTCACGCCAACGACGGCACAGGTCAGAGGCCGCCTCGGACCAGTTGGGGAACTGGAACACGAAACCGGACTTCAGCAGTCGATCCGGGACGACGCGCCGACTCTTCAGAATCAACTCGGTTTCGGTTCGTATGAAGAAGGCGCCCACCTCGAGCATCCACCTTGGAGCCGGTAAGCCGAAGCCGATACCCCAGGCAGCCCGGAGAGTGCGCATGAACTCGGCATTTGGCACCGGATCGGGTGAAGCGAGGTTGATCGGCCCTTCCAACTCCGAGTGGCCAATCAGCCAAGAAACGGCTCGGATGAAGTCCTGGTCGTGAATCCACGAGACATACTGGCGGCCGTCTCCGCTCGCCCCGCCAAGCCCCCAGCGGACCAGGCCCAGTAGAGCATCGAACACACCACCACGATCGGGGCTCATCGTCATGGCCGAGCGAAGCAGCACCTTCCGGGTTTGTGGGACAATGGCTTCCTTGGCCGTATGCTCCCATGACTTGGCTACGTCGATACTGAACCGCCAACTATCGGGGGCTCCCTTTTCCGAGCCGCCCAGGATGCCTGTCGCTTCGTCGTTCGGGGTGTCGTAGCGGTGGGCGTAGATCGTGGCCGTGCTCGCTTGCAGCCAAACTCGAGGCGGTGTGGCGGCTTGGGCAATGGCTTGCCCGACAGCGCGAGTCGAGTTAATTCGCGACTCCTTGATCAGACGCCGATTTTCGGCATTGTACCGGCAGTTAACGCTTCGCCCCGCCAAGTTGATCACCGCGTCCGCTCCGTCGATTTCAGCCGCCCAATCGCTGACCGTCTCGGCATCCCACTGGGCAATCCGCCACGGAGCCTTCCCGGGGTTGCGGCTGAGCACCACCACTTCATGGCCGTCCGCACTGAAGGCCCGGGCCAGCAGCGTACCGACCTGTCCGGTTCCTCCAGGGATTACGATCTTCATTTCTCAAGCCCCTAACAGTGTTCTTAGTGGAAAGCCTGAGACTAAAACCGCAGACGGATTGCTCGCTTAACCGCACTTGAGTACCAGGGAATCCGATGATAGAAGAGGACAAATCGATGCCGACGCTCACTGTTGGATCGCCGTTGCCACGCACAGATGAACGGCTTGCCGTGCCGGCGCTAGAGCGGCCAGCAGGGCCATGACCACCGCCAACAGGCATGCACCGAATAGTAGAAGAAAGTCCATCTGAAAAGGCGCCGGCGATCCTGTCCACGCCGCGCTGGCACGATTGATAGCATAGGCCATCCCGGTGCCGGCCAACGCGGCGGGCAACAAGCTGAGGCCGGCCAACAGCACCGCCTGGATGACGACCACCTTGAACACTTGGGCGCGCTTCAGACCGAGGGCGCGCAGCACACCGAATTCGCGCGTTTGATCGTGGACGTTCATGGTCAACGTGTTGACGATGCCCAGCGACGCCACGGCGAAAGCCAGCACCATCAAGCCCCACAACGCCCCGGAGACGCGGCTCAACATGCCTTCGATCAGCGAGCGCAAATCGGTGTTGGATTGCAATAAGAGATGATGCCGCTCGCAAAAACCGCGCAGGTTTGATGCGAGCGAGTCAGCGCCCGTGCGGTTACTGACGAGGAAGACGTGGACACCGGGCAGGTCGAGGAGCTTGCGGGCCGTCTCCCACTCCATGTACAGGGCCAGGCCGCCGCTGGCGTATTCGACAGCGGTGCCTGCAACGCGAAGCTCGCGGACGCCATCCGTTGTGGTCAGATTCAAGAGATTGCCACGATGCAAGCCGAGACGCTGAGCCAGGCCGGTTCCCAGCACGACTTCGCCGGATGACAAGCCACGACGGACGCTGGTCTCGTCGCCTTCGTGTAAATCCAGAGGGAGTGGGCGGTCGGTAGCGAAGGTACGCGCCAGGACGAGCACTTGCTGCTCCTCGACCTCGGCGGGAAGGAAGGAGATGAGATCCACAGCCACATCGCCACAGCGGCGGATCTCCTCGGCGAGCGCTTCCGGCAAGGCGGGGGCAAGTGTGAACGACGAATCGGGCATGGCGCCGCGGATGAGAAAATCGGCGACGATGGTTTGCCGATACCAATGCTGCAAATCGCGGAGAGTCGTTCGCAGCGCTTGACCGAAAGCAATGGCCACTACCAGGGCGAGGAAGAGGACGCCGCTCGTCAGACTGGTTCGGCCACGATGTCGCGCCAACTGGTGGACGGCGAAACGTCCTTCCAATCCCAGCGGCAAGACGACGAGCAGTTGCAACAGTGGACCGATGACGAGTGGCAGCGCCAACACGCCACCGACAAGAAGGAGCACGAGGGCCGGCGTCAGTAAATTACGACTCACTGCATCCGAAAAGTAACCGCGTCCGAGAGCGATTTCTAGACCGATGCCCAGGGCAAGTAGAAGCAAGCCGAACTGCCAGAGCCAGTGCGGCAAGATTTCCTCACTGTGCGTCCGTTGCGGCAGCAACTCCGCAAGCGGCGGACGGCGGCTGGCGTGCCAGGCCGGCAACCAAGCGGCGGCTACCGATGCACCCGGCCCCAGGAGTGCAGCAAGGAGGAACGGCTCCGCGTTCGGCTTCATCCTCGGCAGCGCGATGCCGAGGAATTTCTGCATGAGGAAATTCAGTCCGACTGCCAGGGCGACGCCGCTGATACAACCAGCAATCGCGCCGGCCATGCCGAGGAGTAACGCCTCACGCAGAAGCAGACGCAGCACTTGTCTCCGTGAAGCGCCCAGCGAGCGCAGAACGGCCATTTGCTTGCGGCGCTCGCCGAGATTGAGCAGAAATGTGTTCAGAATCACGAACGTGGCGGCGAGAAGAGCGACGAGACTCAGTGCGGACAATCCCTGCTCGGCGGCCAGCAGTGTTGTGCGCGCCATCTCACCGCGCATGCCCGGCGGTTGTACGGTCAGACCGACCGGTAAGCGTTGCGCGATCGCCGCTTGCACGGCGGTGGGATTGGCGTCGTCGGTCAAAAGAAGCTGGATGCTGTTGATGCGTTGAGGCAAGTTGAAAAGTCGTTGGGCGCAGCGCAGCGAAACGATCATCTGACCGCCGGTCGCCGCGCTGGCGCTGTGCGGCTGAAAAATACCAGACAAACGAAGGTGAAATGACCCGGCCGGCGCCCAGACTTCCAGAGACTGGCCAGGTCGCAAATGCAGCGATGCTGCCAATCCGGGATCGAGCAGCGCGTCGCCGTCGCTTGAGAGCGGCCGACCTTCGCGCACGGGCCAATCGGCTGCGCCGCCACGGTCGGTGCCCAACACGGGGACGGCCACGCTGCCAGATGCGCTCACCAGAGCAGCGGCGCTCTGGATGCGCGGCAACACTGCCTCGACCCCGCGTATCTGTTCCAGCCCGGCTGCTGCGTCCGCGGCAAAGCCGCCTTGCCCCTTGGCCGTCACTTCCAGCGCCGGCCGCCCGGCTACACCCTCGAAAAGATCACGGTAAGCGCGATCCACCGTGCGAATGGTCAAGCGTGTGGCAACGACGGTGGCCAATCCCAGGGCGATGCCCAACAGCGTCAACAACATGCGGCCCGGACGGCGCTGCATCTCGCGGATGTTGTAGACCCAGAGATTCATGCCGCGTCCTCGGACTCTGCCGCATGTTCGAGGGCATCGTTGGCGCAGGGAGCGACGAACGAGATGGCATTGAACGAGCAAGGCGGCGGCTCAACCGACCATTCGACGCACTCGGCGACGCGGCGAACGGCGAGCGGGGTCGCGTCAGCGCCCCGAGTGTTCCTCGGGGCGCTGACGCGACCCCGCTCGCCATCCACAATCCGTCCATCGTGCAAGTGGACGATGCGATCAGCGCGGGCGGCGTGCCCAGCATCGTGCGTGACCATGAGCAGCGTTTGCCGGCGCTCCTCGACCAGTTGCCGTAACAGTGTCATGATCTTGTCACCCTGCACGCTGTCGAGATTGCCGGTTGGCTCGTCAGCCAGGAGCAACAATGGTTCGATGACGAGAGCGCGAGCGATGGCGACGCGCTGCTGCTCGCCACCGGATAGTTCGTGCGGTCGATGTTGGCGACGATGCGCCAGACCGACGCAGCCGAGCATCTGGGCGGCGCGGCGGCTGGCGTGGTCCGCCGGACAGCCTGAAATGGCCAACGGTAGAGCCACATTCTCCTCCGCCGTCAAGGTGTCCAGAAGTTGGAATGACTGAAACATCAGACCGATTTGCCGTCGTCGTAGAATCGCTCGCTCATCTTCGTCGAGAACAGCCATATCAACGCCGCCGAGAAGAATGCTACCGGTGGTTGGTCGATCCAGCCCGGCGAGCAGGTGCAGCAGCGAACTTTTGCCGGAGCCGGACGGTCCCATAACGGCTACGAATTCACCGCGGCGCAGAGTCAGGTCAATGCCGCGCAGGGCTTCAACGCGCGCCGTGCCCGTACCGTAAACCTTCGTCACACCGGCGGCCACGAGAACGGCGCTGTCCACAATGCCTCCTATTCCGCTCTCTCTTGTACTTGCAAGACACAATCGAGAGCATCCACGAGACCATCGAGTTGTTCAGACTCGACGATCAACGGCGGGAGGAAGGTCAGCACATTGCGGCCGAGGCCGGTCTTGCCGATGAGATAGCCAGAGTCCTTCATGGCTTCGAGAACGGCATCGGTCAGTTGATTGGCCGGGCTGCCATCGGGATTGCGTAGCTCGGCACCCAGCATCAGACCGCGGCCGCGCACCTCGGCGATGGCAGGATGGCGTTCTTGCAATTGCCGCAGACGCTGCACCAGATGCGCCCCGAGGGTTTCGCTGCGACGACCTAGCTCGTGGCGCTGGTGGAATTGCAGCGTGGCCAGGGCGGCGCGGCAGGAGACGAGGTTGCCACCGAAAGTCGCCGCGCCGGGGCGTGTGTAATGAGCGGCGATGGCATCGCTGGTCAAGTAAGCGGCGAT
>Ga0070739_10002793_pt1 | contig 22668 bp, 16 predicted proteins | sample Coa_R1_7_FD_66445 | JGI IMG/M metagenome (GOLD analysis project Ga0070739, IMG submission 66445) | Surface soil microbial communities from Centralia Pennsylvania, which are recovering from an underground coalmine fire - Coalmine... | ecosystem: Environmental > Terrestrial > Soil > Unclassified ... | reverse complement strand
GACGGAGCGGCAGACGTTCGGAGGATCGCCTGGTGCAGGCACCGCACTGGCGGCCCACGCTGAGCGGGTGTTCGACGCTCGGCTGAGACGCGCCGAGCCGCTAGAGAAGGTACTGGCGGATGGGGTGGGATTCGAACCCACGGCGGGCTTGCGCCCGCGCCGGTTTTCAAGACCGGTGCCTTAAACCGCTCGGCCACCCATCCGGACGCCGCTTTCTATATAAGCCGTCCGCGGCGAGAGGTGCGGAATCGATGCGCGCGGGTGCACGCCTGCGAGCGCGACCAATCCGGGGTGGCCGTCGCTGGCGGTGTTGCACGGGCCGGCGGAGGTGACTGCGGCGCTGATGGGGGAAACGGCGGGCGAGGTGTACGACTGGCGGCCGACGCCGGGCTGAACCGTTCTATCGCGCCAGCAGCGAGATCAGGTAGAGGACGCCGCCGACGAGGCCGCCGACGACGGTGCCGTTCATACGGATATATTGCAGATCGGCGCCGACCGCGGCCTCGATGCGGGCGGCAAAGCTCTTCGGCTCCCATTGCTGCACGACGGCGGTGACGAAGCGCACCAGTTCCTGCCGCCACGGCAGCGCCTCGACGACGGCCGCCTCGATGGCGGCGTCGAGCCGCGCCCGCATGTCGGCGTCGCCGCGCAGCGCCTCCCCGACCGAGGCGATCATGATCGCCAAGGTGCGGCGCAGGCGCGAGGACGGTTCGGCAAGGTCGGCCAGCAGCAGGTCGCGCAGCCGCCGCCACGAGTTCGCCAGCCACGCCTGGAGCTGCGGGTCGTTGAGCAGCGCCGGGAGCCGGTTCGCCTCGGGGGGCGCGGCGGCGAGGTCCGCCGCCATCGCGTCGATCGCCGCCAGCAGGCTGTGGCGCAACGAGCCGTAAGGCTGGCGCAGGTCGTCGATCAGCTCGCGGGCGGCGCGCAGCATGGCGCGGGCGATCTCGCGGTTGACCGCGCGCGGGATCCACCGCCGCCGCCGCTCGCCGACCGCTGCGAGCAGGCGGGCCTCGTTCTGGACGAGGAAGTCGCGGCCGTAATCGAGGGCGCGGTCGAGCACCGCCTCGTGATAGCCCGACGCCGTCAGTACCTTGATCGCCTGCGCGACGAGCGGCCCGAACGCGGCGTGGCGCAGCTGCGGCCCGAGGGCGCGGCGGACGAAGGCGACGATCTGGCGGTCCTCGATCGCGCGCAGCAGATGCGGCAGCGCGCGAGTGACGCTGGCGGCGACGGCGCCCGCGTTGCGGCGGTTGGCGAGCCAGGCTGCGGCCCGGTCGGCGAGGCGCAGCGAGCGCAGTTCCGCCGCCAGGACGTCGCTCGCCAGGAAGTGGCGGTCGAGGAAGCGGGCGAGGCCCTCGCCGATGCGGTCGCGGTTGGCGGGGAGGATCGCGGTGTGCGGGATCGGCAAGCCGAGCGGCCGCCGGAACAGCGCCGTCACCGCGAACCAGTCGGCAAGCCCGCCGACCAGCGCCGCCTCGCTGACGGCGCGCAGCAGCAGCCACGGCCAGCCCGGTCCGGAAAGCGCCAATGTCGCCGCGAACACGCCGGCGGCCGCGACCAGCATCCCGGTAGCGACGATACGCGACCGTCGCAGGCGCCTCGATTGTTGCTGTTCGCCGCTGTCGCCCGTCGCCATGGCCGCCGCCTTCTTCCGGCTAAACAACGCGACGGCCGAGATCGCGTCTTGCATCCGCGGCGCTTAACGCCGGCGAACGATTGTCAGTAGCCGCGCCCCCAATCGATGACGTTGCGCAAGGGGCGGCCGTCGAGGTAGGCGCGCAGGTTCTCGCAGAACAATTCGATGCCGCGGTGGCGCTCGTCGTCGCTGGCGCCGGAGACGTGCGGCGTGATCAGCACTCGCCGGTCCCGCCACAGCCGCGCCGGCGGCGGGTGCTCGAACTCGCCGACATAGACGTCGAGCGCGGCGCCGCGCAGGCGGCCGCTTTCCAACGCGGCGGCGAGCGCGTCCTCGTCGACGATCTCGCCGCGGGCGACGTTGACGAGCACGGCGCCCTCCTGCATCGCCGCGAAGCGGTCGGGATTGAACAGGCGGGTCGTCTGCTGCGTCCACTGGCAGCAGATCACGACGAAGTCGCTGTGCGCGAGAAAGCGGTCGAGCGCGTCCGGCGCCGCGATCTCGCTGAAGCCCGGCGGCGGGGGCGCACCGGGTTGCGGGTTGAGGCGCGTGCCGACGACGCGCATGCCGAGGGCGGCGCACAGGCGGCCGACCGGCATGCCGATGCCGCCGGCCCCGACGATGCAGGCGGTCTTCCCCTCCAGGAGCAGCGGGCGGTAGGCGCGATGGTCGAAGCTGCCGGCGGCCCGGTCGATGACCGCCTGGTTCAGCCCCTTGGCGAAATGCAGGATGGCCGCCACCGCGTACTCGGCCATCGCCAGCGTATTGCCTTCGCCACGCGACGTGGTGACGGTGACGTCGCTGCCCCACAAATCGCCGACAAGCAGGTTGCTGGCGCCGGCCGGCCGCTGGTGGAACCATTTGAGCCGCGGCGCCCGCGACCGCAGGTCGAGCGGGAACGGCCAGCCGCCGAGAACGACGTCCGCCTCCGCCAGCAGCCGGTCGCGCTCCTCGCGCGTCCCATGCCCGGTCGAGCGCGGCGACAGATAGCGTGCGACGGTATGGGCCGGCCAGGTCTCGCGGTATTCGCCGTCGAACCAGCCGCCGGCATCGACCAGCCGCACGGCGGGATCGACCGCCGCGATTTTGGCGCGGTCGGCCTCGCCGAGGCGCTGGATCAGAAGGACGTTGACCGCGCGCGGCATCCGGCAATCCGCCCGTGTCAGCGCGAGCCGGCGCCGATATGCGCCACCGCCTCGATCTCGACCTTCAGCGACGGGTCGGCGAGCGCCGCCACCTGCACCAGGGTCGAGGCGGGGAAATTGCCGGTGAAGGCTTCCCGGCGCGCCTTCCACACCTTCTCGCGCTGCCTGATGTCGGTGACGAAGATCGTCACCTTGACGACATCCGCCATGCTTCCGCCCGCCGCCTCCACCATGTGCCGGATCTTGGTGAAGATCGCTTTCGCCTGGGCATATTCGTCGCCGCCCTGCGCGTCGGAGCCGCGCGCGGTCATGCCGGCGATGTAGGCGAACCCGCCGGCAACGAGGCAGTTGGACCAGGTGCCTTCCGGGGGCTCGGGGACGTGGTCGCTGACGGCGCGGGTGATGCTGCTCATGGGCGTTCCTGCTCCTCTGCCGAATGGCGGGCGCCGGTGCAAACCGGCAATCCTCATGACGCTAAGGTAACGGCCTCCGCCGGTGCTGCCTAGCCGGCAGGCCAGCCGTCATGCGTCGGTGTCGCCGTTGCTGCCGAACGGCGTCGTATCGGCGCAAGCTGAGTGATGCTACCGCTGGTGGATTCGTATAAATGGATGACAGGGCATTCGGCTAGGCGGCTGGGTTCGGGGGTTGCGATCGTGTCAATTGCCATGGAGCTGAGCGCGGAGGATGTCGCCTCCCGCCCCGCCGCAGCGGAACGCCGGCCGCTCAAGGTCGGCGTGCTGGTCGATCTGACCCTGGCGCCGGAGGCGGGCGGTCACGTGAAATGCTGGGAACGCATCGCCGAGGCGGCCGTCGGCTGCGACGACCTCGACCTGACGATCCACTTCAACGGGCCGGCGCCGCGCCGGATCGAGCTGTCGCCCTCCGTCCGTTACGTGCTGCTGCCGCCGGTGTTCAGCACGGCGCGCGTCGTCCGCCGCATCCCCGACCATACCGACCTCGCCCGCTGGCACCCGCGCCTCGCGCAGGCGCTGCGCGGCTATGACGTGATCCACACGACCGACGGCTTCTTCTGCTACGCCCGCACGGCGGCGCGGTTCGCCCGCCGGCACCGCGTGCCGCTGGTCAGCTCGATTCACACGAACACCCCCGAATATGCCCGCATCACCACCGACCACCTGCTGGAGCGCCTCCTGGGCCGCAGCTTCGCCTATCGCGTCGCGACCGAGGCGCTGGGCGTGCCGTATCTCGTCAGCGGCGCATTGCAGCGGCAGTTGCACAAGCATCTGCGCAGCGTCACCGTCGCCTTGCGCAACTACGGCGACGATCCGGCGGGCGCGGCCGATTATCCGATGTCGGGCTTTTCGCTGCGGCGCGGGCTTGACCGGGCGTTGTTTACCCCGGCGAAGCGTGACCGCGCCTGGACCGAGGCGCGCTTCGGCATCGCGTGCAACCGCACAATCGTCATGTACGCGGGCAAGCTCAACCAGGGTAAGAACGTGCCGCTGCTCGGGCGGATCATGATGCGGCTGCGAGAGCGGGGCGCCGCGGCGCATCTGTTGTGCGCCGGCGCCGGCGACCATCGCGCGGCGCTGGAGGCGGAGCTCGGCGACGCCGTCACCTGCGCCGGCTCGCTGTCGCAGCCGGAGCTCGCGCGGGCCTATGCTTCGGCCGACGTTTTCGCCTTTCCTTCCGCGATCGACGAATACGCCAACGCCGCGATGGAGGCGTTGGCCTCCGGGCTGCCGGTGCTGCTGGCGCGCGGCAGCGGCATTGCGGGGCGCATCGCCGATTGCCCCGCGGTGACGATCCTGCCGAGTGACCATGCCGAACCCTGGGCCGTTGCCGTCGCTGCACTCGCCGCCGATCCGGTGCACCGCCTGCGCCTCGCGCGCGCCGCCCGCGCCTATGCCGAAACCCGCATCCCGAGCTGGCACCAGGTGCTGACCGAAGATCTGCTGCCGGTATGGCGCGCGGCCGCCGCAGGTCTGTTGAGCCTCCCCGCGCGGCAGTGACGGAGCCGCGCCGCATCCTGATCCTGGCGCCGCATCCCGACGACGAGGTCGTGGCCTGCGGCATCGCCGCCGTTCGGGCCCGGCGGAGAGGGGCTTCCGTCCGGGTGCTGTATCTGACGACCGGCGTGCCGCCGCGCGAGGCGCTGTGGCAGCGGCACCAGCGCGATTATGCCGAGCGGGTGCGGCGACGGCAGGCGGAGGCCGCCGCCGCCGCCGCGCTGCTGGGGCTGGAGGCGGACTGTTTTCCGGACATTCCGGCGCGGCGCCTGCGGCATCACCTGGAGGCTGCGGCCGCGCGGGTCGCCGCCGTCGCGGCCGCCGCGGATACGCTCTGGGTGACGGCTTATGAAGGGGCGCACCAGGATCACGACGCCGCCAACGCCGTCGCCGCGCGGTTTCGCGGGCGGCTGCCGGTGTGGGAGTTCGCGGCCTACAATTTCGCGGGCGGACGGGTGCGCGCGAACCGCTTCCCGGCGGCGCGTGGCGGCGAGATGCTGATCGAGCCGAGCGCGGAGGAGGCGGCGCTGAAGCGGCAGGCGCTGGGCTGCTACGTCTCGGAGCGCGGCAATCTGCGCCACATCGGGGTCGGGCGCGAAATATGCCGCCCGCTGCCGCCGCACGATTACGGCGCGCCGCCCCACCCCGGCCGGCTGTTCCGCGAGCGCTTCCACTGGGTGCCGTTTCGTCACCCGCGGGTCGATTTCGACCCGTCCGGCGATGTCTATGATTGTCTGGAGCGGTTTGCTGCCGAGCCGGCTATTCCGCACGCTTCCAAAGCTGCGCAATGAAGCCGCGCTCATCGACGGCAAGCGCGGGGCCTTCCGCGGCGGCCTTCGCGCCGTCGCAGCGCCACCGGTAGATCGTGTCATGCCCGGTCACGGCCATCGGAATGAAGTCGCTCCCCCGATGGGCCGTGCACCATGCATCCGCTGCCGGCAGGCTCCGCCGCGTATCGGCTTTGCCGCACGGCAGGTTGGCGCCTACAGTGCAGACCAGCACGGCGCCGTCAGCGCAGCGGAAATAGGTGGTTTCGAGTACCCATTTCGCCGGCATGTTGCCGAGCTGAAACAGCCGCGTCACGATCGGCAGCAGCGACTGCGGGATCGGCCGCAGCACATCGTCGGTGCCATGCTGGCGGCAGTAGTCCGCGGCGGCGTCGGCTTCCGCCTGCGGGGCCGACGCCAAACCGGCAAGGAGGATGGCCGCAGCCGCCAGTGACCGGCTTATTCGTATGAGGGATGGGCTAACCATGTTTTTTGGCAATTTTCTGTTTCCCGACAGCCGCGAGCCGGAGCACGACGGCACGGTCATCGACGAGACGCTGCGCGAGGCGGCGCTCGCCGACGAGCTCGGCGCGGATGTCGTGTGGCTCGCGGAACATCATTTCGACGGCATCTCGGTCTACGCCGACCCGATCGCGCTGGCCGGCGCGCTTGCCGCGACGTTGCGCCGGGCCGGGCTGGGCTTTGCCGTGATCCAGACGGCGCTGCACCACCCGATCCGCCTTGCCGAGCAGATGGCGCTGCTCGACCACCTGACGAAGGGCCGGCTGATCGTCGGCCTCGGCCGCGGCAGCTCCTACAACATCTACGACTACCAGGGCTTTGGAATCGATCATCACGAGGCTCAGGATCGGCTCGACGAGGCCGAGGCGGTGATGCTGAAAGCGTGGACGCAGAGGGAGTTCACCCATGCCGGCCGCTTCTGGCAGCTGCAGGTGCCGATGCTGCGGCCGCGCCCCTACACCCGGCCGCACCCGCCGGTGATACGGGGTTCGTCCGGCGATGCCTCGCTTGTCGAGCTGGCGCGGCAGGGCAAGCCGTTCATGATGAACGTGCAGTCGCTCGAAACCACCGCCCGCCGCGTCGAACTCTACCGCCGGACGATGAGCGAGGCGGGGCACGACGAGTCAGCGGTGGCGGCGAACCTCGCGGCGAGCTGGGTGTGGCGCAACTTCTACGTCGCCGAGAGCGACGCGGAGGCCGCGCGAGTCGGCATTCCTGCCTTCGAGACGATGACCCGCGCCCGCGCCCAGATGCGCGACCGCGTCTTCGCCGAGACGGGGCACCGCATCGTTGTGCCGGCCGGCGACCTGCCCGGCGCCCGCACCGGCCGCGGCGACGGCCTGATCCACGGCTCGCCCGCGACCGTTGCGGAAGACGTTGCGGCGCTTGATCGCCTCGGCATCGGCGGCATCATCGGCACCTTCCGGCTCGGCCCGATGCCGCACCGAATAGCCGCCGCCAGCTTGGAACTGTTCCTGACGGAAGTGGCGCCCAGGTTCCGCTAGACCGGGATCGTTCGAAAGGGAGTCGTTCTTTGCTCAAACGGTCATGGCCCGGCTTGAGCCGGCCATCTGAAGGGCCGGAGATCGCCGGGTCAAGCCCGGCGATGACCAGAAAACAAGGTTCGCACCCGATCGAGAACCGCTCTAGCGTCCTGAGCGAGAAGTTCATGAGACTCGTCATGCCGGCCCCACGGGTCCGGCCAATGGCCGGCCCGAGGATAAACTCCAGCCGGCATCCACGTGTCCTACAACCGAGTGGCTGAGGGGCGGTTCCCCGGCCCGCGCCGGGACGACAAACGGAAGTGAGGTGATCGGCGAAACTTCGGGATCACGACACGGAATGCAAAGGGTCAAATGGCCGGCCTCTACCGACCATTTGCGATCCCGCTCTAAGCACTGCTGGATGCGTTCCGCCATAGCGAGATGTCGTGCAGGAGCGCCTCGACGGCGCCGCAGGCGAAGCCAAGCGAGGTCTCGTCTACGAGCCGGCCATCCTTGATCTTGGTCTCGGCGGCGGTGATGATGACCTCCCGCGCGAGCGCGACGCGCGCCAGGCAAGAATCTAGCGCGACCTTCATGTGTTCGAGGCAGCGCGCTCCGCCGAGCGGGCCGCGCGAGGTCGCCATCACCGCGACCGGCTTATAGGCCAGCACCGACTGGAAGGCCGGCCGCGAGGCCCAGTCGATCGCGTTCTTCAGCACGCCCGGAATGCTGTGGTTGAACTCGGGCGCGCACAGCACCAGCCCATCAGCTTCGGCAATGTCGGCCAGCAGCTTTCTGACAATGGGCGGCCGTTTCTCGCCTTCGAAATCCTGGTTGTAGGGCGGAATCGGCGCGAGGTCGTAGAGGACGAGATCGGCGCGGCCGGCGAATTTGTCGCGCAGCGTCGCCAGCACGGCGTTGGAGTAGGAGCCGGTTCGCAGGCTTCCGGACATGCCGATGAGCCGGGCCGGGCGGTCCATGGTTGACATCGTCGCGCGTTCCTCGTGCCGGTGCTGCGGTTTTGCGATTGGGCGCAGGTCATAGCGAAATCGGTTCGCCCATGGCAACTTTCTTCGGCTCGATGCGAGGAGGCGCCGGCCGATGCTTGAATTGAGGCCCAACTGCGAGTGCTGCGACCGCGACCTGCCGCCGGATTCGCGCGATGCGCGCATTTGCACCTATGAGTGCACCTTCTGCCGCGATTGCGCCGAAGGCGCTCTCGGCGGGCGCTGCCCGAATTGCGGCGGCGAGTTGGTGCGGCGTCCGATCCGTCCCGCTGACCGGCTATTGCGTCACCCGGCCTCGACCCGGCGGGTGCTGCACCCCGGCGGCTGCGGGCGCGCCTGAGCGATGCCGCTGCGCCCGTCCCGGCGCGGGCTGGTCCCGCCCTTCATCGCGATGGATGTGCTGCGCGCCGCCAACGAGCGCGCGGCGGCGGGGGAAGGCGTCATCCATCTCGAAGTCGGCCAGCCCGGCACGCCCGCCCCGGCCGCGGTCCGCGAGGCGGCGGCGCGCGCCTTGGCCGCCGAGCGCATCGGTTATACCGACGCGCTCGGCATCCCGCCGCTGCGCCAGGCCATCTCCGACCAGTACCGGGCGAATTACGGCGTTGCCGTGAATCCGGCCGAGATCGTCGTCACCACCGGCTCCTCGGCGGCCTTTCTGCTGGCGTTTCTCGCCGCCTTCGAGCCGGGCGACCGGGTCGCGCTGGCGGCGCCGGGCTATCCGGCCTACCGCAACATCCTCGCGGCGCTCGGCCTCGAACCGGTGCTGATCGAGGTCGGCGAGAACGCGCACTACCAGCCGAACCCGGATCTGCTCGACGCCGCCGGAGAGATCGCCGGCCTCGTCGTCGCCAGCCCGGCCAACCCGACCGGCACGATGATCTCGCCGCCGGCGCTGGCGGCGCTCTGTGCCTATTGCGGCGACCGCGACATCCGCCTCGTCTCGGACGAGATCTATCACGGCATCACCTATGAGGGCGCCGCTCAGACGGCGCGCGCGTTCGGCGACGCGGCGATCGTCGTCAACTCGTTCTCGAAATACTACAGCATGACCGGCTGGCGGCTCGGCTGGATGGTCGCGCCGCCGGACCTCGCCCGCCCGATCGAATGCCTGGCGCAGAACTTCTACATCTCGCCGCCGGCACTGTCGCAGCTGGCGGCGCTGCCGGTGTTCGGCTGCCGCGCCGAGCTCGACGCCCATGTCGCCCGCTATCGCCGCAACCGCGACGTGCTGATCGATGCCTTCCGCCGCGCCGGCCTCGCCCGTTTCGCACCGGCCGAGGGCGCGTTCTATCTCTACGTGGACGTGTCGGGGTTGAGCCGCGACAGCGCCGAATTGTGCCGCCGCCTGCTGGCGGAGACCGGCGTCGCCGTCACCCCGGGCCTCGATTTCGACCCGATCCACGGCAACGACTGGATCCGCCTCTCATTCGCCGGCCCCGCCGAGGATATCGCGGAAGCCGCGCACCGCCTATCCGATTGGCTGCCGCGGCAGCGCTGACTCCTGCATCTCTCCCGCCATCGCTGGGCTTCTCGGGGCGTGCTGATGCCGATCGTGGGAGGCGATAATCTCCCTTCATCGTCATGGCCGGGCCTCGACCCGGCCATCTCATGCCGCCGGGGTTCGATGCCCGGTCAAGTCCGAGCATGACGGCGACTGCCACCGCAGGTAACGGGCCGAGCCTCGGCGATGACGAGGTTCTCGGCCTAACCCGAGGCGGCGCTTTGCAGGAGGCGGCGGATGGGCTTGTCCTTGACGAGGGAGGAGATCGTCGCGGCCAGGTCCTGCTGGCTGTACGGCTTCGACAGGCGGGTGAGCGGTAGGTCGGGGTTTCCCGGCAGTTCGGCGTAGCCGGTGGCGATGACCACCGGAATTCCCGGGAAATCGCGGCGGATGCTCTCGGCAAGCGCGGTGCCGGTCGTCTCGGGCATCGCCTGGTCGGTGATGACGAGGTCGAAGCTCTCGCCCGAGCGCAGCAACGCCAGCGCCGCCTCGGCGGATGCGACCTCGCTCGCCTTGTGGCCGAGGTCTTCGAGCATCGCCACGGTCGCGGCGCCGACGATGGCGTCGTCGTCGACGACGAGGATCGAGCACGAGCGGCCGTTGATGCGGCGTTGCGCCGGCGACGCGGGCGCCGGATCGGCGGCCTTGCCCTCCGCGACCGGCAGCCACAGCTCCACGGTTGTGCCGACGCCGACCTGGCTGAAGATGCGCATGGCGCCGCCGGACTGGCCGACGAGGCCTTCGACCATCGAGAGACCGAGGCCGGTGCCGCGTCCGGCGCCCTTGGTCGTGAAGAAAGGCTCGGCCGCCCGCCGCAATGTCTCCTCGTCCATGCCCAGGCCGGTATCGCGTTCGGCGACGACGATGTAATTGCCGGGCCGCAGGCCGATGACTTGTCCGGCTCCGACGACGGCATGGCGGGCGGAAATCGTGAGCTCGCCGCCCTGCGGCATCGCATCGCGCGCGTTCAGCGCCAGGTTCAACAGCGCCAATTCGAGCTGGTTGCGATCAACCCGGGTGGCGGGAATTTCACCGGCGAAGTCGGTGACGATGCGGATCGTCGGGCCGAGCGAGCGCCGCAGCATTTCGACCATGCTGCCGACCAGTTCCGGCACGTCGACGGTCTCGGGCTTCAGTTCCTGGCGGCGGGCAAAGGCGAGCATGCGCTTCGTCAGCGAGGCGCCGCGCTCTGCCCCCTGGATGGCGCCTTCGATCAGCCGCTTTGCCCGCGGGTTGTCAGCGAGCATCTTCTGCAGCAGTTCTAGGTTGCCGAGCACGGCCATCAGCAGGTTGTTGAAGTCGTGCGCGACGCCGCCGGTCAGCTGACCGAGGCTCTCGACCTTCTGCATCTCGTGCACCTGGGCGAGCGCCGCCTCGCGCTCGCGCGTCCGCTCCTCGACCCGGCGCTCCAAGTCGGCGTTGGCGAGCGCCAGCTCCGCGGTGCGCTCCTCGACGCGCCGCTCCAGCTCGGCGTTCAGCGTCTCGAGCTGGCGGGTCTTGCGGTAGAGCTCGGCGAACACCCGTACCTTGGCCCGCAGCAAGTCCGGGATGACCGGCACCGGCACGTAATCGACGGCGCCGGCGGCGTAACCGCGCAACAGGTCGAGGTCGGTGACCTGGATCGCCGAGACGAAGATGATCGCCGTCTTCTGGAAGCGCGGATGCTCGCGGATCATCGCCGCGAGCTCGAACCCGTCGAGGTCCGGCATGCACACATCGACGAGAACGAGCGCCACGTCGCAGCGCAAGAGCTGGGCCAGCGCTTCATTGGCGGAGCCGGCCTTGATCAGGTTTTCGCCCAGTTCGCCGAGGATCGCCTCGTAACCCAGAAGTTTCGCCGGCTGGTCGTCGACCAGGAGAATGTTGACCTTTTCTTCGCCGCCCAAATTCGGGGCCTCTTTCGCTGGCGTCTGCACAGGTCGGAAATCCTCGCTGGCGAGCGTTAACTCTCCTTTTACAGGCGCGGCCCGCCGGCGGCTAGCGGTGCAGCCACATGCGCAGCGCCGAGAGCAGCTGCTCGGTGTTGACCGGCTTCGCGAGGTAATCGGAGGCGCCGGCATCGAGGCATTTCTCGCGGTCTCCCTTCATCGCCTTGGCCGTCAGCGCAATGATCGGCAGGCGCTGGAACGCCGGCTTCGCGCGGATGACCTGCATCGTTTGATAGCCGTCCATTTCCGGCATCATGATGTCCATCAGCACGATCGCGAGGTTCGGCGTCGACTCGACCAGGTCGATAGCCTCCTTGCCGGTCGTGGCGGTCAGGACGTGCATGCCGCGGCGTTCGAGAACGCTGCTGAGCGCGAAGATGTTGCGCGCGTCGTCGTCAACCAGCAGCACCGTCTTGCCGATCAGGTCGTCATCCGAGCTGTGCAGCCGCTCGATCATGCGCTGCTTGTCGTCCGGCAGCTTCGAGACGATGCGGTGCAGGAACAGCGCGGTCTCGTCGAGCAGGCGCTCCGGCGATTCGACGCCCTTGACGACGACGCTGCGCGCCATCGTGTGCAATTGCGCGTCCTCCTCCGGCGACAGCTCGCGGCCGGTGAAAACGACGACGGGGACGTCCGCGAGGCTGGGATCGTCGCGGATCGCGTCGAGCAGGTCGAAGCCCGACATGTCGGGCAGCCGCAGGTCGAGCACGATGCAATCCGGCGCCTCGCTGCGCAGCGCTTCCAGCGCCGCCGCGCCGGTCGCGACGGTGACGAGGTCGATGTCGTCGTGGCCGAGCAATTCGGCAATGCCGAGCTGCTCGGCCGGGTTGTCCTCGACGATCAGCAGCCGCCGGCGGCGCGGCTTGACGAAGTCCTTGATGCGGTTGAGCGCCGCTTCCAGGTCCTGCGTCGAGGTCGGCTTGTTGACGAAGGAAAAGGCGCCGCGGGCGAGGCCGTGCTGACGGTCCTCGTCGAGGGTCACGACCTGCACCGGGATGTGGCGCGTCGCCGGATCCTGCTTGAGCTGGTTCAGGACCGCCCAGCCGAGCATGTCGGGCAGGAACACGTCGAGCGATACCGCCGTCGGCTGGTATTCGCGAGCGAGCGTCAGCGCCTCGGAGCCGCGCATCGCCACCAGCACCTTGAAGCCCTGGTCGTGCGCGAGGTCGGCGAGGATGCGCGCGTAATGCGGGTCGTCCTCGACGATCAGCAAGACCGCCTCGCCGGGCTCGATCGCGTTGCGGTCGTCGGGGACGGTATCGACCGTATCAACCAGCCGCGCCGGCGCCAGCGCTCCGGCCGGCTCGCCGGATTCGGCGATCGCCGGCACCTGCCGGCTGACCGTCGGAGAACCGGCATAGCGCACCGGCAGATACAGCGTGAAGGTGCTGCCGACGCCCGGCATGCTGTGCAGCTGGATTTCGCCGCCGAGCAGGTTTGACAATTCGCGGCTGATCGCGAGGCCGAGGCCGGTGCCGCCGTATTTGCGGTTGGTGCTGGCGTCGGCCTGCTGGAACGCCTCGAAGATGATGCGCTGCTTCTCGGGCAGGATGCCGATGCCGGTGTCCGACACCTCGAAGGCGACGACGCCGGGGGCGCCCGTCAGGATCGGGTGGCCGGGGGTCCAGCCGCCCTTCGCCTTGTAGACGTTGAGCTTGACGCCGCCCTGGTCGGTGAACTTGAAGGCGTTGGACAGCAGGTTCTTCAACACCTGCTGCAGGCGCTTCGAGTCGGTCGTGATGCTGCGTTCCAGCTCCGGATCGACGCGCACGTCGAACGAGAGCTTGCGGCTCTCGGCCTCGTGGCGGAACGGCCGCGCCACCATGTCGACGAGGCTGTTGAAGAAGATGTCCTCGACATCGACCGAGACGGTGCCCGACTCGATCTTCGACAGGTCGAGAATGTCGCTGATCAGGTTGAGCAGGTCGGTGCCGGCGCTGTGGATCGTGCGGGCGAACTCGACCTGACGCGGGGTCAGGTTGCCCTCCGGGTTCTCGCCGAGCTGCTGCCCCAGGATCAGGATGCTGTTGAGCGGCGTGCGCAGCTCGTGCGACATGTTGGCGAGGAACTCGGACTTGTATTTCGAGGTGAGCGCGAGTTCCGCCGCCTTCTCTTCGACGGCGCGGCGCGCCTGCTCGATTTCCTGGTTCTTCGCTTCCACTTCGACGTTGCGTTCGGCCAGCTGCTGCGCCTTCTGCTCGAGCTGCTCGTTGGTCTGCTGCAGCTCGCGCTGCTGCGTCTGCAACTCGCCGGCCAGCTGCTGCGACTGGGTCAGCAGACCCTCGGTCTGCATCGTCGCCTCGATGCTGTTCAGCACGATGCCGATGCTGGCGGTGAGCTGCTCCAGGAACGAAATCTGCAGGTCGGTGAAGCTGCCGATCGAGGCAAGCTCGATGACGGCCTTGACCTGGCCTTCGAACAACACGGGCAGCACGATCAGGTTGTTCGGCGTCGCCTGGAACAGGCCGGAGGTGATCGGCACGACGCCGTCCGGCATCTGCGTGATCAGCATGCGCCGGGCGTCGAGGGCGCACTGGCCAACCAGCCCCTGTCCCGGCCTCAGCCGCTCCAGGTGCCCTGTCGGCCCGCTGTCGGCATAGGCGGAGAGCTGACGCAGGCTGGTATCGGGCTCGACGAGGTAGATGACGCCGTTCTGGGCGCTGACCAGCGGCGCCAGCTCCGACAGCAGCATGCGCCCGACCGTGGCGAGGTCGCGCTGACCCTGCAGCATGTTGGTGAAGCGGGCGAGGTTGGTCTTCAGCCAGTCCTGCTCGGTATTGCGCTCCGTCGTCAGGCGGAGGTTGTCGATCATCGTGTTGATGTTGTCTTTGAGCTCGGCAACCTCGCCGCGTGCATCGACCTGGATCGAGCGGGTGAGGTCGCCTTGCGTGACGGCGGTCGCCACCTCGGCGATGGCGCGCACCTGCGTCGTCAGGTTCGCCGCCAGCAGGTTGACGTTGCCGGTCAGGTCCTTCCAAGTGCCGGCGGCACCGGGGACGTTGGCCTGGCCGCCGAGCCGGCCTTCGACGCCGACCTCGCGGGCAACCGTCGTGACCTGATCGGCGAAGGTCGCGAGCGTGTCGGTCATCGCGTTGATGGTCTCGGCCAGCGCCGCGACCTCGCCCATCGACTTGACCGTCAGGTTCTGCTTCAGGTCGCCGTTGGCGACGGCGGTCACGACCTTGACGATGCCGCGCACCTGCTCGGTCAGGTTCGCGGCCATGACGTTGACCGTGTCGGTGAGGTCTTTCCAGGTGCCGGCGACGCCGGGCACCTGCGCCTGGCCGCCGAGCTTGCCCTCGGTACCGACCTCGCGCGCGACGCGGGTGACTTCGGAGGCGAAGGCGTTGAGCTGATCGACCATCGTGTTGATCGTGTTCTTCAGCTCCAGGATCTCGCCCTTCACATCGACGGTGATCTTGCGGCTGAGGTCGCCGCGCGCCACCGCGGTCGTGACCTCGGCGATGTTGCGGACCTGCGCCGTCAGGTTGCCGGCCATTGAATTGACCGAGTCGGTGAGGTCCTTCCAGGTGCCGGCCACGTCCGGCACCACCGCCTGGCCGCCGAGACGGCCTTCGGTGCCGACCTCGCGCGCGACGCGCGTCACCTCCGCCGCGAACGAGCGCAGCTGGTCCACCATCGTGTTCAGCGTTTCCTTGAGCAGCAGGATTTCGCCGCGCACGTCCACGGTGATCTTCTTCGACAGGTCGCCGTTGGCGATGGCGGTCGCGACCTCGGTGATGTTGCGGACCTGGCCCGTCAGGTTCGAGGCCATGAAGTTGACGCTCTCGGTCAGGTCCTTCCAGGTGCCGCCGACCCCCGGCACCTGCGCCTGCCCGCCGAGCTTGCCCTCGGTGCCGACCTCGCGCGCGACGCGCGTCACCTCGCCGGCGAAGGCGTTGAGCTGGTCCACCATCGTGTTGATCGTGTTCTTCAGCTCGAGAATTTCACCGGAAACGTTGACGGTGATCTTGCGGCTCAAATCGCCGCGGGCGACCGCGGTCGTGACCTCCGCGATGTTGCGGACCTGCGCCGTCAGGTTGCCGGCCATCGAGTTGACCGAGTCGGTGAGGTCTTTCCAGGTGCCCGCGACCCCCGGCACCTGCGCCTGGCCGCCGAGCCGGCCTTCGGTGCCGACTTCGCGCGCGACGCGCGTGACCTCGCCGGCGAACCGGTTGAGCTGGTCCACCATCGTGTTCAGCGTTTCCTTGAGGCGCAGGATTTCACCACGCACATCGACCGTGATCTTTTTCGACAGGTCGCCGTTGGCGATCGCGGTGGCGACCTCGGTGATGTTGCGGACCTGACCGGTCAGGTTCGACGCCATCGAGTTGACCGAGTCGGTCAAATCCTTCCAAGTACCGGCAACCCCAGGCACCTGCGCTTGCCCGCCGAGCCGGCCTTCGGTGCCGACCTCGCGCGCGACGCGGGTGACCTCGCCGGCGAAGGCGTTGAGCTGGTCCACCATCGTGTTGATGGTTTCCTTCAGCTGCAGGATTTCGCCGGAAACGTTGACGGTAATCTTCTTCGAGAGGTCGCCCTGCGCGACGGCGGTCGTGACCTCGGCAATGTTGCGGACCTGCCCGGTCAGGTTCGAGGCCATCGAGTTGACCGAGTCGGTCAGATCCTTCCAGGTGCCGGCGACGCCCTTCACCTCGGCCTGGCCGCCGAGCTTGCCTTCGGTGCCGACCTCGCGCGCGACGCGGGTGACCTCGCCGGCGAAGGCGTTGAGCTGGTCCACCATCGTGTTGATCGTGTCCTTCAGCTCCAGGATTTCGCCGGACACGTCCACGGTGATCTTCTTCGACAGGTCGCCGTTGGCGATGGCGGTCGAGACGGCCGCGATATTGCGGACCTGGTTGGTCAGGTTCGACGCCATCGAGTTGACGTTGTCGGTCAGGTCCTTCCAGGTGCCCGCGACGCCGAGCACGTTGGCCTGGCCGCCGAGCTTGCCCTCGGTGCCGACCTCGCGCGCGACGCGCGTCACTTCGGACGCGAAGGCGTTGAGCTGATCGACCATCGTGTTGATGGTCTCCTTCAGCTGCAGGATTTCGCCGGACACGTTGACCGTGATCTTCTTCGACAGGTCGCCGCCGGCAATGGCGGTCGCGACCTCGGCGATGTTGCGGACCTGCGCCGTCAGGTTGCCGGCCATCGAATTGACGTTGTCGGTGAGGTCCTTCCAGGTGCCGGCGACGCCGGGGACAACGGCCTGGCCGCCGAGGCGGCCCTCGGTGCCGACTTCGCGCGCAACGCGGGTGACTTCGGACGCGAAAGCGTTGAGCTGGTCCACCATCGTGTTGATGGTGTTCTTGAGTTCGAGGATTTCGCCCGAGACGTCAACGGTGATCTTGCGGCTCAGATCGCCGCGGGCGACCGCGGTCGTCACCTCGGCGATGTTGCGGACCTGCGCCGTCAGGTTGCCGGCCATCGCGTTGACCGAGTCGGTGAGGTCCTTCCAGGTGCCGGCGACGCCCGGCACGATCGCCTGGCCGCCGAGCTTTCCTTCGGTGCCGACCTCGCGCGCGACGCGGGTCACCTCGGAGGCGAAGGAACGCAGCTGATCGACCATCGTGTTGATGGCCTCCTTCAGCTGCAGGATCTCGCCGCGCACATCGACGGTGATCTTCTTCGACAGGTCGCCGTTGGCGACCGCGATCGTCACGTCGGCGATGTTGCGCACCTGCGCCGTCAGGTTCGACGCCATCGAGTTGACGCTCTCGGTGAGGTCGCGCCACACCCCGGTCACTTCGCGCACCTGCGCCTGGCCGCCGAGCTTGCCGTCGGTGCCGACCTCGCGCGCGACGCGCGTCACTTCCGATGTGAAGACGTTGAGCTGCTCGATCATCGTGTTGACGATCGTCGCGAGGCGCAGGAATTCGCCCTGCAGCGGCCGCCCATCGACGTCGAGCCGCACCGTCTGCAGCAAGTCGCCGCGCGCCACCGCGGTGATCGCCTGGGTGACGGCGGTGGTCGGCCACAAGAGATCGTCGATCAGCGTGTTGACCGAGTCCTCCATCTCGCCCCAGGCGCCGTGCGGCAGCGCGAGCTTGACGCGCTGGCGCGTCTTGCCCTCGCGGCCGACGGCCTGTCCGACATGTTCGAGCTGCCGTGCCATGCGCTCGTTGGCGGCGACGATCTCGTTGAAGGTGTCGGCGATCTTGCCGGCGAGGCCGGTGCCGTGGCTGGGGAGCCGCACCGAGAAGTCGCCCATGCGGACGGTCTGCAGCGCCTGCAGCATCTGGTGCAGGTCGACCTCGCCCGCCGCGGCCGCGTCGTGACCGTTGCCATTAGAGGACAATGCGGCGATGGCCTCGTCGGTCGCGACGGCAACGCCCCCCGCATCGGCGGCTACGTCCACGAGACCGTCAGCCGTTGGGTCCATGCGTCAGCTCCTCCTGTTCGATTGCGCTGTCGCGACGGCTCCGCGCCGGGACCATCGCCACTCAAACTCGAATGAGATTTTTCTCTGCCCCCGACAAGCGCCGCGGCGCCGAGGCAAGCTCCCGCGGCAGCGAGCATATTCAACGGTTCCCCAACAGCCGGCCGCGCGGGCGCGCTTCTGGCCAGCACGAGGAACGGCATCCCCGCTGACTCGTTCCATCGGGTTCGAAATTTTTTTTTTTTCGACCGGCGGGAGCTTTGACGATACCTCATCTCCGGCGAGATTCGAAACGAGCTCTTGCTAAGATCCAAGCGCCGTGTGCCAAACTCAGATTAGAACGGACGAGCTTTTTCTGCAAAATTGATAATAAATCCGGCGTTATTTGTCACGTTGTTATTGAGTTGGCGGCGAGTCAACCGGGAATTCCTCCGCTGGGCCAACCATCCGTTAAGGGACGTGCCGTTAAGCATCCCTTCGTCGCCGTTGCGGCGCGAGGGGAGTTTATACATGCAAGTCTTGGCGCAAGGGTTGGCGGGGGAGTGGCAAGGGACGGCGCCGACCGCCGTCGACATGCGGCGCAGCTACGATCGGTATTACGAGACCGGCCTCTACGACAGCCGCTATCCGCGGCCAAACCCTCACATGCTCGACCTGATCCTGCGCGAACTGGGAGAGACCCGCGGGCGCGTGCTCGATTTCGGCTGCGGCAGCGGCCGCTACGCCCTGCCGTTGGCGCACCGCCCGGGCGTCAGCGTCTTCGGCTACGACGTGAGCGCCGCCGCGATCCACGAGCTGCGCCGCCGGATGGCGCGCGCCCGTGCATCGGGCGCCGTCGGCGGACAGCTCGATCTGCTCTGCGGCAGTTTTGCCGAACTCGAACGGCGGCTCGGCGACGACCGCGGCTTCGACCTCGTCATGCTGCTGTTCGGCGTGCTCGGCCACATCCAGAGCCGCCGGCAACGCATCTCGATGCTGCGGTCGCTGCGCGCCCGGCTCCGCCCCGGCGGCCGCCTGATCCTGACGGTGCCCAACCGTGCGCGCCGCTTTCGCCTCGAACAGCGGCAAGCCGCCGCAAACGCCGCGCTCGAAAGCGGCGACATCCGTTATTCGCGGGGCGGCGGGTCCGGCGCGATCGAGCTTTATTACCACCTCTACACGTTGCCGGAATTCACCGGCGAGCTGGCGGAAGCGGGATTTGCCGTGCGCCGGCTTGAAGCCGAGAGCGTGCTGCCGGAGCGGGCGGTATTGACATCACCTGTGGGCGCCAGGCTCGACAAGGCGCTGCGTGCGGTCACGCCCCTGTCGCTGGCGTACGGCTTCGTCGCTGTCGCCGAACCCGCGCCGACGCATGGGCTCGGCTGAGCGAGCGCGCATGGCCGCACGGCTGCTGCGCACGGCGCTGCTGTTGCTGGCGGCGATGGCCTGCGCGTCGGCGGCGCGGGCCGACCGGCTCGAGCTGATTCGCGCCCGCGGCGTGCTCGTCGTCGGGGTCAAGACCGAATACCCGCCGTTCGGCATGCTCGACGGCAGCGGCGCCATCGTCGGCGTTGAGCCGGATCTGGCGGCGGATCTGGCGCGGCGGCTGCATGTCGATCTGCGTCTCGTCGGCGTGACGACGGCGAACCGCCTCGAAAAACTCGCCGACGGCAGCATCGACGTGCTGATCGCGACGCTCGGCGACACCGCCAAGCGGCGCAAGATCGCGACCCTGATCGAGCCCGATTACTACGCCAGCGGCGTCACGATCATGATGCCGGCGAAGCGCAAGATCGCGGACTGGACGGAACTGCGCGGCCAGACCGTCTGCACGACGCAGGGCGCCTATTTCAACCGCCCGATGGCGCAGCGCTACCTGCTCGACCTCCGCACCTTCAACGGCCCGCGCGACGCGATGCTGGCGCTGCGCCAGGGGCAGTGCGTCGGCTTTCTCTACGACGACACCGCCATTGCCGGGGCCTTGCGGCTGCCCGAATGGCACGACTATGCGATGCCGCTGCCGTCGTTGCTGGTGTCGCCGTGGGCGATCGCCATTCCGCAGGGCGAGAACGACGGGCCGCTCGACCGCATCGTCAGCGACGCGGTGGCGGATTGGCATCGCTCCGGGTTGCTGATGGCGCTGGAGCGGAAGTGGCAGCTCAAGCCGAGCGAATTCGTGCGCCATGCGCATGCGCTGTGGTCGGCGCGCGACGCGGACGGCGATTATACCTGCCGCCGCTCCGCCGACGGCGCCTGGCCGGCTGCCTGCGGCGAGCAGGAGCACGCTGCCTCCGATCATCCGGACGGCCTCGAACGGCTCGGCGCCGAAATCAGGGACCTCACCGGCCTCGACTTCACGATTGTTTACGACGCCTACGACCGCGGCCAGTTTCTGCACGGCCTCATGACGGCGCTGGCGCTCGTGCTCTCCTGCGTCTTCGGCAGCGTCCTGCTCGGCGGCATCGGCGCGCTCGCGCTCGACGCGCGCATCCCGCTCGTGTCGCCGCTCGCCGGCGCCGTCGCGACGGTGGCGCGGATGACGCCGCCCCTCCTGCAGATCTACATCGTCGTCTTCGGCCTCGGCAGTATTCTGGTGAAATGGGGCTTGGCGCTGGCGCCGTTCCTCGCCGTCACAATCTGCCTGTCGCTCTATGCCGGCTCGGCCTGCGCCGTCGCCTTGGCCGAGGCGGCCGAGTTGATCCGTCACCGCCAGCCCGAGTTCCGCCTCCGCCCGGCTTCGCTGCCGCTGGCGCTGCGCGCGGCCTACCAGCCGGTCATGGCGGCGCTGGTCAATATCGTAAAGGCCACCGGCATGGCCAGCGCCGTCGCGGTGCCCGAGCTGATTTCCAGTTCGACGGCGATCATGGCCGAGCGCGGCAATTCATCCGTCATGATGAACGTCTTGATGGTCGTCTACTTCCTGATCGTCCTGGTGACGATCTGGCTGTTCAACCGCTTCCACCACTGGATCACCGCGCATGTCGCCCCATGAGATCGTCGAGGCGCTGCGCACCTGGACGCCGTTCCTCGCGGCCGGCTTCGGCTGGAACGTCATCGTCTCGGTCGCGGCGATGGCGATCGGCACCGTCCTCGGCGCCGGCTTGGCCGTCGCCCGGCTGTCGCACCGCCGCGCGCTGGTGCGCGCGAGCCTGGCGGCGACGGCGCTGACCCGCAACATCCCGACCTTCGTCTTTCTCTACTACCTCGCCTTCGTGATCCCGGTCGAGGTGCAGATCGGGCCCGAGGTCTACGCCCTTCCGGCCTGGGTCAAGGCCTCGCTGGCGCTGGCCGTCGCCGTGGTGGGCTTCGTCTCCGACAATTTCACCGAGGCCTTGCGCCACTGGCGCGCGCGCAACCCGGCCGAGGCCTTGATGTTCATCCCGAACTGGACCTCGTACTTCGTCGTCATCGTCATGGCGTCGAGTACGGCCTCGGTCATCGGCGTCGATGAGCTGGTGTCGCGTTGCAACACAGTCATCGCCGCGGTCGACAACCCCGACCTGATGCTGTGGATCTATCTCTACGCGATGGCGTGGTTCTTCGTGTGCTGCTTCCCGCTCTACCTGCTGATGCGCCAGGTGAAGGCGTCGATGGCGCACCGCCTGCCCAAGCACGAAGAGACCGCGGTCGCCACATTGGCCGCAGACGCCTGATGCAAGTCGTCATCGCCGATCAGGGCATCTCCAGTGCGCCCCGAGATCGCCGGGTCCAGTAGAATCTGACGAGGTGCGGTCATTTGCTCGTCATCGCCGGGCTGGACTCGGCGATCTCAGGCCCCCCACAGATGGCCGGGTCAAGCCAGGTCAGGCCCCGCCATGACGATTTCGAGAGCGGCCCAGGTTAGTCGCGCCAGTCGCCGCAGCGGTCGTCGCGGAAGCGGTCGCGGATTTCCGACAGACGCCGCTCCGTGTCCCGCCGCTCGTAAGGCGGCAGGTCGTAACGCAGGCGCTCGCGCAGCTCCCGGGCACGGTAGCGCAGCCGGTCGCAATGCTCGCGCCACTCGTCGCCGCGCCGCTCCTCGCCATAGCCGCGCGGCGGTCCGGAATTCGGCGGCGGTCCATAACCTGGTGCAGGCGCCTGCCCGTAGCCGGGCCCGCCGCCGCCCCGCTGCCCCTGGCATTGCAGCAGGCCGTTGCTGCCGGCGACGATGTCGGCGCAATGCCACGGGTCCTTCAGCTCGGTCAGTGCATGCCCGCCCGCGCGGTTGGGGCAGACCGCTTGTCACCATCCATCCGGATGTTCGTGCAGGTGTTGCGGTAGGAGCCGGGAGGAATTCCCTGCGCGCTTGCCGCCACCGGCATCCCGAGCAGCGCGAGGCCCAGGCACCCCATAATCACGTTCTTCATGATCCACCCGGCTCAACGATATGGAGTTGGGGCGATAACGGCCGAGTGCGCGAAACAGTCCCGCCGCCGACGCCTTTTGCTCATGAAAGCGGCGGCGGCCGGCGGGCTTGCGTCGCCTGCTCGAAGGCGTAGGCGAGGCGCAGCAAGGTCGCCTCGCTCCAGGCGGAGCCGGTGAATGTGACCCCGAGCGGATAGTCGGGCGTGTCCCGGAGGCCGACGCCGGAGACGAAAGCGGCCGGCACCTGCACGCTCGGATAGCCGGCTTTGGCGGCGATTGGGGCGCCGTGGGCGCCGGGAAACAGCACCGCGTCGAGCCGGTGCCGGTCGATGTAGGCATCGAGGCCAAGGCTGCGCGAGGTGCGCAGATCGACGGCGCGGGCGGCGGCATATTCCGGCTCGGAGAAGTCGCCGCAGGTTGCTTCGGCCGCGAGGAACAGGTCCTGGCCGAAGCGCAACGCCCGCTCCGCATCGTCCTCGTTGAACGCGATGATGTCGCCGAGCG
>Ga0070739_10002792_pt1 | contig 22676 bp, 20 predicted proteins | sample Coa_R1_7_FD_66445 | JGI IMG/M metagenome (GOLD analysis project Ga0070739, IMG submission 66445) | Surface soil microbial communities from Centralia Pennsylvania, which are recovering from an underground coalmine fire - Coalmine... | ecosystem: Environmental > Terrestrial > Soil > Unclassified ... | reverse complement strand
GGCCTACCTGACGGCCGTGTGTACCGCCGCTCAGGCCGGCCTGCCCATCCCCTCGCTTCTGCCGACCCCACCCACTGCTCTACCGGCGGCCCCAGTCGCTCAGGCGGCGTGAACGCTTACTGGTAACGCTTGGTAACCATTTGGCGGTTGTCGCCCCTCAGACAGAAAGAGACAGAATTCGTCGATTCTATCGTGATGTCCTCGGTTGGACGATCACGAGACAGGGTGATCAAAAGGACGACTTTCGTTTTGGAGACAGCTTCTACATCGCGTTTGTCTACGAGAGCGAGGGGGCCGCTCTCACCGAGAGCGGCTTTCGAAAGGCCATGTATCTGGAGCTGAAGGCCGACAATGTTGAAGAGATGAGGCAGGCAATTGTCGCCTTTGGTGTCAGGGTACTCGAAGTGCCGGATCCGCACCTCTACTTTCAAGCCCCAGGAGGACAAGTCTGGCGGCTGGTCGGAATCAACGAGGACCTCTCCAAGTACGAGGGGAATGACGACCTCGTCGACTCCGTGGCGTTCGTCCGTCGGCAGCCTTGAATGATTAGTGGTCGGCTCCACGCCCTCCACCCGCGCCGATGTCCACAGCGCCGACCATCACTTCGTCAACTCCCGGCGCAACGTTGACCACAGTGCCGGCAGCGCTACAGCCCGCGGTATACCGCCTCGCCGCTCGTCCCGTAAGCGCCTGCCTCAAGACGGGCCTCAACGCTTACTCCGCCCGTGGCTGCCTGTTGCCTTTACAGCGCCCGCGGCTGCCCTCTAACATCGTTTCAGGTGGCCGTTGTCCGGGGCCGCCCCTACCCGCCCGCACCCGCTTCGTCGGGCGCGCGGCGTCGCCTGCGCCGCGCGCCGGCCCCGTCGCACTCGCCGTGGAGGGAGTCGCCATGAGCGCTTGCCGCCGACACCTGGGCGTCCTGCTCGTCTTGCTCCTCGGGGCGGCCTGCGCCGCGCCCAGCGCGACCGCACCGGCGAAGCCGGCGGCGTCGGCTCCCGCCCCCGGCCCGACAGCCAACAGTGCTAGCGCGCCGGCTGCTGCCGGCGCACAGCCCAGCGGCTTCGCCAGCGCCAAGCTGCCGGCGCCGGTCACGGTCAAGTTCGGCTACACGCCGTTCCTGTCCGGCGGGCCGGTGTTCGTCGCCCTCGAGCGCGGCTACTTCGAGGAGTTGAACCTCAACCTGGACATGATCCGCTTCAACTCGGGCGCGCTGATGGTGGCGCCGCTGGCGAGCAACGACCTCGACCTGGGCAACGGCGGCCTGTCGCCCGGGCTGTACAACGCGCTGCTGCGCGACGTGCGCCTGAAGCTGGTCGCCGACGGCTCGCACTCCGAGGCTGGGGGGGGGACGAGCATCACCCTGGTGCGGAAGGACCTCTGGGACGCTGGGACGATCCGCCAGCCCACGGACCTGCGCGGCAGGCGGGTGAACTTCGCGACCGACGGCAGCCCGATCGACTACATGATGCGCAACCTGCTGCGGCAGAACGGCATGACCATGGAAGACATGGACGTCGTGCGCCTCACTTCCTCCGACGTCCTCGTCGGCCTGCAGAACGGAGCCCTCGACGTGGGCACGGCCGCCGAGCCGTTCCCTACCCAGGTCGAGAACATGGGTGTCGCGATCAAGTGGCTGTCGGACGGCGACATCGTGCCCGGCTTCCAGATCGGCGCGATCATGAGCTCGGAGAAGACCGCGGCGCAGCCGGACGTGCTCCGCGCCTTCATGACCGCCTACGTCCGCGCCATCCGCGAGTACCGCGCCGCCGACTTTGGACGCGGCGATGATGGCATGGTGGCCGCCATCAGCAAGTGGACGACCGTTCCGCCGGAGGTGATCAAGGCGGCGGGTGCGCCCGCCTTCGCTCCGGACGGCGGGCTCAACCTCGAGGACATGAGCAAGCAGCAGGACTTCTGGATCGCAGAAGGCGTGATGAAGCAGAAGGTCGACATGAATCAGTTCGTCGACCTGAGCGCGGTCCAGTACGCCAACCAGGTGCTCGGGTCGCAGTGAGCTGATAGCTGACAGCAATCCGCCGTCAGCTATCAGCTTTCGAGCCTGGCTGACGGCTCCAAGGGAGAGGCAATGGCGCAGATGATCGTGGGCGGGGCGCCGCGGTCGGCCACCAACGGCGCGGTCACGGAGATCCGCAACCCCGCCAACGGCGAGGTGGTCGACACGGCGCCGCGCGGCGAGGCGGCCGACGTCGCCGAGGCCGTCGAGGCCGCGGCGCGGGCGCTGCCCGACTGGGCGCGCACGGCGCCGCACCGGCGGGCCGCCCTGCTCCTCCGCGCCGCCGAGCGGATCGGCGAGCACGCTGCCGAGCTGGCCAGCCTGCTCACCCGCGAGCAGGGCAAGCCGCTGCGCGAGAGCGGCCTCGAGATCGCGCGGTTCGGCGACATCCTGCGCTACTACGCCGGCCTCGCCGACAAGCTGCGCGGCGAGTATGTGCCGCTGGCCGAGCGCGACAAGTACGGCCTGGTCGTCCACCAGCCGATCGGCGTCTGCGCCGCGATCGTCCCCTGGAATTACCCGGTCCACCTGATGGGCAGCAAGATCGCGCCGGCCCTGGTGGCGGGCAACACCGTCGTCGTCAAGCCGGCCAGCACCACCCCGCTCACCAGCATCCGCTGCGTCGAGCTGTTCCTCGAGGCTGGCCTGCCGGCCGGCGTCCTGAACGTCGTCACCGGGCCGGGCGGCACGGTCGGCGAGGCGCTGCTCGTCCACCCGGCCGTTCGCAAGATCGCCTTCACCGGCGAGACCGCCACCGGCAAGCACGTCATGGAAGTGGCGGCGCGCGAGGTGAAGCGCGTCACCCTCGAGCTGGGCGGCAGCGACCCGATGATCGTCTGCGACGACGCCGACCTCGACGCCGCCGCCGCGGCCGCCACGGTCAACCGCTTCTGGAACGCCGGCCAGACCTGCATCGCCGCCAAACGCCTGTACGTTTTCGAGACCGTGGCCGACGAGTTCGTCGGTAAGCTGGTCGGGCGCGTCGAGCGGCTGAAGGTCGGCGACGGCCTGGCGCGGGACACGCGGATGGGGCCGCTGCACACCGCCCGGCAGCGCGAGGAGGTCGAGGCGATGGTGGCGGACGCCGTGGCGCGCGGCGCGACAGTGATCGCCGGCGGCGCGCGGCCGGACGGCGACGAGTACGCGCGGGGCAACTACTACCTGCCGACGCTGCTGGAGCACGTCGACCCGGCCAGTCGCATCGCCCGCGAGGAATGCTTCGGCCCCGCGCTGCCGATCTTTCGCGTCCCCGACCTGGACGCGGCGATCGCCGGCGCCAACGACTCGCCCTACGGCCTCGGCTCGTCGGTGTGGACCCGCGACCTGGCGCGGGCCCGCGCCGCCGCCGCGCGCCTCGAGGCCGGCTACACCTGGATCAACGCCGTGCAGCTCGACCACGATGAGCTGCCGTTCGGCGGCGTCAAGCAGAGCGGCTACGGCAAGGAGCGCGGCGTCGAGGCGCTGGCATACTACACCGAGAGCAAGTCCATCGTCGTCGCAAGTTGAGGGAAGAATGGGCTACTACTGCGACCTGCGCGATTACCTGGCGGTGCTGGAGGGCGCCGGCAAGCTGCGGCGCATCTCGCGCCTGATCAACAAGGACACCGAGCTCCACCCGCTGGTGAAGTGGCAGTTTCGGGGCCTCGCCGCCGACCAGCGCACTGGCTTCCTGTTCGAGAACCTCACCGACCTGGCCGGCCGCCACTATGACGCGCGGGTCGCCTCCGCCGTGCTTGCCCCCTCGCGCGAGGTGTACGCTCTCGGCCTGCAGTGCAAGCCGGAGGAGATCTTCGAGCGCTGGCAGGAGGCCTACCGCAGCCCGATCGAGCCGCGGCTGGTCAGCAGCGGCCCCTGCAAGGAGGTAATCTTGCAGGGCGAGGACCTGCAGCGCTCGGGCGGGCTGAACGCCTTCCCGATCCCGATGTCCACCAACGGCTGGGAAGCGCTGCCGCGCATGACGGCGATGTGCTGGCACACCCGCGACGTGGACAGCGGGGTGGTCAACGTGGGCACCTACAACGGCGTGCCGATGACGCCGTTCCGGACCACCTGCCGCCTGCAGCACGGCGCGCAGATGCGCCTGCACATCCAGAAGGCGCGGCAGCGCGGCGAGCCGCTTGAGGCGGCGGCCGTGTTCGGGGCGGTACCCGTGGTGGGGATGACCAGCACGGCCAAGGCGCCCTACGGGATGAGCGAGCTGGCGCTGGCCGGCGGGCTGGCCGGCGAGCCGATCGAGGTCGTGCGCTGCGAGACGGTCGACCTGGTCGTGCCGGCCAGCGCCGAGATCGTCCTCGAGGGCGAGATCGACGTCGACCACATGGAGCCCGACCCACCGTCCGGCGAGCACACCGGCTACATGATCGTCGGCGCCGAGGTGTTCGCCTTCCACGTCAAATGCATCACCCACCGCCGGAACCCGATCTGGCACGACTTCATCAGCCAGATGCCGCCGTCCGAGTCGAGCTGCATCCGCGCCGTGGGCGTGGAGGGGACGATGCTCAGCTTCTTGCGCAAGGACTGTGGCATTCCCCAGGTCAAGGCGGTGGCCCAGCACGACATGGGCGGCTCGTGGCGGATCCAGGTCGTGCAGTTCCAGGACGTCGGCGGCGTGCGCACGCACAACTCGGCGGTCTGGCAGGCGCTGTATGCTTGCCTGAGCAAGTCGCCGGACTGGCCGAAGATCGTCATCGCCGTCGACGACGACATCGATCCCTGGGACGCCGACTCGGTGAACTGGGCGCTGTCGTTCCGCTTCCAGCCGGCCCGCGACTGCAAGATCCTGCCCGGGCGCAGCGCGATCCTCGACCAGTCGGCGATGCCGCACAGCATCGAGACCTCGTATACCGCCCACTATCCGACCAGCAACAACAGTCCCCAGGGCGCGTCGGCGATGCTGATGGACGCCACGCGGAAGTGGCCCTACACGCCGGTCTCGCTGCCGAAGCGCGAGTACATGGAGCACGCCAAGGCGATCTGGGAAGAGCTGGGCCTGCCGCCGCTGCGGCCGCGGGCGCCCTGGTATGGCTACGACCTCGGCGTCTGGCCCGAGGAGTTCCGCGAGCTGGCCGACCTCGGCGAGCAGGGCCGCTTCGACGAGGCCGCCGAGCGCCTGATGGGCCGCGCGCGGCGCGTGGAGCGAGGGCAGGTTTAGGCTCTCGCCAGTGCCATCAGGTCGTCGACAACTTCGCCGCTGCAGTCCAGGAGGACGTCCTGGGCAGGGTCGCGCAGGACGCCCTTGGGGTCCTGGCCGCGCTCGACGGCGTCGATCCCCTCCAGGATGATCTTGCGCAGGAGGATCACGCCGCGGTCGGAGGCGCCCAGCCGCTCGGTGCTGCGGTCGAAGATCTCTCCCTGACTGGCCACGGCCTGGTAGTCCTGCAAGCGGTGGACGTGGAGCTGGTCGGTGATGTCGAAGGTGTGGCCCGGCGGCAGCTCCGGCGCCTTCCCGTCGACGTACGGCGTGAACACGACGCTCAGGACGAGGGTGTGCGTGTCGTCGACCGGTGTGCGGAAGATCGCCGAGTGGCGTGGCCACTTGAACTTCCCGCCCGGCCAGGGCTGCGGCAGGCGGTTGATCGTCGGCATCAAGATGTGCGAGACGCGGTCGTAGTTCTGGCGCCGCGCCACGCAGATGATGCCCCACTCGTCCTCGGTCCAGACGCAGTCGGGGATCTCGCGGCCCCAGATGTCGGCGCGTTCGCCGCCGGCCCCGCCGTGCAGGATGGCGGTGTGGGTGTTGTCCGGCGAGTTTTCCAGGATCTGCATGTAATTGCAGTGCCAGAGCCCGAAGTTCTCGACCGCCCGCACGCCATCCTCGCGGGCCACCACGTCGAGCTTCGGCAGGATCGGAGGCTGGCCGGGGCCGAGGTAGGCCCAGAGCAGCCCGCCCAGCTCGCGGACCGGGTAGGCGGTCACGCAGACTTTCTCTTTGAAGCCGCTCTCGGCGGGCTCGGCAGGCATGTCGACGCAGCGGCCGGCGCGGTCGAAGCGCCAGCCGTGGTAGCAGCACTCGATCCCGCCGGGGCGCGGGCGGCCGTACACGAACGAGGCGCCGCGGTGCGGGCAGCGGAGCTGGATCAGGCCGGGCTGGCCGTCGGCGTCGCGGTAGAGGACGAGGTCTTCGCCGAGCAGGCGCACGCGCGTGGGCTGGCCGCCGAAGGTGGCGAGCTGAGAGCCGAACGACGCCACCGTGCCGCTGCGCCCATCGAAGGTCACCGGCTCGTCGCACTGCCAGAGCGTCTTGATGCCGTCCCAGCGGTCGGACAGGGCGAAGGGATGCCAGTAGCGGCGCAGCCACTCGCCGGCCGGCGTGCCCGGGCCGACCCGCGTGAGCCGCTCGTTCTCGGCCTGCGTGAGCATCGGCTTGCCTCCTCCTCGGGCGGACTGCTCCGCCCCGCCTGGCTCAACGATACGCGCTCGGCCGGCGTCCCGCAACCGCCGCCGATCGCCTCGACCGCGAGCGGGGAGCCGCGGGCGCTACCACTTCGTCGACGGGTGGATTGCGGAGCGTTGGCGGTAGCCGACGCTCCGCAAAGCCGCCTCGACCACTAGTCGTGGCGGCCGCGGAAGATGAGCTTGATGCCGGTGCCCTGGAAGCCGAAGTGCTTGCGGAGCTGGTTCTCCAGGTAGCGGCGGTAGGAGAAGTGCAGCATGGCCGGGTCGTTGACGAAGAAGACGAACGTCGGCGGCCGGATCTCTCCCTGCGTCACGTACAGCACCTTGAGCACCTTGCCGCGCTCGCTCAGCGGGTGCGCCTGCACCGCCTCGGTGATGACGCCGTTGAGCTGGGCCGTCGGTACCCGCTTCGAGCGCTCCTCCCAGGCCGCCAGCGCCGCGTCCAGGACGTTGCGCACGCGCTGGCCGGTCTTCGCCGAGACGAACAGGATCGGCGCGTAGTCGAGGAACTGCAGCGCCCGCCGCACCTGCTGGGTGTACTCGGTCTGGATGCGCGGGTTCTTCTCGACCAGATCCCACTTGTTCAGGACGATCACCACGCCCTTGCAGGCGTCCTGGATGTAGCCGGCCACGTGCGCGTCCTGGGCCGCCACGCCCGCCTCGGCGTCGAGCACCAGCGCCACCACGTCGGCGCGGTCGATGGCCCGCATCGCCCGCAGCACGCTGTACTTCTCCACGCCGGGGCTGATGCGGCCGCGGCGGCGGATGCCGGCCGTGTCGATCAGGCGGAAGGGGTGGTCCTTGTACTCGAACAGGGTGTCCACGGCGTCGCGGGTGGTCCCCGGCACGGCGCTGACGATCGAGCGCGGCGCGCCGACCAGCGCGTTGAGCAGGGAGCTCTTGCCGACGTTCGGGCGCCCGACGATGGCCAGGCCGATCTCGTCCTCGCGCGGCGGCTCGGGCTCGCCGCGCGGCAGGTGGTCGAGGATCGCGTCGAGCAGGTCGCCGGTTCCCGTACCGTGGATGGCGGAGACGGGGATCGGCTCGCCCAGGCCGAGGGCATGAAACTCGCCGATGCCGAGGGCGTGGTGGCGGCTCTCGGCCTTGTTCACCGCCAACAGGACGGGCTTCTGGGTCCGCCGCAGCAGCAGCGCCAGGTCGTCGTCGGCGGGCAGCGGGCCGGTCTGGGCGTCGGCGACGAAGACGATCACGTCGGCCTCGTTCATCGCCTCCTGGGCCTGCGCCAGCGTGCCGGCCATGATGTCGCCTGCGACCTCGAGGCCGATGCCGCCCGTATCCACGAGCGTGAACTCGACGCCGTTCCACTCCACGGTGCCGTACAGCCGGTCGCGGGTCGTGCCGGGCACGTCGTGGACGACGGCGTAGTGCGCGCCGATCAGGCGGTTGAACAGGGTGGACTTGCCGACGTTCGGCCGACCGACGAGGGCGACGAGGAAGCCGGCCATGGTCAGCGCCCGGCCGTGGTCGGCGTGGCGGCCGGCGTCGGCGTCCGCGTGCGGGGCGCCGCGGTCGTCGTCCGCGCGGGCGGCGACGAGGTCGCCGCGCGGGTCGCCGTACCCGCCGGCGTGGGCGAGGCCGTGGTCGTGGTGGTCGTGGTCGGGACCGGCGTGGCGGTCGCCGTCGGCTGCTCCGTCGGGCTGACCTCGATCGGCTCGGGCGTGGGGACGGTGGTGGGTGGTGGCGCCGCGGTGGGCGAGGGCGCCACGGCGCCCGGCTCCTGCAGCTGCACGCCGACGCTCGCCGGCTGGACCGAGTCGAGCTGGTAGCCGCTCGGCAAGCGGACCTGCACGGGCAGGGTGTAGGCGCCGGCGTCGAGGCCCGAGGCGTCGACTGTCGCCGCCACGTCGGCGACGCTGAGGCCGCGCTCGGCGGGGCCACTGGCCGTCACCTCCACGATCGGCACGTCGCTGGCCAGGAACAGCGTCGGCGCTACGCCGAGCACCCGCACCGGCACGCGCAGCGACTGGCTCATCGTCACCGGCTCGATCTGCACGCTGACCACGGGCTGGTCGTTGCGCGCCAGGACCAGGCCCTGCGGCACCTGCAGCCCGACGGGCCGCGAGAACGACGCCGTCGCCCCACTGAGGTCGATCGGCTCGGTGTCGATGGCGTCCACCGGGTTCAGCGCCTGCGGCTCGGCGATCGCCGTGACCACGGCCGGGTCTACGCTCACGCTCTGCACCCAGTAGCCGGGCGGCACGCTCCCCTGCAGCACCGGCCGCACGCCGACCTCCTTGTAGCTGACCTGCTGCGTGATCGGCAGTTGGACCTGGATGCCCGGCGGCTGGATGTCGGCGCCCGGCACGTTGGCCGGCACCCGCTCGCCCCGCGCGTCGAGGAGCACCGGCGGCAGGGTGGTGTTGATGTCCGAGGTCACGCCGTCGAGCCGGATCTCGACGGCGGCCGACTCCACCCGCCGCACGAAGCTCGTCGGCCCGCTGACGGTGATCGTGTTCGGGTTGAGCGAGGCGCGCCCGGGCCGATAGCCGAAGGGGGGGCTGCCGTCGAGTGTGCCGCGGACCGGCAGCGTCTTGCGAGTCAGCTCTTCCAGGCGCACGGTGATCCGCGACGGCGTGGGGTCGCCCACGCGCACCAGCGGATCGGGGGACGGCACCTCGACCGGGAAGGTGGCCTGGCCCGGCCCGGCGGCCTTGAGGTCGACGTAGGCGTGCATCTGGCTGGCGCGTAGCTGGGAGAACGTATCCCGCGGCGCCGACACGTTGACGCGCACGGTGCCCCAGTCGGCCTGGTTGACCACGACGAGGCCGGCCGGCACGTTCGTGGGCTCGATGGCCACGTCGAAGACGTCCGAGCGCTCCGGGTTGAGCTCGGTCTGGACCAGCAGCCAGAAGGCCACGGAGAGGGCGATCGCCCAGGCCGCCCGGCCGAAGTCGAAGGCGCCGAAGTCAGGCATGGCGCTGGGCCTCGCTCCGCGGCGGCAACAGCCTATCTACAAAAGGCAGCCGCGGCCACTGGGTCCGTCGCGGCGGCGGGCGGTAGATGACCTGGAGCACCTTGCGCAGCTTCTCTTCGTCCAGGTTGCGGACCATGCGGCCGTTGTTGGCGATCGAGACGTGGCCGGTCTCCTCGGAGACGACGACGCACAGCGCGTCGGTGCGCTCGGTGATGCCGATCGCGGCGCGGTGGCGCGTGCCGAGGTGGCCGCCGGTGGCCGGCGCCTCGGACAGCGGTAGCAGGCAGCCCGCGGCCAGGATGCGCTCGCCGCGCAGCATCACCGCGCCGTCGTGCAGGGGCGCGTGGGGGAAGAAGATGTTCAGCAGCAGGTCCTGCGAGAGCGCGGCGTCGATGCGCGTGCCGGTCTCGACGTACTCGCCGAGGCCGGTCTCGCGCTCGAGGACCATCAGCGCCCCCCAGCCCAGCTCGGACAGGCGGCTGGCCGTGCGCGCCACGACGTCGATCGTGCGCTCGGTGGCCGTGGTGGGCGTGGCGCGGCGGAGCACGCCGCGGCTCCGCCCGAGCTGCTCCAGCGCGCTGCGCAGCTCGGGCGCGAACAGGATCGGCACGATGACGATCAACGCCGGCAGCGAGTTGCGCAGGACCCAGCTCACCATCGTCAGGCCGAAGACGTTGCCGAGGATGGCGCCGCCGAGGTAGACGATCACGATCCCGCGCAGGATCGCCATCGCCGTCGTCCCCTGGATCAGGGAGAGCAGGGCGTAGACGGCCGCCGCGACGATCGCGATGTCAACGAGGTTCTTCGGCTCGGCCTGCAGGCGCATCAGCGCGCTGACCGCGAAGTAGACCAGCTCGTTCAAGGCGTGCCTACGTTCCCTCGGGCCCTCTCCGCCGCCGCATCGACTGGGCCGCGCCGCCGTCGGCCGCGCCGGACAGCAGCGCCGCGCCCAGCAGCTCGGCGAGGAGCGCCTTCTGCGCGTGCAGGCGGTTCTCGGCCTGGTCGAGCACGATCGACCGCGGCCCGTCTAGCACCTCGTCGGTGATCTCCTCGCCGCGATGGGCGGGCAGGCAATGCATGACCAGCGCGGCAGGGTCCGCCACCGCGAGCAGCGCCGCGTTGACCTGGTAGGGCGGGAAGATCTCGCGGCGCAGCTCGCGCTCGGCCTCCTCGCCCATGCTGAACCAGGTGTCAGTGTAAACCACCTGCGCGTCACGCACCGCCTCGACCGGATCGGCCAGCACCCGCAGCTCCGTGCCAGCGGCCGCCGCCAGCGCCGCGGCCGGCTCCCAGACCGCGGCGTCGGGCTCGTAGCCGGGCGGTGAGGCGACGCGCAGGTGCATGCCGACCCGCGGCGCCGCCTCGATCAGCGAGTGCGCCACGTTGTTCCCGTCGCCAACGTAGGCGGCGACGACGCCCTCGAGGCGGCCGAGGCGCTCCTCGATCGTCAACAGGTCAGCCAGGCACTGGCAGGGGTGGGCCAGGTCGGAGAGCCCGTTGATCACCGGCACGTCCGCGTACTGCGCAAGCATCACGACGTCGTCGTGCAGGAAGGTGCGGGCGACGATGCCGTCGACGTAGCGGCTGAGGACGCGGGCCACGTCGGCCTGACTCTCGCGCTCGCCCAGCCCCACCTCGGCCGGGGAGAGGTAGAGGGCCGAGCCGCCGAGCTGGAGCATTGCGACCTCGAAGGAGACGCGCGTGCGCAGGGAGGGCTTCTGGAAGACGAGGGCGAGCACGCGGTCGGGCAGGAGCCGATGGGGACGCCCGGCGGCGAGGTCCTGCTTCAGCGAGGCAGCCACGGCGAGCAGCCGGCGGATAGCGGCGCCATCCAGGTCCGCAATTGCCAGCAAATCCTTGCGCTGCACCGCTATCTCGGTCCCGCCCTTCCGAGTCCGGTTGAGGTCAGTATAGCACGGTGGCCGCTCCAGCCCCTTTTTTCAGGCCGTTGCGTTGGTACCGAGCCGGCCGGATGAGGATTGGGGAGCCATCGGTAGGGGCGCCATGAATGGGCCCCGACGAGGCGCCGCTGCCCACCAGATGGACGATCCGCTAGCGGACCGGCCGGCGCGTCGGGCTCGGGGTGGCGCGGGCCGGCGCATCGCCCCACGGCAGGGTCATCGAGGCGCCGCCAGCGGCCGGCGTGCTGGTGTGCGTCGGCGTGGGCGTGCTGGTGCGGCGGACGACCGTGGCCGTCGCGGGGCGCGTGGCGGTGGCGACGGGGACGAGCGTGCGGGTAGCGGTCGCCGGCCCGGTCGCGCGATTCGGTGACAGCGGGCTGGTGCTGACGCTTGGGCGCGGGGTGGGCGTGTGCGTGGGCGGCACCTGGCCGCGCACGGTCGGCGTGGCGCTCGGGCGCAGCGTCGGGGTCCGGTCGGCGAGCAAGGGAGAGATCGGATTGACCTCGGTGCGAACGGGCTCGAGCACGACCGGCGGCGTGGCGGTCGCGTCGGACTCGGCCTCCGCCTCGGCGCTCGCCGTCTCCGGGTGGCGGCTGAGGGCGACGAGGCTCGCCGCCCCGAGGCAGTACATCGAGGACGACGTCAGCAGCAGCACCACGGCCAGGCCCAGTCCGATCCGCTGCCAGTCGTTGAGCCAATCGTAGCGGTCCCACGCCCAGTTCAACAGGCGCTCGACCTGGACCCTGCGCCGCAATCGCACTACCTCCGCCGCGGCATTAAACGACAATCGGCGTAACGGTGCAAGAATGGCGCGGGTAGTGGAGCGCCGTCGTCGGCTCAGTCGGACGCCGCCGGCGGCAGCCAGCCGGGCAGCGGCATCAGCAGGTAGGTGGCGAGGGCGTTCACGTAGGGCTCGTACTGCTGGCGCAGCTCGGCGAGGCGCCGCTCGGCCGCTTCCCCTTCCGCGAACGGCACGCCGGCCTCGGCGAGCGCGGCGCGCAGCCGGGCGAGGTCGGCGGCGGGCAGGCGATCCGGCCGCGGCGGCCGCGGCGCCACCGCGTACAGCGTGCAGAGCTCGGCCACGGCGTGGCGTCCCATCTCGAAAGCGAGATGCGCCGCGCGCGGCGGCACGCCCCTGACGCCGACGATGCACAGGGCCGACGTGTCGAGGAGGATCGTCAGCGCGCCGACCCAGGAGTGGTGGCGGTGCTGCGACCGGTAGTAGCCGAGCACCCCGTGCGAGAGCAGGCTGCCGAGCAGCGCGGCGATCCAGCGCTCGCCCTCGACCAGGCGGTCGCCGGCGGCCGATGGATGGCCGGCGACGCCGAACTGCCGCAAGAAGACCACCGCGCTGGGCGGCGAGCCGGCGCGGGCGGCAAGCAGGGCGACCATCAGCTCGCGGTCGGCGAAGGACTGGTAGAGCACCGGCAGGTAGCCGATGACCGCGGCCAGGAACCCGAAGCCGGTGCCGACCTCGAGCACCGTCAGCAGGCGGGCGATGTCGGAGCGCGGTGTCACGTCGCCGAGCCCGAGCGTGAAGAAGGTCGTGCCGCTGAAGTACAGCTCGGTGGCGAAGTCCACGATGCGGTCGGGCGTGGTCAGCGCCGAGCCGACCGCCCACTGCATCAGGGCGAAGCAGACGATCAGGGTCAGGGCCCAGATCGCGATCAGGAGGATCAACGACGCCGGCCCGTAGCAGGCGAGGGGCGTGTCCCGCAAGCGGGGAGGCAGCAGCCGGACGATCGCGACGTAGAGCGCCCAGGTGGCGCGAAAGAAGGGATGGCTGACGCGCAGCTCCGGGCCGACCGCCCGCGGCAGCACGATGAGCTGGAAGCCATCCCAGAGGACCGTCACGTATAGGGCGAGGCCCAGCAGGCCAACGAGCAGCGCGATCACGACCCACCCCGCCGCCCCGGCGCCGACAGTCTGTCCCCCGCGCGAGCACGGCAGGCGGCAAGGCGCGACCGGGCCGGTCGAGCAGCGGCTGGGAGTGTAGCACACCGCCGGGCGGTGCAGGCGCGGCGGGGGCGCCCGGCCCGATCCGGTACAATTCCCTGTACACAGGCGCCGCCAGGCGACCACGGCGGCGCGAGGAGTCTCGCCGTCGTGTCCGTGGCTAGCCTGCCCCGGGCGCTGGACCTGCTACCCGCCGAGTGGGCCACCGCCCTCGCCGCGCTCGACCAGCCGCCCTACCGCGCGCGGCAGGTGTACCACGCCCTGCACGCCGAGGGGGTCCGCGACTGGGACGCCGTGCGCACGCTGCCGGCCGGCCTCCGCGCCACCCTCGCCGAGCGCTACGTGCTGGCCGCGAGCCGCGTCGTCCACCGCGCCCGCTCGGCCGACGGCACCGTCAAATACCTGCTGGCGTTGGCCGACGGCCGCGAGGTGGAGACCGTGCACATTCCCGAGCGCGAGCGCGTCACCGTCTGCGTCTCCTCGCAGGCGGGCTGCGCCCTGGCCTGCGTCTTCTGCGCCACCGGCCGCCTGGGCCTGCTACGCAACCTGAGCGCGGCGGAGATCGTCGACCAGGTCGAGACCGCGCGGGAGGGGGCTGCCGCGCCGAACGTGGTGTTCATGGGGATGGGCGAGCCGCTGGCCAACTACGCCGCGGTCGTGCGCGCCATCCGGCTGCTGCTCGAGCCGGCCGGCCTCGGGCTCAGCCCGCGGCGGATCACCGTCAGCACGAGCGGGCTGCCGGACCGCATCCGGCGCCTGGCCGCCGAGGACCTCGGCATTCGCCTGGCCGTCTCGCTGCACGCCGCCGACGACGCCAAGCGTACGGCGCTGATGCCGATCAACGCGCGCTACCCGATCGCCGCGGTGCTGGACGCCGCTCGCGCCTACGCCGAGCGCAGCGGCCGCCGGGTGAGCTTCGAGTACGTGATGCTGGCGGGGGTGAACGACTCGGCGGCCGACGCGGCGCGGCTGGCGGCGATCCTGCCGCGCCGGCTGGCCCACGTCAATCTGATCCCCTACAACCCGACCGAGGCGGCCTTCGTTGGCACCAGCCCGGCGCAGATCCAGCGCTTCGCGGCCTGGCTGCGCGCGCGTGGCGTGGCCTGCAGCGTACGCCGCAGCCGCGGCCGGGACGTGGACGCCGCCTGCGGGCAGTTGGCGGGCCAGAGCGACGCGGCGCGCGCCCCCGGCGAGCGGGCGCGCGTACTGGTGGAGGCACGATGACGCTGCTGCTGACGAACGAGGAGGTGGCGCAGGTCCTGGACATGCCGGGCAGCCTGGCCGCGCTCGAGCCGGTCTACCGCGACCTGCCGGTGGGGCGTGCGGTCCTTCGCCCGCAGACGCAGACCTACCTACCCGGCCCGCTCGACGGCAGCAGCTACTGCCTGAAGACGGTCGAGGGGGGCGGCCAGTCGCTGGGCGTGATGGCCCTCCGCGTCACCTCGGACGTCCTGCGCCGGGAGTGGGCCGGCGGCGTGGAGCGGCGGGTGAAGGTCCCGACGGCGCCCGGCGGCCGCTACCTGGGGCTGGTGCTGCTGTTCAGCCTGGAGCACGGCGGGCTGCTGGCCATCCTGCCCGACGGGATCATCCAGCACCTGCGCGTCGGGGCGAGTAGTGCGCTCGCGGCCCGCGCCATGGCGCGGCCGGAGGCGCGCGTCGTGGGGCTGATCGGCGCCGGCGGGCAGGCCCGCGCCCAGCTCCTCGGCCTGGCGCTGGTGCGCGAGCTGGCCGAGGTGCGCGTCTACAGCCCGACGCCGGAGCGGCGCCGCGCCTTCGCCGCCGAGATGCGCGAGCGGCTCGGGATCCCGGTGGAGGCGGTGGACAGCGCGCGCGCCGCCGTCGCGGGGGCGGACATCGTGGCCACGGCCACCAACAGCGCCACGCCGGTGCTCGACGGGGAGTGGCTGGCCCCGGGCATGCACGTGGGCTACATCCGCGAGTTCGAGATCAGCGACGCCGCGCTGGCGCGTGCCGACCGCGTCGTCGTCCACACCCGCCAAGGGGAGATCTACCACCACACGCCCGTCGGCCAGGAGGCGCTGGCCGAGCTGCAGCGGGGACGCGGCCTCCCCTGGGACCGCTACCCGGAGCTGGCCGACGTCCTGGCCGGCCTCGCCCTCGGCCGCGCGACGGCCGACGAGATCACCCTGTTCATGAACAACTTCGGCATCGGCATCCAGTTCGCCGCGCTCGGCGCCCGCGCCTACCAGGGCGCGCGCGCCGCCGGCCTCGGCCGCGAGCTGCCGGACGACTGGTTCCTGGAGACGATCCGGCCGTAGCGTAGACATCACAGGCTCAGCCTGAGAAGCTGACACCGGACCTCTTTGTCGAGCATTGCTCATTGCGGCTGGATAACACGGGTGTTATAAGGATTCCGTGAGCAGCTGGGTACTGGAATACTACGAGACCACCAGCGGGCGCTGCCCCGTACGAGAGTATCTCGACAGCCTGCGTGGCCGCGAGTTTGCCGCGGTGCGGAAGGACCTCGACTTGCTGGAGATGTACGGCATTCAACTGGGCGCTCCCGCCGTCAAGCACCTCGAGGGCAAGGTCTGGGAGCTACGCACGCGCGGCCAAGCTGAGCACCGCGTGCTCTATGTGGCTGTTAGTGGGCAGCGCTTGATTATGCTCCATGCGTTCATGAAGAAGACGCAGCGGACGCCGCGCCGCGAGATCGAGACCGCGCAGCGGCGGCTCGCGGACTGCGAGCAGCGAGGACTCCTATGAAGCATCGAGACTACGTGGCCGAACGGCTGGCACGCGATCCTGAGTTTCGCGAGGCGTGGGAAGCGATCGAGCCTGAGTACCAGCGAGCCCGCGCTCTCATTGGCGCCCGAGTCGCGGCCGGACTCACGCAGGCGCAACTGGCGCAACGCCTCGGCATGGCTCAGTCGGCCGTCGCCCGAATTGAAAGCGGGAGACATCCGCCGAAGCTCGATACACTCCAGGCGATCGCGGCGGCTACAGGAGCCACCTTTGCGATCGCGGCGACAGGGCTCAGACTGGTGGCGCCTGAGGGAATGACACTGCCGGGAACAGACGCTGTGCCGAGCGAAGCGCCCCCCCAGAGCATGGCGGACGGGTTGCCGAGCACGTGCCATCCCGCGCGCGAGACGGCAGGGGCCTAGCCGAATCGCGAGCGCCAGCGACCCTGAGCCGCCAGTCTCGACGCCAGCCCACGCGTCAGCCTCTGCCTTCAGAAGAAGATCGTGATCGTCCGCGGCAGCGTGGAGCGGTCCAGGGCGACCTGGCGCCGCGCGATCCGCCAGCGCCCGTCGATCTCGCGCAGGATGTCCTCCCGGTTGCCCGACAGCAAGTGCTCGGAGAGATCGGCGCGCGCCTGGAAGACCAGGAAGCTCGAGTAGGCCTTCACCTCCGCCTCGCCGTCGCCCTGGACGACGACGACGTTGGTGATCAGGTGCCGCGTGATCGACGGCGGCCGCTCGGCGTGGGCCAGGCGGGTCTCCAGGCGCCGCACCCGCAGGGTCAGGAAGGCGAGGTCGTCCTCGAACAGCGGCGGGCTGAGCCGCGCGCCCGCCCCGGCGCTGGCGTCCGGAGGTTCGGCGACCTCGCGGACGTGCAGCGCGTAGCGGGCGTCGTCGGCGAACAGCGCCAGCCACTCCTCGAAGCGGCGCTCGTCGAGCAGCCAGGCCTCGGCGTAGAGGAACTGCTCGACCGCGCGCTGCACCTCGCCGCGCGCGGGCGTACCGAGCATCACGCCTCCTCTAGACCCATGCGCTCCGCCCAGTAACGGTAGAAGTTGCGCTGGTTGTGCTCCGAGAAGCGGGGCCCCACCAGGCCCGGCAGGCCCCGGGTGTCCCACTGCTCCTGGCCGGGCCAGTGGCCCTCGTATTCCAGGCCCATCGCGTAGTTGAACGGGACCTGGCGGGCCATCAGCGTGCGGCTACCTTCCGTGACGCGGTCGAAGTTCTCGGCGTCGTCCTGGGCGAAGAACCCGCTGGCGAAGTGGCCGCCGCGGCCGTTCTGGGCCCAGGCTAGCTCCTTGACGACGGCCGGCGCGGCCTTCGGCATCAGCGCCCACTGCCACACCTCCAGGCGGGTCGGGCCCTTCGGCTGAAGGTGGAAGAGGTTGAAGGCGCGCAGAGGGCTCCGCCAGACCAAGCCCAGGTTCGGGAAGATGTTCCAGTGGCTGGCCGAGTACGGCTTGGCCGGGGTGTCCCGTAGGCGCTCCTGCAGCCGCCCGTACCACTCTTGCAGGTAGGCCACCGCCTCGGGCCCCAGCCGCTCGGCCACGGCCAGGTCGTCGCGGTAGGGCTTGTCGCCGGTGTAGACGCCGCCCAGCCCGTGGCCGTGGGCGAGGGCGATCTCGAACGGCCCGTGCTCGAGCTGCGCCGGCTCGAGCTGAGTGTAGTTGTCGGCCAGGCCCAGCTTGAACGACGAGCCGTGGGTGGTCGGCGTGTGGTAGTGGTCGCCGGCGAAGTTCTCGGCCGCGATCTTCCAGTTGCCGTTCGCCTGGTAGCGGGACTCCAGCACCTCCAGCCCACCCATCGCCTCGAGCGGCAGGAGGAACTTGTCCAGGTACCAGGCCATGCCATCCAGGTAGGCCGCCAGCGACGGCGCCGCGGGATCCCAGCAGCCGAACCAGAGGCCGCCGAACTGCTCCACTCGCGGCACCTCGATCAGGCCCCAGTCCTCCCTGGGCAGCCGACCGTAGTAGGCCTCGCCGTGGAACGGCACCCCGGTGAGCCGTCCCGCCGTATCGTAGGTCCAGCCGTGGTAGGCGCAGGTGAAGGCTTTCGCGTTCCCGCGCGGGAAGAGGCAGACCCGGTTACCGCGGTGGCGACAGGTGTTGAGCAGCGCGCGAACCTGGCCGTCGGTGCCGCGGCAGACGATCACGGGATCCTCGCCCATGAACGTGCCCACGTAGTCGCCCGGCGCGGGGATCATCGCATCGTGGGCCAGGAAGAGCCAGCAGCGCGCGAAGACCCGCTCCAGCTCGCGCTGGTAGATCGCCTCGTCGGAGAAGATTCGCCGGCTGACCAGGCCCGCGGCCAGGTCGAGCAAGCGATCGGCAGTCGGTCGCTGGCGTGCTCGTGTCACCGTCTCGGTCCTCCGTCACCGCCGCTACGGGTGCACGGTCTCGGTGAACCAGTCCGTCGGTAGATCGTGGCCGAGGCCCGCGGCGCGGGCGCGCTCGTAGGCGCGCGCGCCGACGGCCGCGAACTGCAGGCCCATGCCGATGTTGTTCATGAAGAAGGTGATCTCGTCGGGACTGGCCCGGCCGGGCGCCTGCCCGCTGGCGAGCTGGCCGAGGTCGACCAGGCGCTCCCAGAGATCCGCCGGCCGCTCCTGCCACCAGCCATGCTCCTGCTCGGGGTTCGCCTGCTCGGCCTCGGGCGCCACGGTGTGCTGCTTGACGTTCTTCAGCGTGTGGAACGCCACGCGGTCGCAGCGCCGCAGCAGGTCGATCCCGACCTCCTGGACCTTGATCGCGCTGCCGTGGACGCCCGGACGCAGCCACTCCGCGCGCAGGACGGGGTCGAGCGTGTTCGTCGCCGCGGCGACGATGTCGGCGTCGGCCATCGCCGCGGCCGGGCTGCCCACAGCCTGGACCGGGATGCCGAGCCGCTTGCTCATCTGGCTGGCGAACGTCTCGCAGTGATCGGCGTTGGGGCTGTAGACGCGGACCCGCTCGATCGGCCGCACGGTGCAGAAGGCGAGGAGCTGTCCCTCCGCCTGCCAGCCGGTCCCGAGCAGTCCAACGTACTTCGCGTCCGGGCGGGCGAGGTAGCGCGCGCCGAGGCCGTTGGCCGCGGCGACGCGCGTGCGCTGGAGGTAGCCGTCGGGACAGATCATCAGCGGCTCGCCGGTGCGCGTGCTAAACAGGAGCACCAGGCCGCACCAGCGGCCGCCCGGCGCAGCGGGCACCTTCACACGGCGCTTTAGCCCGTCCTGGACAGGCCAGGTCACGAGGTCGGAGTTCAGCCGGATCGCGCCGACCTCGGCCCGCGGGAAGACGCCGGCCATCGTCTTCAGGCCGTAGTGCGCGCGCTGGCCGTCTGGCGTCGAGGAGGCGGCGACGACGTCGACCCGCGGCCCGCTCACGGCGCGGCCCTCGCCGTAGTCGCGGTACAGGTCCTCCAGCACGGCCAGCGCGTCGTCCATCGGCAGCACGCGCTCCAGGTCCTCGTTGCTCACGACCAGCGTCATGGCGCTCTCCTTCGTCGCGGTGGGACGTCGCGCGGCCAGCTCCGGCGAGCGGGCGGGCTGGAAGCTGTTATAGTGCCCGGTGGAGACCGGAGCCAGGGAGGAGCGGGAGCCAGGGTGGGCGCGGCCGCGCGACCCCTCGATCGGCCGGCGGCCGGACGCCGCGCCTGGCGGCGGCGGGCCCGCCGCGTGCGAGCGCTGGGCCCCGCCTACTTCTCCGTCGCCGTCCGCTGGGCGGCCTGGGCGATGGCGCTGGCGATCACGCTCGTGGCCGGGCCGCCGCGCTACGATTCGGCGGCGATCGCGCCGTATCTGGTCCTGACCTTCGTGCAGACGGCGCTGTTCGCCGCCTACTACCCGCTGTTCCACCGCCTGCTGTGTCGGCTGGCTCACCGCGCCCTGGAGCGGTTTGCACCCGCACCCCGCCGTCCAGCAGGCCAGACCCGGCCGACGGTCTCGGGGGCCGACCTGCAGGCCGGCTCGACGGCCATCCGCGGGGCCATAGGCCTGGCTCCGCTGCTGGCGCTGCTGCGCGACGGGCGGGCGCTCTGGGCGGCGGCCGACCTGGGCCTGTCGCTGTGGGTTGTCCAGGCCACCGGCGGGCTGCACAGCCCGTTCGCCGTGTTCGGGCTGACGGCGGTGATGTTCCCGGCGCTGGCCTTCGGCTGGCGCGGCGCGCTCCTCGCGGCGAGCGCCTTTGCCGCCGTGCGACTGCTGGCCGCGGCGTTCGGCGAGCAGGGGCTCGAGGGCGTCCGCCAGGCGCAAGACCTGGACAGCCTGGTCGCGACGATCGTCAACGCCTTCTTGATCGCCCTTTTCGCCGCCTACCTGGCCAGCCTGCTGCGGCGCCTCGACGCCGAGCGGCGCCGCACCGCCCGCGCCTGGCAGGAGACGCGCGCTCTGTACGCGGTCGCCCAGGGCGTGCTGGAGAGCCCTCCCGACGTCGATGCTCTGTACGCCCGGCTAGCGGCCGGTGTGCGGCGCCACCTGCGGCTGCCTCGCTTCGCGATCTACACGACCGACGGTGGGGCGTGGCGGCAGGTCGCCGGCTACGGCCTGCCCACGGCGGGCGGCCTGCCCGCCGACTGCGCGCGCGTGCCGCTGGTGGTGGAGGGGCGGCCGGCGGGCTGCCTGGTCGGCGCCGACCGCGACGGGCCTTCGCCCCAGGTCGAGGCGCTCCTGCGCGCGCTCGCCGGGCAGGTAGCCCTCGGGCTGCGTAACGCGGCGCTCGTGCGCGAGAAGGCCGAGCTGGCCGCGGCCGGCGAGCGCGCGCGGCTCGCCCGCGAGATCCACGACGGCGTCGCCCAATCGCTGTACATGCTGACCTTGAACCTCGAAGCCTGCGCCGAGGTCGCCGAGCGCGGCGACGGCTTGCGCCCGCGGCTGGAGCAGCTCCTGGCCTTCGCCCGCCAGGCGCTGTGGGAGGTCCGCCACTACATCTTCGACTTGAAGCCGCTGCTCGGCGGCGACGCGCCGCTGGCCGACGTGCTGCGCAACCCCCTCCGCGAGTTCCAGACCATCGCCGGCCTGCCCGCCGAGCTCCACGCCGAGGGCACGGAGCGCCCGCTCACTCCCCGCGCCCGCGCCGCGCTGTACCGCGTGCTGCAGGAGGCGCTAGCCAACGCCTTCAAGCACGCTCGAGCCAGCCACGTGGACGTGGCGCTACGCTGGGAGGCGGAGGCCGTCACGCTGGAGGTGCGCGACGACGGGCAGGGCTTCGACCCGGCCGCCGCGGTGCGCGGCCACGGGCTGGACCACCTCGACCAGTGGGCGGCCGAGCTGGGCGGCAGCGCGGCCGTGGAGTCCGCGCCCGGCGCCGGCACGCGCGTGCGTCTGCAGGTCCACTACGCGGCCGCCGCGGCCGAGGCGCGCGCGCCCCGACCGGGAGGGAGCAATGGGTAGTCTGCGGGTCCTGATCGTCGACGACCACGAGGTGGTCCGCGCCGGCCTGCGCACGCTGCTCGGGCTCGAGGACGACCTCGAGGTGGTCGGCGAGGCGGCCAGCGGCGAGGCCGCCCTGGCCCAGGCGCGGTCCTTGCGGCCGGACGTCGTGCTGCTGGACGTGGTGATGGAAGGGCTGGGTGGTGTCGAGACCTGTCGTGCGCTGCGCTCCCTGCCCGCGGCGCCGCGGGTGCTGATGCTGACCTCCTACAGCGACGACGACGCGGTGCTCTCGTCGATCCTGGCCGGGGCGTCCGGCTACTTGCTCAAGAACACCGGACGGGCCGAGCTGCTGCGCGCCATCCGCGCCGTAGGCGCCGGCCAGGAGCTGATCGACCCGGCGGTCACCAGCAAGGTCACGCGGCGACTCGGCCAGCTCGCGCGCGGGCCGGCCGCCACGCCCGAGCCGCTGTCCGAGCGCGAGCGCGAGGTGCTCGCCCTCATCGCCCGCGGTTACACCAACCGCGAGATCGCCGAGAAGCTGGTGATCGCCGAGAAGACCGCCGGCCACCACGTCAGCCACATCCTCGACAAGCTGGGCCTCTCGCGGCGCAGCGAGGCCGCGGCCTACGCCGTGCGCAAGCGCCTGGTCTCCCTCGACGACGAGGATCAGTAGGGGCGCGCCGGGGATGGGCGGCGAGCGACTACCGCCAGCCCTCCGCTGATCCAACAGGTCGCCAGGGGCCAGGCCCCGCGGCCTTCGGGGGACTTCCCTCTACTCCGCCCGCGGCGCCGCTGCTACCGTAGGTTCCGCGGCCGCCGCGCGGACCGCGCAGACAAGCTAGACTCGTCGCTTCGTCCGGGTGGCTCCCCAGCCGGCGCCCGCCGGCCGGGCCCGGCGAAGCGCGCGAGTCCAATTCCCCGCGGTAGCTCCATGGGCGGGGGAGAACACACGGGGGAATTCGACCATGCCATCCGCGGATCCGCATACCCAGCTCTCGCGGCGGCGCTTGCTCCAGGCTGCCGGCGCGGTCGGCGCCGGACTGGCCGTCGGCACGCTCGGCCCCTGGCTAGCGGCGGCGCGCGCCGACACGCCGCTGCGCTTCGGGGTCGGCCCCTTCGACCGCGCCCTGGACGCCCTCTCCGACAACGGCTACCGCCTACAGAGTGCCGGACTCGCCGTGAACGACCAGGGCGACGTGCTGATCGACGGCACCGAGCGCACGCGCCGCGTGCTCTACAACTACGCCGATCGCGTGGGGCCCTACGTCGACTACCTCGGCGACCTGGCTACCGCGCGCCACTTCGGCCGCGAGCTGCGCTACGATGGCCTGCTGCGCATCCGCGAGGAGCTGTTCGTGTACACGGCTCCGGTGTTCCTGCCCCGCTTCCGCGGCCTGCAGCGGGCCTGTCGCGTCGGCGAGCG
>Ga0070739_10002788_pt1 | contig 22687 bp, 19 predicted proteins | sample Coa_R1_7_FD_66445 | JGI IMG/M metagenome (GOLD analysis project Ga0070739, IMG submission 66445) | Surface soil microbial communities from Centralia Pennsylvania, which are recovering from an underground coalmine fire - Coalmine... | ecosystem: Environmental > Terrestrial > Soil > Unclassified ... | reverse complement strand
ATGATCTGCGCACGCGGTACCAAGACATTTTGGAGTCTCGCGCGGACGAGTTGACGGCCAGCCTGTTTAGCGCACCCGCGATTTTCCTCAGCGGCCATCAACTTCCCTATGGGCGCTATTCGCCACAGCGGCCGGGAACCCCAAGTTATGAAGTATCGCCGGTCGCCAACGTGGATTACAGCGGCAAACGCAGAAGCCACATGCGCGAAACCCGCTGGGCGACGCGCGAGATCGAGGCGCGTTATCAGAACGCGGTGCGTTTAGAGATCGATCGCCTTTACGATGCCTTCGTCGATGTCCTGGAAGCCCGTGAGCGCGCTGTGGCAGCACGGGATGAACTTCAGCAATTGGCCCAATTGGCAGCCAACAGCCGGGAAGGGCAGCGGGCGGAAGCGGATCGAATCGCACTGAAACGATTCCAGGCGGAGTCCGCTCTCCAAGAAGCCGAGCTGGAATTCCGGCAACGAAAACAGCATCTCGCCATCCTGTTGGCCATTCCGCCGGAGAAGGCCGATGACCTAATCATTACGGGCTTCCTGGAGGACCGCTTTCCGCCGCCTCCTTCTGTCGAGGAGTTGATCCATTTGGCTGTGGCATCCAGGCCCGACCTGGTGGCTCAACGCTTGGGAAGCGAGCACGATAAGGCAATCGTGCAAGTGACGAAGGCTGAGCGTTTCGATGATGCCGCGGTGTTTTATTCACCGTTTGAAATTCAGAACAATGCGCCGCAGGGCTTGCGGTCCTCCACCGGCTGGGGCGGCGGAGCGCTGACCTCCGTGCCTCTCTTTGACCGCAATCAAGGAGTCATCGCCCGCGCCAAGATCAACGTCCGGCAGGGACTGATCGAGGTCGAAGGATTGGAACGCATGGCTGTCAATGAGGTACGCCAGGCCTGGACCGAATACACAGCCTCACGAGAAGTCGTGCAACAGGATGAGCGGGAAGGTCTTCCTGCGGCGTACCAAGTCCTCTCGGAGGCGCTTCGCAATTACAACGAGGGCAAGGACGGCATCGACGCCGTGCTGGAAGCACGAAAGGATTACGGCGAGATGATTCGTCTTTATCGCGAGGCGTTGGTGCGTCATCGGCGGAGCATGCTCAAACTCAATACCGCCGTTGGCAAACGCATTTTGCCCTGATGATGAGCGTTTATTCGTTTCGCCGCGCGGTAGGCGAGCGGGGTTGCGTAAGCGCCCCGAGGGAAGCACTCGGGGCGCTTACGCAACCCCGCTCGCCTACCGCGCGGCGAAACGAATAAACGTCCGAAGAAAGGAGCGAGATGAAAGGAGGATCGAGGAAGTGTTCGCTGTGGATCAAGCTCCTGGCGGCGGGATTGTTCTTGTCGGGATTGGGAACGTCCCGTTGCTGCGCTCAGGTCATCGTCATCGACGACGTGATTTTCCTGTCCCGCTCGGCGAGCGAGAAAGAAAAAGTCCGTACCAACCAGCACCTGAAAGCTCCCGGCACGGAAAGTCTGTTACCTCCGCCGCCTGGTACCGACGAGCCTCTGCTCAAGGAGCCAACCACCCTCGCGCCCCGGTTGACGGCCCTCCGCGCAGCCCAGCGTTCCGGACAGCGGCCCTCCGACGGCGCCCGGCGGCCAGGAACCGGACCTGCGCGTCCACCCAGCGGACGTGCGCCTTTACCCGCCGCTCAGTTGGAATTGCCCATCGGAGAAGACGAAGGGCCGCCCGATGGACTTCCCCTCGATCGCGCCATCGATCGGCTTGTCGAATGCAATTACGATTTGCGCGTTCGCTATCAAGAGCTTCCCAAGGCCCAAACCGACATTCTCTCCGCAGGATTGCGGAACAATCCGTTTCTCTTTCTCAGCGCCGATGCGCTTCCCTACGGACGTTATTCACCGCAGCGGCCGGGAGCCGCCCTTTACGATATTACCATCGTGCAGCCCATCGACATCAGCGGCAAGCGTCACAACCGTGTGCTGGTCGCTCAGCAGGCCAAGCGCGTTCTGGAAGCGTCCTATCAGGAGGCGGTTCGCGAGGAGATCGATCGCTTGTACTCGGCCTACGTTGATGTACTGGAAGCCCGCGAGAACGCCCGCGCCTCGCGTGCCAGCGTTGACCGCATCAACCAGGTGGTCGAAAGTGTGCGCGAGCTGGTCCGCCAGGGCAAACGGCCGGAAAGCGAAGTATCTCGCTTGCTCATCCAAAAGTTTAACGCCGAGTCGGCAGCCCGCTCGGCGGAGACAGCTTGGGTGCAAGCCAAGAGCGTGGTGGCCGCTCTGCTCGCCATTGCACCGGAGCAGGTCGAAACTCTGAACTTACGCGATTCGCTCCGGGATCGTTCGCCGCCGCCGCCCGGAATCGAGGCGCTGGTCAAACTCGCCCTGATGGTACGGCCCGACTTAGCCGCTTATCGGCTTAGTGTCGAGCGGGCTAAGGCCGACATCAAGTTGGAAAAATCCGAAGGGCTAGAAGACGTTTTCCTCTTCTACACCCCCTACACCGTCCAGAATTTTGCCCCGCTGGGCCAGCAAGCGGCCGGAGGCTGGGGACTGGGTGTTCTGCTACCCATCCCTGTCTTTAACCGCAATCAAGGCAACGTCCAACGCGCCCGCATCAACCTAACGCAAATTCAGATCAGTCTGGAAGGGTTGGAGCATCAGACGGACAACGAAGTACGGCAAGCGTTTATCGAATACAGGATCTCGGCCCAAGCCGTGCAACAGATAGAGCAGGAGGGGCTACCCCTCGTGGAGCGTCTCCGCGCCGAAGGTTTACGCGGCTATAGGGAAGGGACGGCAAGTCTTAATGCCTACCTCGAAGCCCAGAAGGACTACAGCGAGATGGTCCGCCGTTATCTAGAGGCGCTCGTGCGCCATCGCCGTGCCATGCTGAAACTCAATACCGCGGTCGGCCAGCGCGTCCTGCCCTAACTTCACCGACCGCCGTGCAGCAAGAACTCCTGACGCCGCAATTGCTGCATGCGCGGCAAGCCGCCGGAGCGCTGCCAATACTCCGTGAAATCCTCTACGCCATAGATGTATTCCTGGAGAAATGCGCGGAACTTCTCGACATCTTTCTCGACGGTCAACCATTGGCGAATGTGTTCTTCATCAGAGAAATACTCATACGGCATGTTGCCGGGATAGCTGCCGAAGGGTACCTCGCAAACGGCATCGACGCAAAAGAACGGGATGACGGTGCGGCTGGGATCGTGGCGGATTTCATCATTAGAAATGAGACGCTCGCAGGTGACGATGAGCCGCTTGGCCGCACGAGCCACATCGAGATCGGCTACGGTAGTTCCTCGAATACGGCAGTTGCCGTAACAGTCGGCCTCGTGAACGTGAACAGCGGCCACGTCGGGGTAGAGGGCCGGGATCAGCGCTATTTTTTCGCCGGTGAACGGACAGGCGGCGACGCGGGCGGCGCTCTTGCGAAGCGTATCGGTACCGAGCATCGAATGCACCGGCAGAAACGGTACGCCCATCGCGGCGGCCTTGAAGCGCAGCGCCAGGGTGTAATTGGTCCATTCCGTGCAAGCGACCTCGCCCGCTTCCATAACGCGCCGCGCATGCGGCGATAGTCCTCGCGCCTCCAGACCGACGACATAAGCAATGTCCACAGAGGCCAATGTTTGACCTCGGCCCAGCCCATTGCCGGCGCAGAGCAATTGAAAATCGTGCGTCGCGGTATGTCCGGCAAACTGCAAGTGCTGTCGGCCCTGTCGCAGAATCTCGTGCAGCACCGCCGTCGGAATGCGCGCACAGCCAAAACCGCCGCACGCAAAGTAGTCGCCATCATGAACGAAACGGCGCACGGCCTCGGCCACTGGCATGACCTTGTCGATCAAAGCTCGCGGCTTGTCGGCGAAGAATTGGCGGGCGTGATCCGTGGACGGATCACCGAACAGGGCGCCGTCACCCTGGGATAGGATATCCATGAATGCATCCGCAGGTCACGGGCGAGCGGGGTCGCGTTGGCACCCCAAGCGAGCAAGCTCTCGGGGCGCTGACGCGATCCCGCTCGCCGGTTAGCGATTCTCGTATTCCCGCATCAGCTGTCGGAAACGAGGGTCATGGCGGATCGAATCGAGGTCGTGGTCTTCCTTCATGTAGCGGAAGTCGCGGTAGCCCAACTCAATGGCGCGGCGCAGTGTCTTGAGGGATTGCTCCGGCCGCTTGAGTAGCGCGAAACTGCACGCCAGGTTGTAATGCGCCAGGGCATCGTTGGGCCGCAGCTGCACCAGACGCTTATCGATTTGCAGGCCGTCGGCAAAACGGCCCTTAAGTGTCAATAGGTTGCCCATGATGCGAAGCACATCAACATAATCGGGGCAACGGCTAAGTACGCCCTCGAAAAAATCCAGTTCAAAATCTAATTGCTGTTGATCGGGCATACGGGCCGTCGGATGACCGACGGCGGAGGGTTCGGGCTTGTTGTTGAAATGTTTGCCGGATTGCGCCATGACTTCCCCCTGCTTAGTCCGGATGGGCGAGGAACGCCTCCCTCGCGCGAGAGAACATCCCTCGTTCAAATCCGTCCCTGATTATAACCGATGCGGAAGGAAGTGCAAAGGATGTCGGCTCGCTGTGAACCGATTTGGGCCAACCAGGAGGCGAACGGCCGGCGTCAGCCGGCTGGTGAACCCACCAGCCGGCTGACGCCGGCCGTTCGCCTACTTCGACAGGCACATGGACTTACGCGAACTCAGATGTCTTCATCATCGAGATCTTCTTCGTCCTCATCTTCCTCATCGTCGTCGAAGTCCTCGTCGTCGAAGTCCTCATCGTCGAAATCTTCATCGTCGTCGAAGTCCTCATCGTCGAAGTCCTCGTCTTCATCGAAGTCTTCGTCGTCGTAGTCCTCGAAGTCCTCATCGTCCTCGAAGTCCTCGTCCTCGTCCTCGTCGTCTTCGAGTTCCTCGTCGTCTTCATCCTCCTCTTCATCGCGGGCGCGGGCCGCGTGGAGGAAAAGGGGACAGGGTCCGGGCGTCAGCCATGCGGGCGTTTCGCAATCCGCCCTCAGTTGTGATGGAGTGAGCAACTTGCCAACGAACATCTGAGTATCCTCGTTCAAGAGAAAGCCGCAAGCTGAGGGATGCTTCCTGGCGGTCCCCCGTCTTATCGGCATGAACCATCTATTTCCCGTTAACCGCGGCGGTTGCGCCGTGGATAATCTCGTTGTCGCCGATCCTACGATCGGCGTGGATCGTGCCTCCGCGCAATCCGGAACCATTCCTCAGCTTCCCGGGTGAGCGCGATTTCCACCACAAAGGATGGCTCAAGGTAATCTCAAGGATTCGTAGTAAACTTCTTTCGAGTCGTCAAGCTATCTAAAGCCTTTGTGGAATTGATTTTTCTAGCTTGAACAACAGAAGCGGGAAATGGGGGGCGCATTCGCGCAAAACCGCCGGCGCGGCACGACCGTCAGGCGTTCTCTGGCTGTCACTCGGACCGTCCGCGCCCTTCCAGCAGACGGTTGAGCCGTTCGTTCATTTCTTCTTCGGCGGCGGCGGACCAGGTGTAATCGTGGTACGGTTTGAAACCGCCTTCATTTGTGAATGTAGCTGTCGGCGCGGGGCACAACGAGAGCACGCCCAGCGACTGGCCGCGGATACTCAGCTCAAATCCGCTGACCTGTTCCAGGTCGGCGGCGTCGAGTGTTCCGGGAGCAACCATCGTAGGACCATCGGTGATAAGCACGTCTTGCTCCAGCAGTAACGGGGGGTTAACCGCCCCGGGCACCTGAGCGGTGATTTGCAAGCGGCATAGCCCGGCCATGCCCGGCTCGCCGCTGCGGACCAGAAAACAAGGACCGATGCGTTTGGTGCTTTCCAACGGCGGCACCTGGCGCGTCAGACGCACCGATTCGGGTGTGGCCTGGACGACGAAGCGCGTATCGGCGATGCCAAGCGAACGGTGGAAGGCGCGTTGCGAGATTCCGCGAACGCGCTGGCTGGCCAGCGGACGGTCTCCCAGCAGCCAGGTTGCCACCCATGTCCCGATGCGGCGGGGATAGCGTTTGGGCACGACGGTTACCAACGCTTGCCGACCGCCCAGCTGCGAACTGCACAAGCTCACCGGCACGCGCGTTACCGAACCGCTGCGTTCACAGCGAAACTCCACTTGCAGCTCCAGGTCGAGAAGCGGCACCAAGCTCGTTGGACTGGTAAGCACAGCGCTGGCAAGAATGCCGCGGCACTGGCTGGAAACGAACGTCTGGCAGGCAACCGTCTGCGTTCCCAGGCGCACGCACAAGGTCGGCATCTGCAAACGCAGGTTTTGCAAGAATTCGTCTTTGCTCAAAAACGGCAGCGTCAGTTGGCCCAGCGCCTTCTCGCGGCAAAGCAATTCGGCCGTCACTGTCTTGCCCGGCGGCCCGATGCGGAAGGTCAAGCGGTGGTGCTCGTCGGTATCATGTTCCATCCGCTCGGCGGGGATGAGATCCAGGCCGGGAACGCGGAGCTGAAAGTCGGTCTTGCGGCGATTGCTGGTTTTGGGCAGGCGCACCATCGCCTGTACGAGGACGGCTTCCGCATTCCAGGGGATGGGTTGATCGTCCACGATTCGGCCGGCTTTTTCATAGCGAAAGTGCATGGCCTGCGACCGGGGGCCGATGCGGTACAGCGGCCAAAGGTCATGCATCTTCAAGTCGAGCCAGCGCTTGATCCAAGGCCACATCGAGTTCCTCCACCGAGGAAGGAGTCGGGCGCGCCTGGCAGATCAAGCAGTCCGCCGCGCGCGGCACACGAAAACGGTACGGCCGAAACGCTTCCTCAAAAACGTCGGGCACGCGCTGCAAAGTCAGCAGCAGCGTTGTGAATCCAGGCGAATACTGGGCGGAGCCGTCCAGTAAGCCGAGCGTGACTAGGGCGTGCAGCGAGGCGATGGTCTGGATCGACGCCTTGCTGGCCGGGATGGTCGTCTCGTGGACGGGGCCTCCGGGCTGGGAATAATCCGGCGTCGGCGCTTTGTCGACCGTCACGGAACGCTTCAAATGGCTGGCGACACAGCCGTAGCAGGGGCCGCCCGGCACGAACCAATGGACAAATCCGCCGATGCCGCCGCTGAGCACTTCACCAAGCGTCCAGGGTTTGCGGTGGCGGCGCATCAGCGCGTCCCAATGATACTTGGCCGGCTCATTGTCCGCGGCACAGACGCTGATGTCGCAGTTCGCCGCCGCCTTCTCAATGTTGCCTTGCTGCGCCGAGTCGCACAAGTCGCACAGCAACAGATCCACCTCGAGATCCGGCCGGCGTTCCAACAGCCAGCGCCGCGCCAGATCGGCCTTCCGTTCGCCCACGGCTGAGAGGGGGAACAGGTGCCGTTCGACATTGTGCGGCTTGTACACGTCCGGCTCGATGAGCGTCACGCGCGTGATGCGCGGATCTCGGCAGAGCATGTCGAGCACCGGCATCCCGCCGCTGCCCGCCCCAACTTGAAGGAGATGGGCCATAACAGCGTCCTCAGTGTTCAGTTTTCAGTGTTCAGTTTTCAGTGTAAGGAATTCTTTTTCTTTACTGAACACTGAAAACTGAACACTGAAAACTATTTTGCCTCCGGCAACGGCCATTCCCCTGTTTCGTGCCAGACTTCGTAGCACGCCAACCAGCGCCACGCCGCCTGCACGGCGAAGATGCAGGTGAAGCGTGCTGGATCCCAACGACTGCTGGCTCGTGTGCTGCCCTGCCGCCACAAACACAACGTCTGCCCTTCCAGCAAGTGCGGACAGTGCTTCAACGCCGTCAGCACGCGCGTTTCCGGGGGTACCGTGGGATAGCTGGACACCAACCGTGTCTCCAGTTGGTAGATATTGTGGCCCGGCTTGAGACAATAGCGCAGAACGAGAGTGCCGCCCAGCCGGCTTAGTCGGATCTGGAAGGCGGGATCACGCCCTTCATTGTAGCGTTCGATGACCGGAATCTCGACGCTGAGCAAGCGCCGCTTGCCGGCCTCGCTGTCGAGAAGACTCATAAGCCGCAATCCGCAGTCCGCCATCCGCATTCCTTGTGTCCTTTGCGTCTTTTGTATCCTTTGGGACGTTGAAGAGACCAAAAGGACACAAAGGACACAAGAAAGCGGGAAGCGGATTTAGTAATGGCACGGAACCGATTTGATGGCCGAGATCACCTCTTCGTCTGTGACTTCGTCGGCGGTGCCGAGGAAGCTGGTATCGCGGCGGTCCATGAGAATGGCACGATCACTCTCGGCATTGCCGCGCAGGGCGTTGATGAGCTGCCGTCGTTCGGTGTCGTTAAGGGGACGGAAGTCCATGGACAGTTCTCCTTCCCAGTGTCAATCCGCCCTCGGCCAGCGGGCCGAAGGAAACCATGAGATGAGCCAGCCCCGCGGCTGGCATTGCACACAATCAGGCTCGCGCCGCCAATTCCGCGAGCAGCAGGTAAACGCCGCGATCCACCCACTCATCGTGATGATGAACCTCTAGCAGATCCCCGCTCCGTAGCACATAATAGCGAACCTCCTTGGGCCGAATCAGCACTCGCAACGAGTCACCGGGTTCGGCCAACGGGAGGATGAGGAGCAACCCTGGTCCCCATTCGTCGGACATTACCTCGAAACGCAGCGCCGACTGTTGGCGGTACAGCCGTTCGATGCGCTCGGCGTGGAACTCCAACGTAGACCAGATACTGTGCAATGAACGTGCCAGGTCTGGACCAATTGTCAGCTCCACCGGCAAGGGACGATACGCGCTGTCGCCCTGATGCAGAGCATACCAGGAGAAGCGCAGCCCCTTCAAGCACTGCACATGGGGACGCGGCTGATAAGCGAACAGGTCGCCCGGCGTCGGCACCCCGTCGGCAGTGCCTATGCCAAAGACCCCTTCCTTGCCGCGCAGGTTCGCAACCCACTGCCCATCGCCGCGCAGGTCGCCGTCGCTGGGATGGCGGAGCGAACCCGGATGGGTATGCACCACGCCCAACGTGGTGAGTCGGCGATCGGTCTGCCGCACGATCCGGCTGGCCAGCACTTGAGCGCTGCTGTTGAAGCGAACGTGGGCAACACTGGCGTCTCGGAGTGTGCCGGCCGGCAACGTGGCCACAACGACCGCTTCCCGCGCCTCGCGCAAACCGAGCAGCAACCAGCCCGTCTCCTCTTCGCCGCGTGCTTCCGAGCGATGACTGGCGAACTCCTCGAACAGCGTTCGGCCAACGCCATCGGTCAGCACCACCCGTTCCAGCGGGCCGTAGGTCAGGGGTGTGGAGGCAACTCCACGGGATGCCGGTTGCGAAGGGCGAGGCCGATGCCACGAACGTTGCAGTTCGTCGAGCCATCCTCTCGCTGTTTGCAGCCATTGCATCGCCCGCTTGACCCCCCATGTGCGGGGAGGCTCCACGAGCAAACCTCCCCTCTTCCTTTTCATCATCATAACCAGCAAGCATGGTTGAGTCAAAAGAAGAAGGCAAGTTCTTGTACGATTTGGTAAAAGCGACTCCGTCGGTCTCTAATCGCTGGAGCCGCAAACCGTTCGCGCGACCGGTGTCTCCGGTCCCGCGCTCGCCCTCGGCTCGCGGCTACACCGCATTTCAGGATGCCGTAGCAGTTAGTGATTCTTCACAAAATTCTTATATGAATAAGCGATTAAATAAGCAAACAATCGCATTGCGCCATGAGAAGATGATAAATAATGGTAAATTGATCTTCAATAGCTTAGATCAAAGCCAACGTGCATCAACCGGACCAATGCGCCGAGATGGCGTCCGTTTTCAGCGGCTGGTGAATGTTGCTTGTCCCTCCGTGATCTGGAGGGCCTGGTCTGCCTTCAGGTCGTGAAAAACCTGGGTAGTGTGGCTGGCTGGCCAGAAGACTTCCAGGGCGGCGATCTTGTCTGCCTTGCCGATGCCGATGTGCTGTTCCAGCGGATTGGCCCCAAAGCTGCTGCCACTCGTCACCCAGCGGTAAATCGGACGCGCCTCTTGTCCCGCCGGCAGAATTTTTATCCGGGAACCGATGCCCGGCTTGTTCGACTGGACGCCGACGAGCTTGATATTGATCCAATGGTTGCCGTGGCCGCCTGGGTTTTGGAAAAAGGCGTTACGGGAGGTATCTCCGGGGCAGGCGCCGCCGAGGTGGGCGAAGATGTCCAGGTCGCCGTTCCGGTCCCAATCGCCGATTGTGACCGCATGCCCTTTCTGCAGATGGCCGGTGCCGCTCGATTCGGTAATGTCCACAAACTCTTGCCCTTGCACGTTCTGGAAGAGCAGGTTAGGCACCAGCATGGAGTATTGGGGGCCGCCTGTCCCCAGATACATGTCGAGGAAGCCGTCATTGTCCAGATCCGCGAAGTTGCACCCCATGACCGGCACCGCGAGGTCTAGTCCCACCTTGCGGGTCACGTCTTCAAAGCGTTGCCCCGCCTTGTTACGGTACAGGCGGTAGGTTTCGCCCCGGTAGGCCGGCCGCTGCACATAACTCTGGATCGCTTCGTGAAGATCGGCGCGGTTCCACAGACCGCGCGCCACAAATATATCCGGCCAACCGTCATTATCATAGTCCCACACCCAGCAGGCGAAGCTGTCGGAGGGCCCTGTGATCCCCACGGAGGCGGTCTGATTGGTGAAACAGCCGTTGCCGTTGTTGTGGTATAAGCTCGGCGGGCCGTCGAAGAAGGAGAGAAAAAGGTCCGGGAAGCCATCGCCGTCGAAGTCACCCCAGGCACCCCCCTTGCAGAAACGCCCTGCGGTGCGGATCTCCGAGCGGGCCGTCACGTCCTCGAAAGTACCATCGCCCTTGTTGTGGTACAAACGGCAGGGCACGCTCTCCCCACCGACCAGAAGATCGAGGTAGCCGTCGAGATCGTAGTCGGCCCAGGCAGCTACCTGCGAATCCATCAGCTCTGCTAGCCCGGCCGCTCGGGTGACGTCGGTAAAGGTGCCGTCTCGGTTGTTCCGCAGCAGACTATGCCGCATCGGCTTCCTCCACCAGGCGCCGCGACAGACATAGATGTCCAGCCAGCCATCGTTGTTGTAATCGGTCTGCACGCAGTACAAGCCGCCGAGTTGGCTCGCCAATCCTGCTGCCTGGGCGCGTTCCTCAAACGTCCCATTCCCCCGGTTCTTGAAGAAGGCCATGGGGACCTGGGGATCCCAACTCGTGATGACGATGTCGAGATGGCCGTCGTTATCGAAGTCCTCCATGATCGCCCCGCCGGCCTGCTCCAGCCGATCCACGCTCAACTCCGCGGCGACGTTGCGGAAGCGACCGATGGTTCGCTTGGACCTGAAGGTCTCGGGGGGGATAAGATAGGGGCTCGGAACCCGCTCCGGGTACTCGCCAAGTGTCATGTAGGCTATGTTGAGCAGCCAGCGTGCGCCCAGGTCCTCGGGGCAATAACGCAGATAATCGCTAAAGTAGCGAGCCGCGTTGGTGGAGCCTTCGCGTTTACGGTGGACCGCCTCGGGCTGTAAAGGGAAGATACAGCTGGATGTGCATGAACACGCGACGCAGTTTTCCGTCTCTCCGATGCGCAAAGCGGCGATACCTTGGAGGAAGGCCAGGGGCGGAATCCAGTCCGCAAATTGGGGATCGGCCTCCACCGTTGCCCGGACCTCGCTGAGGATCGCGGCCGCTTGGGCGAACTCCCCCTCGAACATGAAGAGTTTCGCCATATCTACCCGCGCGGTCAGCTTCCCCGCAAGGGAGAGAGTGTGGCGGGCCAGATTTTCTTCCAACTGCTTGATGCCGTGGAACCCGGCGCCTTTGTAACAATCACGGATGTCTATCAGAGACGACGGATCCTTGATCCGCGATACGAAATACTGTTGAAAACAATAGGTGACGCCGCCGTCTTCGGCCAGCATCTTCCAGTCGGACTCCTTACGAGGCTTTCCAATTTCTTCCAAGACTGGGGGCGGCGGGGCCGATGACCAATCCGGCACAATCCACAGGGTACAGCCGACCAGGACGACGACGGCGGCGGCCAGCAAGATTAAAGCGAGGCGGAAGGGTTTTCGTTGATGATAAAGCATGAGTGGTTTGCCCGTGTTTTACCCCGAAGTTGGACCGATCTTTCCTACCTAAACGCCATCCGGGAGCATGAATCCCAATCACATAAGTAGGCTCATATTTTCGCCTCTGGATGGGTCAAAAGGGTGGCAATGAGGTAAGGAGAGCCAGTCAAACTTGCCCTTAGTCTATATGTCTTTATATGAAGACGCAATGAGAATGCGAACATGAACATTCCGTAATGAGAAAATGAGAAAGCAAGTAGATTGGAGATTAGCGCAATCAGATCAAGCCCAGATGGCCTAGGATCTGTCGTGCCTGTTTGGGGTCGCGGATGAGGCGGCGGAGGCGGGCGCGGTCGAGGCGGCCGTCCAATGCTGCGAACAACAGTGCCGCGTGAGGATAGCGTGTCGCCAAGGCGGCGAAGCGCTTGCGATACGCCGCCGCTTCCTGGTCTTGTCGGCCGCCGAGTTGTTGATCGATTTCAGCGTAAACTCGCATCGCCCACTGGCATAGACGCTCGCAGTCGGCGAGATAGGCGGAGAAATGCTCGTAGTGCGGGCGATAGAAATCCAGCACTTCCTCCGGCACCGCCTCGCGGCCCAGGCCGCGCAGAAACGCCTCCACGTCTGGCCAGCTTGTCAGATGCGGATTGTCATCCAGGAGAGCGACGAGTTTTTCGTAGGTGCATTCGGCCACGGCACGCATCAGCCGCAGATAGTCCGGCGACTTCGCCTTGACACGGTAAATCACTTCGTGATCGTTCTCAAACTGAAGAACGCTGCCTTCCTGATCGGTGCCAGCCAAGGTCGCCAGCAAATCGGAGATTTGCTCCGCCAATGTCCCACCCTGAGGAGACAGGGCATCAACGACGGTCAGGCCGTGCTCCGCAGCAAGGTTGGCAACCTGCGGATAAGGAACGTAGCTCAAGCGCTGGTTGTTGAGACAGCCCAGCAGAATCAGATCGCTGCGTTCGCCGTAATCGGTCAGCTTTTTGGCCGACGGATGAATCAACTCAAAGATCAGCGTGCGGCCATCGAGCAGTCCGGCATCGTCGAGCAGAGCTGGATAGCGCTCGGCAGCCAGACGGCGGGCCGTGCTGACGTAGTCGAACTCCGAAGCGTCCTCGCCGTTATCGCGGCCGGATCGAGAGCTGGCGCCCTCGATCATGCCCCGCGTTGTGAACCAAACGCGTCCGTCGTGGCGGAAGACTTGAATGAGCGAGCCGTCGATTTTCCGCAGAAAGCGCAGGCGCATATTCGGCTCGTCAAGCAGTGCGGCCAAATCGGCAACAGTGACCTCGCGCTCGCCTAAATTGTAGATTTTGATCAGAGGCAGCGAAACGACTCGGTAGGGGGCGCGGCGATATACGATGCCCTTGGCGTAGAGTTGATGTTCGTGTTGCGGCGTGTACAGGGCTTGGCTGGCGTTGGCCAGCACAAGCGGTCCGCTTTGACGTTTGAGCAACATCGGATCGCGGTCGATAGCTTCGAGGATGGCCGCGGCATTTTCGCGCAGCTTGAACAACAGACGGTCGAGACGCAGTTCCATAAGCGATTGGGTTGGGAATTACGTTTCGGTCGATTCCCCCGCTTGCCGGGAGCTAGATATCAGGATTCAACGCGAAGGACCATGCTCCACTGGTCTCCTTGCAGAGACACGTTGCCCCGCTCGGTTGGTTCGTCTGCACAAAGTGCCAAACCGAGAAGGAACGGATTGCTGCCGCTGCGGACAGGCCCGGCGACGAGAACCCAAGGCGAAGGCTTGCCGGCCGGTTCGGGCCGACGGGTGAGACGGAAGAAGGTCGGTGCGAAGCCTTGTTGACTCAACTGCGGCGGCCAAACACGGACCTGCGGCCGATCCTGCCGTACGATCTCGCTCAGGCCGTAAACGACTCGATCAAGCAGCGGCTCCAGGGCCCCGTCGGAAGGCAGGGGGCGCTTGCCCGCCGGCGCCAGTACAACCAGACGCAGCCGAAACGGTTGGCCGCTCAGGAGCAAGCGTTTCGGCCCTGGTCCTGCCGGGGGATATTCGCCCAGGTTTTCGATTAGGGCCGCTTCTGGATCGACTGCAGGGCGCCGGCGTCTCAGCCACCGCATCAACGCCAGCAGCAACAACAACAAAACGACGCCGAAAATGGAATAGAAAACGAGATTGTTGCCGATCAGCGGCGGTCCCGGCTCCTGCTGCGCCAAAAGGAAACAGAAATAACAAAGCATCTGTCGTTTGCTCCCTTGGTTTGCCGTCGGCGGCGCTACCGGCTCACGCCTTTCATCTATAATGGTGAAAGATTTGTCCGCCCCGATCAAGTAGCCCGACCTCGAAGGAGCTTATGCATGTACCTTTGGCTGCTGTTGCCTCTGATCGCTGCTGAGCCTGCCGACTGGCAAAAAGCGGAGGCCGCTCATCTAAAAAACATTCGCCAGGTCACCACGGACTTCGTTCGAGCCGGTGAGGGCTATTTCTCGCCCGACGGCAAAAGTATTATCTTTCAGGCAGAGGAAAAAGATAGCGGCAATCCGTTTTATCAGATCTTCGTACAGGATCTCCAAAGCAATCGCGTCCGCCGCGTCAGCCCTGGTATCGGCAAGACGACCTGCGCGTACTTCTCTCCCGACGGTAAAAAGATTATCTTCGCCAGCAGCCATCTCGATCCCGAGGCGAAGAAGCAGTACGCCGAAGAGTATCGCCAGCGCGAGGAGGAGCGTAAATCCGGCCATCGTCGCCGTTACAAATGGGACTTCGATCCATACCTGGACATCTTCGAGGCCAATCCCGACGGCAGCGAACTGCGACGCTTGACTGACGCGCCGGGTTACGACGCGGAGGGCAGTTATTCGCCTGATGGCAAATCCATCGTCTTTTGCTCCAATCGCAGCGGTCCGGAGAACCTGGAGCTGTACATCATGGACAAGGACGGCAAGAATGTCCGCCAACTGACACACGCGCCGGGCTGCTACCACGGCGGCCCGTTTTTCTCGCCGGACGGCAAGCGGGTCATCTTCCGCAGCGACCGCAAGAAGAAGGACCATTTGCAGCTTTACGTCATCAACACCGACGGCTCCGGCGAGCGCGCGTTGACGGACGATCTGAACTGGGTGCAGTGGGGCCCGTACTGGTACAAGGACAGCAAGCACATCGTCTACGCCGGGGCCAATCATGCCGTGGCCGGGCGCCCCAATTATGATCTCCACTGGATGAACGTCGATACCGGCAAGAAAGTACGCCTGACGTACGCACCGGGGGCCGATGTATTGCCGGTGTTCAGCCTGGATGGCAAACGACTGATGTGGACCTCGACGCGCGACGGTCGGCAACCCTCGCAATTGTGGATGGCGGATTTCGTGCCGCCCGAAGACTAGGAGGATCAGTTCCTCATCAGTTGATGAGCGACGAACCCGGTGGCAGCTCTTTACCGCGCAGCCGCTCCCACTGGAGACGGATTTCGTGCAGTCCGTAGGCGCACAGCTCGAACTCCTCACTCAGCCGCCGCAGCACCGGCGCTTCCTCCTCGTAGGGCGGCTCCTCAAAGGTGCTGGCAATATAGTAGGAGCGCTTGCCCTGCGAGCAGTAATCGATGAAGTGATCTTTCGACAAAATCGAACGCAGTCGGTTGAGCGCTTCCGGATAAACGCCGGTCCAGAACAAAGTGAAATCGCCGATGTGGCGATAGATTTCGCGGCGCGTGCGGCCCTCCGGCGGCATCGATTCGGCCTCAAGCATCATCTCGGCGACTTCTTCGAGCCGCTTGCCTCGCGCATTGGACAGTCGATAGATGGCATCGATGTGAATGAAACGAGACAGCAGCTCGGAAAGGTAATCAGTTAGACGAGGATCGGCGACGCCAAGGGTGTTAATGAAGGTTTGTTCGGTGAGACCGGCGAACATCCGCCGCAGCGGATGGTCGGGTTTCGGAGACCACATGATCGCACCTCATTCACTTCTATTCCGTTAACCTCGCCATCCTTGGCAAAGCCTCATCTGTTATTGTAATCATCAGAACCCTCAAGTCAAACCCAAGTACCAAGGCGCTTTTAGCTCGCTTCCCGATTCCGCGTCGCTTTCTTGCTATGCCGAGGGTGCCGGCTTCGCCGCCGCCAAGTCGTTGGGTGACTTGCTTTGGCCTCGGTTGGGGAAAGGTGCGGACTTGGGAGAACCGATGAGGTACTGGAAGTTCTTTTTGCCGCAAGGATGCACACCATGTCGATTTTCTACCTGATGCCGCCGCGTCCTTATCTCGGCGATCGCTTCGCCGACTTCCTGCAAACCTTATTTCCCGGTCTGGCCTGGGACAGCACATCGCGGACGAACTTGGCCGAGCTGCTCGGCGAGGCCGCCGGTGAGCGAGAGGGTGTGTTCGTGATTTATCGCGAGGATTTGCCGCACGAGGAATCGACGCTGCAAGCATTAGTGGATGGCTTTGGAGCCGAAGCCGGCGATGAGGTTGTTGAGGTTCGTCCCGGCGGCCGTCCCGGCGAGATCCTTACGCGCCGCTGGCGTGTTGCAGGCTAGGCAACAACTCTTCGTCCGAGCCGCGCACGCAGCGCAGCGGAGTAAGCGGTTGCGCCGTGCTGCCGCTTACTCCGCTGCGCTGCGTGCGCGGCTCGGAAAAAACGTTGGCTAAGGCTGCGCGACTTTCAGGCAGGCTTGTACTGCACGCCGGCGAGCGGACTCCAGATCCTTGCGCACTAAGCCGTAATACTCTAGCTGCGACAGTTGCTTATCCAACTGATGCAGACCGACAAGCACTGCGTCCGGATCTTTATCCAGCTGCCTGTCGGCGTTCTCGATGGCCTCATCGACGGTACGGCGGAGCCAGGCTTGCTCAGCTGCTTTCACGTCCGCAGCGAAGGAGGGAAAATCTTCCACCAACGTCCGCCGCGCCATTGCGCCGCGCTGATACGCGGCGACATCGCCCGGCGACAACGCGCGCAATTCCTCGACCTGCCGATAAGCCGACCATAAGTTGACGCCGTGTATAGTCGGCACGAACCAAAGGGCAATTCCCGCCAGGGCAAGAACAATCACCATCCAGATCAGGCGTGCATGCCCGCCCTGACGGTGGTACAACACGATACCACCGAGCAAAGCGGCACAAATATTCAGCGCCCAGAAGCGCGTCAATTGCGTACGTTCCACCCAGCCCAGGTTGGCTAGGGCGAGGCCATTTGTTACGAAGGCCAGAAACAGAGGAAGAAGCACCGGCCAGAGATCCCGCAAGGTGAGTTCTGAAGAAGGCTTCACCGTCCGCCCTTGCGGTTGTTTCGGGCGCTCCGGTGGTTTGTTGCGCGGTTGGGGTTTGACCGGCTCGATGAACGGCGGCTCCCCGACGGCCTTCCGCACAGGTGGCGGAGGCGGCGGACGCCAGGGACGACCGACGTGCAGAGGCGGCGGAATCCGGTTGGCCACGGGACGCCATGGCTCGAAGGGGTTCACGGTGCCTTTCATGAATGTGCTCCCTCAAGAGATTCTTCCAGAAGGAACCTTCGGGACCGCTGATACTGTTTAGAGTATCCAACGACCCTGGGGGAAGGCAACTTGGAAACGAACGAGCCGGAAGCGTAAGCGACGGATACCCTGCCGTCGCTTACGCTTCCGGCTCGTTCGTTTCTGTCTACTCATGCTTATAATGGAAAGCGTATCGAGAACCAACGCAAGGAGATCGATCCTCATGGCCGAACGCACACCCTTGCACGATCAGACCAGCGCGGCCGGGGCGGTGTTCGTCGAAGAGGCGGGTTTCCAAGTGCCCGCTCATTTCGGCGATGCCCTGGCGGAATACAATGCCGCTCGTTCGGCAGCAGTGCTCGTCGATCAGTCGCCGCGCGGCAAAATCGAAGTATCGGGCGCAGACTCCGCGCGCTTCCTGCACAACCTGACGACCAACGACATTCTGCATCTGTCGCCGGGCAGCGGTTGCGAGGCATTTCTGACCACGACCAAGGCCAAGGTTATCGCCTATCTGTTGATTTACCACCACACCGCCACGGGTGGGACCGGCGTCTCGCCGGTCAATCCGCCGGGCTTCTCTCTCGATGTCGCTCCGGGGGCGGCCGATAAGGTGATCCAGTACCTTGATCGCTATCTCATCAGCGAGCAAGTCGAATTCGCCAATCCCACGGCGGCGTTCGCCCAGATACACATCGCCGGGCCACAAGCTACCGCCATACTGGAACACGTTTTCGCCGGCGAACGCCTGCCCGTGCAGCCGTTGCAGCATACACCTGTCCGCTTCGCCGGTAAGGAGCAGAACTGGATTCGCCGGCATGATGCGTTCGGTCTACCGGGCTTTGATCTCGTCTGTCCGGCGGAACAGGCGGCGAGCATCTGGCAGCGCTTGATCCAAGCTGGAGCAAGGCCGGCGGGACGAGAAGCGTGCGAGATGCTTCGCATCGAGGCGGGGCTGCCGCGCGAGGGTGCGGACATCGACGAAAACACTTTTGCTCCCGAGGTCGGACGCATCGCCGAGACGATTTCCTACACGAAGGGATGCTATCTCGGTCAGGAATCAATCGTCATGGCACGGGACCGCGGCCAAGTCAATCGAACGCTGGTCGGCGTCCGGTTGCCGGACGGGCCGGTGCCGCCTGATAGCCGGCTATTCGACGGCGACAAAGAGATTGGCCGCGTCACCTCTAGTGTACAGTCACCGCGATTGGGCATGGGCCTGGGATTGGCTTACGTCCGTCGTGGACATCAAGAACCGGGCACTCAGTTGCAGGTTGATGCGGCCGGCAAGCGAGCGCCGGCGGAAGTGGTCAAATTACCTCTGTAAATTTCCTTGTTACGGCTTCAGGAGCAATTGCACGCAGCTTACGCCGTTGAATAAGCCGTGCAGTACAATCGGTCCGACGAGACTGCCGCTGCGATATGCCAGGACGCCCAAACCAAGAGAGAGAACAAACAACGGTACAGGCGTTGGCCAGACCGAGGAGTGGATACAAGCGAACAGCAAAGATGTACCGAAAAGCGCCGGTCCCAGCGGCGTACGGCTGCGCCAGCACACCAGCAAGTAGATTGGCACCAGGGCTAGCACGAATAGCGCCGGCGTAGCAGCGACTACCAAGGCCGAGATTCCTTTCGGCCAGGCGTCGTGCCAGTGTTGCCAGCGAAACACGATGGCCAAGAGCAGCGATCCAAGCATGGCCGCATGGCCGCCCCAACGCCGGGCCGCCAGCCACGGCTGTAGCACACCGCGAAAGGTTAACTCCTCCACGATCGGCGCTGCTACCATTGCGTTGAAAAATAGCATCACCCACTCCATCGGGAACAACGGCTGCTGACCGATTTTTTCCAGAGGATGTTCCTCCACCAGATGCTCGCCCGAGTGTGAATACAGATAACGGAGGAGCTGAAAGATCGCGAACACCGGCGGGGTCAGTACCAGCCAGCTCACCAAGCCCGCCAAGACGTTTCGGCCAAACCGCCGGGTCGTCAGGCCGAGTTGATCCAGACGCGTGTGGGAGAAGGCCGAAAAGAGCAGTGGGATGGTAAGCACCTGCAAGGGCAGGGCGAACGTGTGTATCCACAATTCCAAGCGACGCGACATCTCCGGAGCATTCTCGCCGTAGTACCAATGCGGGACGCCCACGCCCTGGAGAACGAGGGAAATCGTGATGGGCCAGAAGAACCACACCAAGTACAGTGCGCAGAGGACTTCCATTCCGCTCCAGGGCACCGATCGAGATTCACCGTTGACTTTGTCCTTGTTGTCTTGCATTCCTGAACTCTACACGAATCCGCCCCGATCCGTCGCTGGCGTTCCGGGCTAGGAGATACGGATGAGCAGCATCCTCGATCACATTGTTGCCTACAAACGCCAAGAAATCGCCGCCGCCCGCGCACGAGTACCGGACGGGCAGCTCGAAGGTGCCATTGTAGGAGGACTGGCACCACCCACCCGTGATTTTCGCTCTGCACTGGAACATGCGGACGGCATGGCGATCATCGCCGAGGTTAAGAAAGCGTCGCCGTCAGCCGGACTACTTCGCGCCGACTTTGATCCCCTTGCCATCGCCCGCACCTATGAGCAAAACGGAGCCGCCTGCATCAGCGTCCTGACGGATGAGCCATCTTTTCAGGGACACTTGCGCTACCTTGAGGGCATCCGCAAGGTGGTTGCGCCTCCGCTGTTGCGGAAGGACTTCATCCTGGATCGCTATCAATTGCTCGAAGCGCGTCTCGCCGGGGCGGATGCCGTCCTGTTGATCGCCGAGATTCTCGACGACGATGCGCTACCGCGTTTGCTGCGTGAAGCGAATCAGCTGGGACTGCAAACTCTCGTTGAATTGTATGATCGCACCAACCTGCCGCGTGTCCTCGACAGCGGGGCACGGTTGATCGGCGTCAACAACCGCGATTTGCGCACCTTCCAGACGCGCTTGGAACACACACTCGATTTAATCGCGGATCTCCCGACCGATGTTTGCCTAGTCAGCGAGAGCGGCATCCGCACGCGCAGCGACATCGAACGGCTACAGATGGCCGGGGTTCGCGCTGTGCTCATCGGCGAGACGCTGATGCGCGCCCCCGACATCGGCGCCAAGCTCCGCGAGCTGCGCGGCGAAGAAAAAACCGACTGACCACAGAGTCACAGAGCACATAGAGAAGAAATCAGAAAGAAAAGTTTGGTAGCTCAGCAGTTGGATCATCCATTGTCTTCTTTTCTATTTTCTCTGTGTTTTCTTTCTCTGTGTTCTCTGTGACTCTGTGGTTAGCTTCTCTCCATAGGCAATAGCCGCACCACACCCACAGCAAGAGCAACACAAAAGTTTCCCATGGTGGAAAATGGAAGGATGGATCATAGAGACTGCTTAGGGCGGGAGTGGCCAGCATCAAAAAGAGCAACAGCGGCGGCACCAGCGCCCGAACGCGCCAGTGCAAATATCGGCGCGGCTCGGCAAACAGGAGAAGCACCGGCAGGCCGGCAACGACAAAATCGTAGTACATGAAGTGATAGCAGCAGAGAACCGCTGCCGATAGCGCGAAAGCGGGGAACAGTCCCGTCAGTTCTTTGCGCCGCCGGCGACATCGCCAGACCATGAAAATCGTCCCGATCAAGACCGCTGCCAACAGCCCCCATCCGAGGATTGACGGCAACGGGTGATCCCAGGGATTTTCAGTGTTGCCACCCTCCGCCGTAGAGGGATCGCCCGTCCTCCACACCACGTCCTTGGCCAAACCTTCCTCGTAAGTGACAAGCCAGCGACGCGGAATACCCAGCAGATCGCGGCTGAGGACAATCCAGTTCTCTTGCCGCTTGTATTCCAAAACAGCCTCTTGGCCGACTTGCAGCCAGTTTCGCCAGCTGTCCCAGCCGACGACAGGAAGCGTCATGGCAATCTGCACGATGCCCGCGACGGCCATGCTCGCGGCCATCCGCCAACGAGTCGTCAAAATCGACACGAGGAAAAACGCCGCCGCCCATACCGGCTTGAAAGCCAGCAGTCCCCAGCACAAGCCCGCCAACACGTCGCGCCCGCGCATCAACTGCCACCAGCCCAGCAGCGCCAGTGTGAGCAGAATGATACCGTTCTGCCCCAGGGAGATACCGCCGGCGGTGCCGGGAAACATCAAAACGAAAAGCGACGCCACCGGCCACCACACGCGGCCCTCCGTCATACGCTGCGCCAGCCAACCGGCGACAAAAACCAGGCTGAGGAGAAGTCCCTGCATCACACGATAGGCCACCGGCGGACGCAGAAGCGCCAAGGGTGCATAGTACACAGCGTGTATGGGCGGATACAGCGCTCCCCCGACGCGCGGCGCGGTTATGTGTTGCAGTCGTTCCTCTGTCCACGTCGTTTGGGCCGACGTCAGCGCGACGGTCTCGCCCAATGGATTGTTAGCGGCCAGGGGCGTCAGCAACGATGCCGTGGCTTCGGGGGTCTTGGGATCGTCCGTCCCTGCTAGCCAGCTCATCAAGGATTCTGCATCGCTCTTGGTTTCCTTGGGACTCTCGACTCCGGCGGGATAGGCGTGCTGGGCAACCGCTCGGAGATAGTTGCGAAGATAGAGATGGCGTCCCTGGCCCTCGACGATCATGCGTCCCACGAGCCATTGCCCGCCGAAATCGATCGTGCCATGTCCGCGATTGCCGTCGGCGCGGTCGGCCTCGTTGAACGCTCGCCACGCTGCGATGGCGGTAACACTCGCCCACACCAGAAGGAGGAGCCAGCAAATCACCCAGCGCACCCTCGGCTGTAGCAAGAAACGAAGAATTCGCATCGGATCGCCGCGTACAATAGGAGTCAGGACCTCGTTTAGCCGCGAGCCGTAGGCGAGCGCGGGATTGCTCCCGCGCTCGCCTACGGCTCGCGGCTAAACTATGTTAGCAAATCGCCGGAGATGGCAATGCCTCGCAAACCTCTCGTTCCCACGGTCTGCGTGGAAACATTGCGTTCCTTGACGGACGCCTCTGCCGGCATCGTTGTCGCCGTTTCCGGCGGCGCCGACAGCGTGGCCCTTGTGCGCGCTCTCGACGCCGCGCGCGATTCGCATTCGCCGCTTCCACTGGTGCTGGCCCATCTGAACCATCAACTGCGCGGCTCCGACAGCGACGCCGATGAGGAGTTCGTGACGGCGTTGCACGCTCAACTCACGGAAGCGGGCCGGCCAAACTTAATGCTGTACCAAGCGCGCCGCGACATCGCCGCACAGGCGCGGGCCGAGGGCGGCAACCTGGAAGCGTTGGCGCGTCGAGAGCGCTACCGTTGGTTAGCCGAGGTGGCGCGAGAACACGGTATGAGGTACATC
>Ga0070739_10002786_pt1 | contig 22697 bp, 20 predicted proteins | sample Coa_R1_7_FD_66445 | JGI IMG/M metagenome (GOLD analysis project Ga0070739, IMG submission 66445) | Surface soil microbial communities from Centralia Pennsylvania, which are recovering from an underground coalmine fire - Coalmine... | ecosystem: Environmental > Terrestrial > Soil > Unclassified ... | reverse complement strand
GCCCTGGCGAAAGATCCGCGCACGCGCGATCTGCCGATTGGCATCTACCCGCGCCTGGGCGTCGTGCGCTTGAGCGGCGCCGTTCATAACGAAGAGCAGAAGGCCGCGGCCACGGAGATCGCGCGCAACTTTCCGGGAGTGCGTTCGGTGATTAACGATCTGGTTGTCGATCCAAAAGCCGCACTCCTGCGGGTGATGGCTTCTGCGGAAGGCGGCGAGGCCGAAGACAGGGTGCCCGGCGGCAAATATATCAGGCATACAAAATAATAATACACAACAAAACGGGCGCTCAGGCGCCCGTTTTGTTGTGTATTATTATTTTAGCGCCTGGTCCAGATCCCGAATGATATCGTCGACATGTTCGATGCCTACCGATAGCCTGATACAGCCCTCCGTAATGCCCATAGCTTGCAGATCCGCCTGTGTCAACGTGCGGTGCGAGGAGATGGGCGGGTAGCTCACCAGAGAGAATATGTCGCCGAGCGTAGTAGCAGGCAGGCAGAGTTGCAGGTGATCCATGAAGCGATAAGCCGCCGCGCGCGTTTGCTCCCTGATCTCAAAGGCCAGCAGCCCGCCATAGCGCTCGTCGTCGAGCAGCCTGCTGGCAACCGCGTGCTGCGGGTGATCGGGCAGGCCCGGATAGTGAACGCGCGCGACCTGCGGATGCTGTCGCAGGAAGCGCGCCACTTGCAGCGCGTTGCTACAGTGCCGCTCCATGCGCAGCGAGAGGGTGCGCAGGCCGCGCAGCATGAGATGCGCCTCGAAGGGGCTGAGCATAGCGCCGAGCATAATCCCATAGCTGCGCAGGCTGTCGAGCAGCGCGTTCTTCGCGCTGATGGCGACTCCGCCGGTGCTGTCGCCGTGTCCGCTGATATATTTGGTCGCGCTGTGGATGACGATATCGAAGCCATGCTCGATGGGGCGAACGAGATAGGGTGTGGTAAATGTGCTATCAACGAGCGTCACCGCGCCGACCTCGCGCGCCGCCTCGCTGATGGCATCCAGGTCAACCACCTTGACGAGCGGGTTGGAGAAGGTTTCTGCATAAATAACGTCCGGCTCCTCGGCGCGAATAAAGTCGGCAACGTCGGGGCGGCAGAGGTCGCTTAAAACGACGGTGACGCCCGCTGGCATGAAGACCTTGCGCAGCAGGCTGATCGTCGGCCCGTAGAGGTCCTGTGAGGCCACGATTTTCGTTCCTGGCGCCAGGCCCGCTGCCAGCAGCGCCGCGTGAATGGCTCCCATGCCGGAGCCGAAGGCAACCGCGCCGACGCCGCCCTCGATCCGCGCCAGAGCCTCTTCCAGGGCGCAGGCGTTGGGGTTGCCCTGCCGCGCGTAGACGAAGGCCGGCTCTCCGCCGGGCGTCGCGCCGCTGAAAGCCCGGTCCAGCGCCTCCGTCGTGTCGTGCAGATAGGTTGTGCTGGCGTGAATGGGCGGAACGGTAGGCGTGCCGCTGCCACTGCTCGTGTACCGGCGTCTCCCTCCGTGTACGAGCAGCGTCTCGATATTCAATGGTGATGCTTGATCGTGTTGAGCCATGATATTCCTCGATATTCAAGATAAATAAGGCAATACCTTCTCTTCGATGGCTGCTGCAACACCATCCTCGCTGTTACGCAGCGTCACATAGTCGGCCTCCGCTTTCACCTCATCGTGTGCGTTGCCCATGGCGATGCCGAGACCGGCGAAGCGCAACATGCCGATGTCGTTGTGATTGTCGCCGATGGCGACAACCTCGGCGGGCGCGAGGCCCAGCATAGCGGTAACGGTCTGGAGCGCGCGTCCCTTCGAGACCTGCGGGTGCAGGAACTCTATGAGTTCGCGCGACGCCTGCGTTACGTAAAGCTTACCGGAGAGCAGGCGCTCCAGTTCCAGCCGTTTCTCGCGCAGCGTGGCCGGCTCACCAGCACCCACCAGCTTGACGCATGGTTCGGGATAGAGGCTGGCTACATCGTCAACCTCGATAGCCGGGGGAACGGGCGGGCGGTACCATTGGCGGGCATTGGGCGTTCCCTGATCGACGTAGACGCGCCCGCGCGTGTGATAGACGCCATGCAGGCCGAAGTTGTGGATCAACGCCAGGGCGGATAGAATGTGTTCTGGCGGTACGAGCTGCTCGTGCAGTATGGCCCCATTGCGTATATCGGCGATGATCGCTCCATTATAGATGATCTGTGGCGCCTCCAGCGGTAGTTGGGCGCACACAGCGCGCAGGACATCGAGCGTCTGCCCCGTTGCCACAACGAGCACCATGCCGGCTGTAACAGCTTTTTGCAGCGCGGCATAGGTGCGCTCCGAAATGGTATGCTGAGGCGTGAGCAGGGTTCCGTCGAGGTCCAGCGCGAGAAGGCGGTACATGTATTCTCCTGATCTAATGTAGTAATGCGTTGTGCTTCTCTTCAGTATATGCGGAGAGGCGCTTTCATGACAAGGTTGGCGGGAATGCTTCTGTCTTGTCAGACGCCGCAATTGCTCGTATAGTTCCAAAGAATGTGGACATCTATGGACACCACGCCTTTGTTTGATTTATACGGCTATGGCTAACCGTAAGGGCTGAACTACATAGGCCGCTATTCCCTCTGCGTTAAACGCATCAGGCTTACGTTTGCGCAAGATGTTATACGAACCGTTCACATCGGCGCAGATGATCTGTCCGTCTCTGGTACGGTACAGGCGGTTCCTCTTGCCGATCCGCTTCCCACTGAAGATAGACTTGCCCTGGCACTCAGGATCATAGGCTGGCATGGGATCAAGGTCCAGAAAGCTTGCCTGACTCGTATAGCTCTCTTCCTGGATCTCCACCTGGATACCAACGAGTGCCGCTTTGTACGTGAGCATGTCGATAAAGCGCGCATGTGGGATTTGCACGAAGTTCTGGTTATTCCGCTTGCCCATGCATACTTCCTGCTTCCAGAACGGATTTTTCCCAATAATGATCGTGCCTATCCCCTGCTTGACCAGAAAATCAATAATAGCCTTGCTGGCAGCATGCAGGTAGTGATTCACCCGACGATTGCGCTTATTGGTGATGCGCTCCATCTGCTTGGTGACACGCTCGCAGTCCTCTTTGGGAAGGCACAGAACTAGCTCTTTCATGCGCTTGTTGTACCACTGATTGATGGCTTTGAGCGGGCGACCATTAACCAATTGCGGGATGAAGCCCGCACGGTTTGAAGTTATCGCCGCTAAATTGGTGACACCAAGATCAATGGCAACGCAAAATGAAGGATCAACGTGTGCCTGGACGGGGGCTTTGGTGTAAATGACTTCAACGACGTAATAGCCGTTGCGGGGGACGATGCGAACTTGATTGATCGCTTGCTGTTGGGTCTTGATCGTGATAGGCAGTCCCGATGGTCGAATACGTCCTTGTATGCCCTTTTTGCTCTGACCTCCTTGTAGAGCCTGGATCGTGTAAATGAGGATATTCCTGCCCTCTGTCTTGTGCTTGTATTTGGGTGGGCGCGGGCGCTCCATGAACTTAGAAGGGTCTTCGTTGTAGGCGGCTAGCCCTTCACGGAAGGATTTCCAATTGTTGTCGAGCACCATCAAAATTTGCTGGCTCACTTTGGCTGGAAGTGCCTTGTATGCTTCATGCGACTGCATGCGCTTCTGGACTTGATTGTAGGTGAGATACTTGTCTTCGTGAAAGAACGCTTGCCGGTACTCGTAGTTGGCAGCATTGTACAAGTTCTTCGACTTGAAGGCAGCCTCATCGATCACGCTGTAGCGCGGATCATCGCGCCCGATCACGTGCTGCTCTGTCAGTTGCATGGGGCCGCCTTCCTTTCCTTCTCACCTTCACGAACGCATTAAAAAAATGGTTGCCACGACTTCCACCGGCAGCGTCTCAATGCCTGCGGCTTGATGCAGCATCCGAATGTAGCTAGGAAATGTGGTCGGGTCCTGGATAGAGCGCCTGACACTTGCGAGAAAGTACCTCCACACAGGATTGAGGCTCTTTGGTATCTGCAATATCAGGGTTGAGCAATCCAGCAATCTGTCCGGTGATAAAACCGAGGCACCAGGTCAGGGACGTGCTCTTATCCTGGAGAGTTTCGGCGAGATCTTTCATAAGTTCTTGTGCAGTCATTTCGGTGCGCTCATAGTCGATTTCGCAGTACGCCATGATACCGCCATTGATGCCGTGTAAGAACTCTTCACAATCATTGGTGAGGGTGGTATGCCCAAGTACGACCTGTTCGGGCATCGGGCTGATGAACGTGGTCGGCTCCTCTTGCACAAGAGGCGAAACAACGGGGGATACCTGCATCTGGTCTAACATCTTGCCTTTCCTTTCTGTGCTTGCTTGACTTCAGACTCTCTATGCAGGTATCATCCTGATGAGAGAGTCTAGGTCAGCCTTTACGCTCTAGGCTCTCGCCGCTGGCCAGGTGCTCGCAACGCCTGGCCAGCATTCCCTACGCTCTTATCCAACTTCCGTCTCGCGTGAGAACTCTCAATACACGAATTTTACACTCAAATAACTATCTTATCAATAATTTGATCGTTAATTTTTGAAAGTTGCTGGCAAAGCAAGCTACAATGTGGTAAAATAAGCTTCATAGAGCTACCAATTGAGGGGAGATAGGTAGGACATGAATGCTGAAAAGCACATTGAAGAACAGCGCGATCTGATGACCTCACAAGAGGCAAAACAAGCCTTCTTACGAGCAGGATTATCAGAGGCCACGTTTCACCGCCGCGTGAATGCAGGACAGATAGAAAGTATCTTGCCGAAGGGAAGACAAAGAGGTGCATTCTATCCCAGAGAGCAAGTATTAGCTGCCATAAGCAAAAAAGTCAAGAAGCCTGGGAAGAAAAAGAGTGCTCTCGGTTTGAAACCTGCCACCTTTAGCAAAGCAACAGTACATGATATGCCGGAAATAGCAGAACTGCTAGAAACATACTTCTCAAGAATTAGCATTGAAAAACGCGCGGCATGGATAGAGCGGAATCCCGATATTGGTTACATTCTCCGAAGCGAAGGGAAAGTTGTCGGTTGTGCATTCATTCTGCCTCTTGAGGAGCAAAAAATCTTGCATATTCTGAATGCCCAAATCAAGCCGCCGACACGCCCACAGGACATAGCCATTTACGAGCCAGGAAAACACTACTTTCTCTATATCCGATCTGTTGTTGTGTTACAATCAGTAAATAAGGCTCAACGGCGACATTGGGCTGCTCGACTCATTTCGGAGCTTATAAGAGAGGTCATCAGCATGGGAACAAGAGGGATCGTCATCGAGAAGATCTACGCGCAAACCGACACCAGGCACGTAGCCAACCTCCTGAAAGGCTTGGGCTTCACACAGCTTGTATCCTCCACTGAGAACAAGAACTTCGTGTTAGATATCGCTACAAGCGGCGCAACCTACCCAATGCAGTACAAAAAAGCCGTGAACAGATGGCTTGAAGAGTAAAGGATAGCTGCTTTCGGAGGGAACATGGCCTTAGACAGAAGCGAATTATGGAAGAAATGTCTATATTTGGCTACATTACACGACGTGATGACCTTTGAAGAAATCTGGTTGGGAGTATAGTTGTGCAACGCACACAACGAACGCGTTTAGAGCAGGTCGGCGCTCTGCTGGCCGTGGGCAGCGGCAAGGGAGGCGTTGGCAAATCAACGGTGAGCGTGAACCTGGCCGTTGCGCTGGCGAAGCAGGGCGCGAACGTTGGCCTGCTCGATGGCGATGCCTATGGTCCGAGCATTCCCATGATGCTGGGGGTGCGCAAACGTTCGGCCAGCGAGGGGACGCAGGCTGTGCTGCCGCTGGCGGAGCGCAAGAACCTGGACCCGGAGAAGAAGCTCAAGCCGCTGCTGCGCTACGGCGTCAAGATCATGTCGGTTGGCTTTTTTATCGGCGAGGAACAGGCCGTCGCACCTATGCCGGATGTGCTGGGACTGTTGATCCGCCAGCTTCTCTTCTCCGTAGATTGGGGGAGGTTGGATTATCTGATTATTGACCTTCCTCCGGGCACGAGCGAGCCGCAGGCGACGCTGTGCCGCGAAATGCAGCTCGACGGCGCCGTGCTGGTGACGACTCCACAGGATATCGCGCGCGTTGATACGGCGAAGGCCCTGGCGATGTTCCAGAAGGGACAGGTGCCGCCGCTGGGCCTGGTGCAGAATATGGATGGCCTGCTCTGCCCACATTGTGGGGAGCATATAGAGATTTTTCCGCGCAGCCGTGAGGCGCGCGCCCTGCTCGACGACCTGCCGCTGCTGGGGCGCATCCCTCTGGATCCCGGGGCGGTAGTTAGCGGCGATAAAGGCTATCCCGCCGTGGTGAGCATGGCGGAATCGCCGGTGGCAATGGCATTTATGGAGATGGCCGGCAACGTTGCTGCTGCGGTGCGCGAGAGGCTCTCTATCCGAGAAGGGGAAAGCGGGGTGCCCTCGCACCCCTCCTTTTCTCCAGTTTCCCCAGAGGAGGGAATGCCGCAAGAGCATCGGGCAGGAGAACAGAAGCAGGGGCGCGCGGAAAAAGAAGAGTAAACAGTATCGCAATTGTCTATCCATTATGATATAGTATCGCTAACGTCAATCGTCCCTGGCGAAGAGGAGGTTAGCTATGCCGATCTGCCCGATTTGTGATGATACCGGACTACAGAACTCTGATTCGGAGCATCCCGAATTTTGCTACTGCTCCGCCGGCAAAAGGGCACGCCGCCAGTGGGAGATGAGCCGCGCAGCCGAAAAGCAGGGGCAGAATATGCCCAGACCCGCCAGCTTCATCGATGTTGGGCAGCTTGAGCAGGTCAATGCCAGCGTTGATGCCATGCGGGCCTCGCTGCTGGGATCGGCATCTACCGAGCCGGGCGCCACTGTCAGGCATCCAGCAGTGCAATTGCTCTTCCAGGTGGCGCATCCGGGCCACGAAATATCAATAGTGGAGGCGACGCAACTCCATGATCTGGCAAAGGTGCTGGAAGGGTTCATCAATGGCATCGCGCCGATAGGGCGCAATCGACGTTAGGCTGCGTCTCGGCTCGCAACTTCATCTCTCGACGCTGGCTCGCGCCTGCGGCGCTCGCTTTATACATTGAATTGTGTGAGAAAATACGCTTCGCGCATTTTCTCACACAATTCAATGTATCTCTGGACTGGTGCAGCGCGGCTGCACCAGTCCAGGGGCCGGAATCTGGCGCAAACCGAGAGTGCCAGTAAGTACGATAACCAGGACCATCCGGCTAGCAAAAATAGGTAGAGATGTTGACACGGGCTGACGGCTCAACTATACTTTGTGCGTAAATATGCACTTCCTGATGCTGGCGCATGTCTTGAGGGCAGTGGATGCCCCGGGATTTGTCTGTCGTTGCTGGCATGAAGACGGCAGGGGGGAGAGCAGCGCCGTCGCTTAACCTCGTCTCTTTCTATTTGTACGAACTCGTTCTGGCGACACCGAAGGGGAACTTATTTTTATTTCACTGTTCAAGACCTCGCATATGTAGTGAAGCTATAGCTAGCGCAGGTTTATTTCAGCAGAGAGGGATACATTATGAAGTGTCCACGTTGTGGCAATGAGTGGGATGTAAGTAAAAGTCCTTGTTCGCGCTGTGGCCTTCTCGTTCACCTGCCCGGGCGTTCGGGAGGGGCTGCGCGTAATCAGTCAACCCCACAGAGCCAGCAGTTGCAGCCGGGAAAGCTGCCATCTGCATCGAATAAGTCGCAATCATCGCAGGTAAAAGAGGCAGTGCCCGGACCCAATAGCGGGATCTCGATGGAGATCCCCCCGACTCCGTTTCCCAGGCCACAACGAGAGGCCGGCGGTCCGGCAAACCCATCACAACCGCTCGGCTCGAAGCGCGCCTCGGGCGTGGAGATGCCTCGATCTCTTCCCGGGTCGATGCCACATTCGCAGCGTCCGGCCAGCCCCTCTTCGCCCAATGGGACCGCGCGCGAGGATGGCGCTCCGGCGGGCAGGACTTCTCAGTCGTTGTCTTCGCCTGGATCAGTGCATACGGGACAAAGGCCGGGTTCCAGTACTGATCTTCCTCTGCAAAAAAGCGTGCCGTCACGCCCGCTGGATTACGCATCTCCCGACCTGATGCGCCAGCCCTCTTCACTGCGCCCGAGTCGCCTGGTGAATGACGGTATACCGCAGGGAGGGATACGTGCGCGCGCTGCACAGGTATCGGGCGTCTCGTTCCCCACTCAGATGGGATCACGGAGCGGCGAGCAGGCCCCGGCGGCGCCTTTGCTCATGCCTGGCACGCTGCTACGCAATGGCCGGTATCGCCTGCGTGAGTCGCTAAGCCGCCAGGAGTGGCTGGCTGGCGCCTATGAGGCGATGTGGATTGCCGAGGACGCTCAGCGCTCGGGCGCTCGGGTGATGATCTGTGAGGTCGTAACCCCGGAGAGCGGATCGATGATTATGCAATCCACGCTGCGCGCGGCGACGATGGCACTGACCTCGGTTGGCCGGCATCCGCATATCCCGACGCTGTGGGATGCTTTTAGCGATCAGGAACGCAACTTCTTTGTCTTTGAGCCTGTTGAGGGCGAGTCTCTGCTGGCGCACCTCCGACGCACTGGCCGGGCGCTGCCGGAGCAGGATGTCATCGAATGCTGCCTGCAAATGACCGAAGTGCTCGATCTATTAGCTCAGCAGACGCCCCCGCTGGTACATGGCCTGATTCGACCAGAGCATATCATCTCAGTTCGTTCCGGCTCACAATACATCCTCACAAACTTTTCTATCATTCTGGCCGGTGGGGCCACGCAGTTTATCGCGGGCATAGATCGCTTGCGGCTCTCGCCCTATATGGCTCCCGAGTTCTCGCGTGGCGTCGTAGATACGCGCTCGGATCTGTATTCGCTTATTGCTACCGCTTATCATGTAGCGACGGGGAGCGTGCCAGCAGCCGTAGCCAGCAGCGGGAGCATTCCGCAGGCGCAGCGGCTCAACCCGAATGTATCTCCACAACTTGACGCAATCCTCTCCAAAGGGCTGCGTCCTATTGCCAGCCAGCGCTATCAGCGGCCTGCCGAACTGCGCCAGGAATTGCTGTCGATGCGGTCAGTAAGCGGCAGCGTCGCCCAGAGAGGGGCATCATTCCCCGGTACAGCCGCGCAGCGTCCCGCGCCTTCCATGCCGAATCCGCTGGCGCAGGGGGTACAGGGCGCTCCCGGCGGCGTTGAGCAGTTGTTGCCTGGCATGATGGCCTCGGTGCTTGATGATGAAGCGCAGGAGCGCCGCCTCCTGCTGCCTGCCCCGGAGGATTTGCCGCCGCTGGAGCCGAGCAATGATGCCCAGATTTCGTTCTGGTGGCTCGCCGGAATCATCGTCTGCCTGATCCTCGTGGTGGCGTTTAGCCGGGGCTTGCTATAAAAACGTCCGCCATCAAGAGATTATAATAACGGCCATATATAGTCTTCCTGACAGCGAACCGCTGTCAGGAAGACTATATATGGCCGTTCCTCATTCCCCATACACATAGGTTAATACGTTATCCTCGATGCGGGTTGGTAAAACCATGAGGCGAGCATCCTGGCGAACAGGCCCGCTGATTCTGCGCCCATCAGCACGGGAGTATTCGGCTCCATGCCAGGGACAGACAAATTTTTCTCCCTCACATCCCGGAGGCTTCTTCTAAAGAGTAACGGGATAGCTAAGCAGCGTTATTCGCTCGCTCTTTTGGTTCCCACATGCAGCGCTACGATGCCCGCGCTGAGCCGGTAGAAGCGCACATCGCTCCACCCTGCCCGCTCCATGATCGCCTGGAGTTGGGGTGCGTCGGGAAAGTGCGTGAGCGAGTTCGGCAGGTACTGGTATTCTTCAAATGCCTTGCCGATGATACTGCCGAAAAGCGGCGCGAGCCGGTAAAAGTACCAGTGAAAGAGGGTGCCGAAGATTTTGCCAGGGGGATGGCTGATCTCCAGGCAGACCACGCGCCCGCCAGGACGTACAACGCGCAGCATCTCGCGGAAGCCCTGTTCGATGTCCGTCAGGTTGCGTACCGTGAAGGCTGAGCAGCAGCCGTCAACGCTGTTGTCGGGCAGATCGATATGCTCGGCATCTCCGAGCCGCAGATCGATGCGGTCCTCAAGGCCCAGGCGCGCCAGCTTCGCGCGTCCCTGCTCCAGCATTTCAGGGGTGATGTCGATGCCAATCATGCGCGTGCCCGGACCTGAACGGCGGATAACGGCAATGGAAAGGTCGGCGGTGCCAACGCCCAGGTCAAGGCCGGTCTCGCCGGTTCCCAATGCCAGATAGCGCGCGGCTCGTTCGCGCCAGTAGCCATCAAGACCGAAGCTCATCAGGCGATTCATGGGATCGTAGATGCGGGCGATGCGTCCGAAGAGGCGCTGAACGTAGGGACGCTTTCCACCCGTCTCGCGGAACTTCTCTTCCCAGGATACTCTTTGGCTCATTGTCAAACCCTGACCTCTACTGCCTGCGCGCTATCACAAAGTCGATAAGCTGATCCAGAATATCGCGATCTGGCGAAGCCGGGAAGCAGTGCAGGGCTTCGCGCGCTCTACGTGCGTAGCGATCAGCGTCCGCCAGGGCATTTTTGATGCCGTTGTTCGTCACCCAATCAATGACAGGCTGTATATCTTCTTCGTCGCGCAGTGTTCCATTGAGCACACTCTGTACGCGCTGGTAGTGCCCATTCTGCCCTGGTGCCTGCAAGGCGTAGATCAAGGGAAGCGTGACCATGCCCTGACGCAGATCGTTGCCGGCGGGCTTGCCGATGGTGGATTGATCCTGGGTATAGTCCAGAATGTCGTCAATAATCTGGAAAGCGATGCCGAGATTCATGCCATAGTCGTGCAGCAGCGCGATTTCTTCGTCGGACGCCTCGCTGACGATGGCCCCGCCTTTGCTACAGGCCGCGATGAGGCAGGCTGTCTTATGCTTGATCTTTTCGTAGTATGCCTCAATAGTGAGGTCGATGCGGCCCGCCGTCATCATCTCCATGATCGTGCCTTCACAGACAATCGCCACCGTGTCCGAGAAGAGGTGATCGATGCGGTTATCGTTGATATCGGCGATGAGGCCAGCGGTCTTGGCGAAGTAATAGTCGCCAAGCAGAATAGCGATCTTATCGCCCCATACAGCGTTTACCGTCGGGTTGCCACGCCGCGTTGCCGCCTCGTCTACGATATCATCATGAATAAGCGTTGCCAGATGGACCATCTCAAACGCGACGCTCAGGGGAAGCAGCTTATCAAAGCGATAGTTGTTCAGCTTTCCCGATAACAGAGTAATAGCTGTTCTAAGGCGCTTCCCTGGCGATCCGAGAGCATGCATCGAAGCGGAATTGAGAATGTCAAGTCCAGAGGTTGCTCGCTCCTGAAAGGTTTTATCGACCTGATCGAGATCGCCCTGGATACTGGCAAAAAGTCGGCTCAAAGTGGCCGTAGTGTTCATAGAGAAATTCTCCATTTCGTCTACCTGCTGGCACGAACCAGAGCATCCGCCTGGCAATGATGAGAAAAATCGCCTCCCTTACATGGACACTTTATCCCGTATGAGAAGCTTTCCCCCTGTTAGATTATAACGCGCTCTGTCCATGTGGGCGAATAGCCGGTATGCAAGCGGGTGTCCCCTCACCGGCGTTAACCTCAGGTCCAGACATGTTATCCTGAGTGGCAGCGCAGGATCTGCGTGACCTCAGAATCGGATCCCTGGCCGCCACTCAGGATGACATAATTCAGACCTGCCGGGCGCTCTTTATATCTCTGCCGTTACGTCTACTTCTACCAGATCCTCCTGCACATAGCCGCTGGTGAAGTCAAACTCGTCGAGCGCGTCGAGCGCCGTGCGATACTCGGCCCAGCTCAGGCGCCGGTTCAGCACGGGATCGTTCACAGCTTTCCATGCCGGAAAGTACTGATCCATCAGGCTGATTGGCGTGTCAGGCCCCAGTTCGTTTGCTATCCAGCGCAGCACTTCGCGCGTGCCGGAGATATCTTGCGGCATGACGAGATGGCGGATCAGCAGGCCGCGCCGCGCGATGCCCTCCTCATCGAGTTGGAGCGGTCCCACCTGGCGATACATTTCGCGCAGCGACTGCTGGTTGTGATCGACGTAGCGCGGCATTTTTGAGGTGCGCAGGGCATTTTTATTATCGGAATATTTGGCGTCGGGCAAATAAATGTCCACCACGCCGTCCAGCAGCCTGAGCGTCTCCATATTCTCGTAGCCCGCGCAATTGTAGACAATGGGAAGGCGCAGCCCTTTGCCACAGGCGATGACGAGCGCGGCCAGGATCTGGGGAACGAAGTGCGTCGGCGTAACGAGGTCCAGATTGTGGCAGCGTTTTTTCTGGAGGTAGAGCATCATATCGGCCAGTCTTTCCGGTCCGACGCGGTGGCCCAGTCCTCCCTGGCTGAGCGAGTAGTTCTGGCAATACGTACAGCGGGCCTGGCAATAGCCGAAGAAGATCGTTCCTGCCCCGCGCGTTCCGCTGATGGGTGGCTCCTCGCGTCGATGTACATTCCACGAGGCGACGATAGCCTCGGTGCCGGAGTGGCAGACGCCCGTTTTGCCGGCGATGCGATTGCAGCGGCAATTTTGTGGGCAGATGGTGCAGCTTCGCAGGATTTCCCACGCGGCTGCGGCGCGCTGCGCTAATTCACCACTTTCATAGAGATTAAGGTAGCCTGGATAGAGCATAATGAAACACCTTTTTGCCAGACTGCTCGGCGCCTGCGGCGCTTCGCTGTCGTTGATAGTGGGTGCTGCCAGAGCGGCCTGCGGCCGCCCTGGCAGCACCCACTATCAACAGGCAAGCCGCCACAGGCGGCAAAAAACCTTTAATGTGCTGATCCCCTGAAACGGCGCTGTGGCAGCCTGGAGCCGGTGGCGCGCGCTCCGCGTCCGGCAGATCCGGCCTTTCTGTAAGCGCTCAAGGGGCGCGGAGCGCCATCTGCTGGCACCGCCTTTGCTCGCGCGGTTGAGCGCGGAGCGCTATTCTTCCTGCGCTCCGCCTTTCCGGTTGCGTGCTTCCCTCCATGCCGAGGTGGAACAGGCGTATGCACATTTCCCAGCAGTTCCTCGGTATCCTCGGCTATCTCCGTCCAGAACTCGGCATCTCTGCGCTGTACGGGGCGAGGACCTTTGAGCACGCGCCCATCAGGCAGGCGTGTGACATGTCGCTCCCCTGGCGCTTGCTCGTGGGATGCACGATGGACGCGCTCGCCACGGAAGGGCCTGCCGGAAGGTCGCGGGGATGGGTAGGGAATGTCATCCTCGTCGTCGCTGAAACGCTCGTAGTCGCCCTCAAATTGCTCCGTGAAGCGCTGCGGGCGGCGCGGCGGCGCGGGCCTCTGCGCATTGCGTATCGGTGGACGACTCTGACCAGATGACCTGTTGCCGCCGCGCTCATAGGGGCGTGGCGCGCCCCGGTCAAATTCGCGCGGTGGGCGACTGTCTCGCCCGGCATTGTGGCCCCGGCTATCTGGCGACTGGCCGCGCTCGCCACGAAAACGCCGCTCATCGGAGCTGTACCTGCCGGGTTCGTCACGAAAACGCCGCTCATCGGAGCTGTACCTGCCGGGGCCAGCAAATCTATCGCGCGGCTGGCTGCCCTGGTAGCCTTCGCGACGGTTATCATAAGACCTGCCCTGATTACCCTGAGACCTGTAGTTACCGGAAGCATTGGGGGAGGAAGAGGGATGCGCCGGTGACTGGTAATTGCGCCTGTTGTTGGGCGATGCCTGCCCGTTCCCATTGCGGGGACGGTAATCTGCGTGATTGAATTGCGCCCCGGATTCCCATCCACGATCTACCTCCGCGCGACTGAGGCGATGGCGGCCAGGGCGTTGTGGAGGTCGCGTTTCGTTGTAGCGACCTGATGGCCTGTTGCGAGGCGGCAAGGGCGAGTTATTTCGCCGATGCGTATTGAATTCTCTGGTCATGTTTCCTTTCACATTTGGGGGATTCTACTGTCCAGGTAGTGGTTGGATCGGCAAGATCCTTGTACTTCCTCCCCTCAGTCGTTCCGCACCTACTCTGGTTTGCTTGTTTGTTTGTTTCAATCCTCAGCCGTTTTTTGAACGGCTGCTACACCTGCGCCCTCGTAAGCAGGCTCCTACCGGCATACGCGAGATGGTGGTGTCTGGCAATACCCTGTTTATTCTTGAACAGGTTTCGTGAGTATGCACTGGAAAACGTGGCGCGCCATATCTTCAGGCGATAAGAGGAGGGGCGCGCCTGCAATAGTATACCACATTCGGCGAGAAGTGGCGAGCTTTTATAAAGCTTGAAAAACTGTCCGGTAATGATAGATGTACGTGGCCGCGCGATTGATCGCACCATCAATCCCCTTCACAGGCCAGACGAGCGCGATCAATCGCGCGGCCACGCACGGGAAAGTTGCTTATGATGAAGGCGTTGTCGCTGGCACCGGAGGAACCTTTCCATTTGTCAGCAGGGGCACACCGCTATATCCCTCCTGCGCGCTGCCGAACATTGCCAGCGCCTTCGTCGCCTGTTCGTCGGGGAGCAGGGGGCGCAGCATAACGGAATAATACAGCCCTCCTTCGGTGAAAGTGCCCTGTGATCCCTTTAATTGCGCCTGGATAGCACGCGCCTGCACCTGGGTGAGCAGGATCGCGTGCTGGGGAATGGTATATTTGAGGCAGGCCGTCTCAGGGTTAAGGCCCACCTCGTCGGGTGGGATAACGCCGCACTCATAGACGGCGGCCTGGGCGAGCGTGAAGTCGGGTAGCGACCAGGTAGGGATTGGGCGGCTCAGGTCGGGGCTGAACATCTGGCGCACCAGCAGCGCGGTAGCATCGCTGCGATAGGGCTGTGTTGGCCCCTTGAGAGCCGTCATGATCGTGCTCAACGCCTGGCCCAGACGGCGGTATTCATCCATATCCTGTGCGCTCTCCCGCATGTTGCCGAATGAGCCATACATCAATTCTTCGCGCTTGCCGTTAAGCGATAATTCTAAAAACGTGGCATCCTGATCTGGAATATCGGCGAACTGGCGGCGCGTGAAGCTGAGCAGGCCATCGTTACCTACCAGCGTGGAGAGCAATTGTTGCAGCGCGGCGCTATCCAGTTTCCCCTCCTGGTCGAGGTTTAAAATATACGTTCCGTCACCGTAGACGCTCACCTGCGGCCCAAACTCCAGTGTGCCCTGGAGGCCGCCGCCATAAAATGTGCGTATGAGTACGTCGTGCGGATCCGTGCTATAGAAGATCGATTGGTGGGATGAAGTCTGAAAAGTGGTCTTATGCGCGCCGCCGGTGGTCGCGGCTGCGGGCGCATTGCAGCCAGCGAGCAGCATGCTCAGAAGTGCGAGATACGCTATCGCCTGCAATATATAAGTTGTCGCTCCACGCGTTATTCTAAGCATCGCCTTCGCATCTTGTCTATGCCTCTTGCCGGGCTGGCCTTATGTCTCTCTGTCTATATTATAGATCTGGGAGGAAAAGACGGAGGCGGGTCCCACAGACGTTAACTTGAACACCCGCCCGCGAGCACGCTTGTAGAAGTACGCAAACTGGCCCTCCCGGAACTCCTGATCGAAATCGAAGCAGTAGCGCATTTGCCCGAGTAAAAGAGATCGCTAAAGTCAACGCTGCCCAAACCAGCGGTAGCCGATCATCTTATAGACAAGCTTTGCCGCAAGGAAATCAGCCCGCGTCTGGCCGGGCATAGGGCAGAGTTCGACGACATCCATGCCGACAACCGTGGTGCGCCGGAAGATTTCGCGCAGCAGATCGAGCGTCTGATACCAGGAAAGGCCGCCCGGCTCCGGCGTGCCCACGGCTGGCATTTCGGCGGGATCGATAGCATCGAGGTCCAGGGTAAGGTAGGTATGCACTCCCAGCCGTTCCCAGGGAACAGTAGCGCGGCCCCGCGCCATATCGTGAGCATAGACGATAGCCACATCTGGCCCCGTCTTCAGGAACGCGGCCTCTTCGGGGCTGATGCTGCGAACGCCGATTTCCAGCAGGGGGATGCCCATATCGACGACGCGCCGCTCGATGCAGGCATGCGAAAGGGGCGTGCCCTCAAACTGATCGCGCAGATCTCCATGAGCATCGATATGTACCACGGTCAGATCGGGATACCGTTCGCGTACAGCAGCGATAGCTGGAGCGGAAAGCGAGTGCTCGCCGCCAAGCGTAAAGGGCAATTGCCCGCGCTGTAGCGCCTCGCGCACCGCGTCTCCGGTGGCCTGGAGCGCGGCGGCATGGTCCATGCCATGATAGTCGAGCGCGGGACGAGTATGGATCCCGATCTCGATGGGGCAGCAGTCAAGCTCCTCGTCATAGAGTTCCATCTGGCTCGATGCGTCGAGGATCGCCTGCGGCCCGTGCTCCGTGCCTTTCATATAGCAAACGCTATATTCGAGCGGCGCCGGAATGATCGTCACACGTGCTCGCTCTGGATCGCAGTATGGAGCATCGGGCGCGCCAAATTGGGTTACAAGCGAATCTTTCATATAGCCATAGACTCTCTTTCGGGATAATGGAATGTAACGACTAACATCGAGACAGCCGTTGCATCATCACTTCTCCTATTGCGTTCATAAATCAACCACCATATGCCTTTTCAGTGTACGATATCCCGGCTTCTCGTAGAAATAAAATGGAGAGTGAAGCTGCATCCAGTTGGACCGGACCGCGCCTCACCCTCCGTTATCGGTCAGCGCCGAAGCGAAGGCACACTTCGCTTTTTTCTTCTTGCCCTTAGCGCACCCCCGTTTTTGCTAAACGTTCGGCCAGGGCGGCTTCGTAGCGTGCCGGATCGGGCGTATTCGGGCGCAGAGATCGATTCGCGCGGACCACGAAATGCGCTTCGACATCCTCGGTCTGGAACATCTCTTTAGCAAAGGCGATAGCGTCCTCCTGGCTGAACTCCTTGCAGGAGCAGATGTCGATATCGACTTCGCCGTACTCGGGCCAGGCGTGCAGGCTGACATGGCTCTGGGCAATGACCACGAAGCCGGACATGCCATCATCTAAGGGATTGGAGGTTTGAATATCGTACAGATGTACCGGACTCACCTTCTCCATACCGATGCGAGCGGGATATTCATCCAGAACGCGGCGGATCAGCGGCTCATCGCTCAAGATCTGGCGATCAACGTGGTAGAGTTCCAACATCAAGTGGACAAGCATTGTAGCTTCCTCCTTCGAACATAGCTTGTATGGCGCGCTGGTTGCTAGCGGGCTGCAACCAGGCGCGCTTTCATCTGTGTGCAATCATTGGCACACAGGATGATATTATATATTAGGTTGTCAAGCTAATGCAAAGGAAAATCCGCTTCTGCCATCCAACGAGCAGGTCCTTTCCACCTAAATGTCAGCGCTCGCTCCACCTAAAAGCAAATGCGTTGTCTACCTAAATGTCAGCCGGCGCTCCACCTAATAGGCAGGCACCGGCTTTTCATTAGGTGGAAAATGCTATTAAGGTCGAGCTTTTTTCCCGCTCTCGTAGGCTGCTTTGAGTTCTTTGAGCAACTCTTCGCGCCTGGCGAAGAGTTCGCGGCGCGGGCGTGGCCGCGCCCTGCTCACAGCATACGCGGTCAGCAGCGGCAGCGCGATAGTGGAGTCGCCGTAGACCACGACGGTATCGCGTAACTGGTCCGGCTTGATCTTGCCCCACGAAACTGCCTCCGAAGGCGTCGCGCCCGAAAGGCCGCCCCAGTGCGGTGCGTCGGCAGTGATCTGAATGAAGTAGTCGTGGCCTCCCTTGTTGATGCCGAGCACCTCCCAGAGCTGCGGCTGCGTCTGCAAATAGAAATTCTTGGGGCTGCCACCGCCGAGGATAATCACGCCGTTGCGCGTGGCATGCTGCACAATGGCCGTCGTCTCGTTCACGTCGGCCAGAGGATCGAGCGTGAGCAGGCTGCCGTCGAGCGCGTGACGGGCGACGTTCATGCCAATCGACGAATCTCCTGGCGAGGAAGTATAGATGGGAACGTTCCATGCCGCTGCCTGCGCCAGCACCGAGTATTCCGGCTGCACGCCCGCTCTGAGCAACTGCGTGCCGAGGTGATGATGCAGCTCTGATGTCGAGATGGGCCGGTTGGGCAAGCTTTTGAGGCACTCGCGCACGAAGGCGTCGGTGTCCAGCAAAACTTTATCCTCAAAGAGGATATCGTAAATGCGGATGACGCCCTCTTCCTGGAGCTTCGTATCATCCAGGCGAAAGTCGCCCCTATGCAGCGACATCGCCAGAGCGTAGTGCATATCGTGATAGAGGTTGGCGCCCGTACTGATGATGAAATCGATAAAGCCATACTCCATCAGCGTGAGGATGCAGCCGCCCAGGCCCGCCGGCGTCAGCGCACCGGCCATCGTCAGCCCGACGGTGACATCTTGCTCGGGCGCGAGCATCTTTTCGACGTAGAGCCGTGCCGCTTCATTGAGGCGCGCCGCGTTATACGCCTGGAACTGCTCATCGATCAGTTCAGCCACGGTCATATCGGGGCGCACGCGCCGGGGCAGGATGCGCGGCCCGCTCAGATAGTCGCTCTGCACCGGCTCATGATGGTTTATATCATGTTGATGAGGCATCAAAAAAAACCTTTCGTAAAGGGTGAAATTTTTTTTGATTGAATAGAATGTTCTCGTGGGCCGGCCAGAGGCCGGCCCACGAGAACATTCTATTCAATCATAGATCTTCGGATCTCGATGATCTGGTCGCGCAACTGCGCCGCCTTCTCGAACTCTAATTGTCTGGCCGCCGTGCGCATTTGCGATTCCAGATCGCGGATCAGGCGCAGGGCATCTTCTTTGGGGATACCGGCCAGGGCAATCGCGACGGCCCTGCCATCCTGCTCCTCGATATTCGCCCCGCTCATCGCCTTGATGCGTTCGGAGAGCGTCTTGACCTCTTTCTTGATGCCGCGCGGCGTAATATGATGGCGCTCGTTGAAGGCCATCTGAAGCTTGCGGCGGCGGTTCGTCTCATCGATGGCGCGCTGCATCGAATGCGTCACCGTATCGGCGTACATGATGACGCTGCCCTCGACGTGACGAGCCGCGCGCCCGATCATCTGGATCAGCGATCCCTCTGACCGCAGGAAGCCCTCTTTATCGGCATCCAGAATAGCCACCAGCGAGACCTCCGGTAGATCAAGTCCCTCACGCAGCAGGTTGATACCCACCACCACATCGTACACGCCCAGGCGCAGGTCGCGCAAGATCTCGACGCGTTCGATGGTTTCGATCTCCGAATGCAGGTAATGAACTTTGATGTTAAGCTCTTGCAGGTAGTCGGCCAGGTCCTCGGCCATCTTCTTCGTGAGCGTCGTCACCAGCACGCGCTGGCCCTTCTCGACGCGTTTGCGGATCTCGGCGATCAGATCGTCGATCTGGCCTCTGGTCGGGCGCACGCTGATTTCGGGATCGATGAGGCCCGTTGGACGAATAAGCTGCTCGACGATGGCCTGGCTGTGCTCGTATTCGTAGGGGCCTGGCGTGGCCGAGACAAAGAGCGCCTGGTTGATCTCCTGCTCGAACTCTGAGAAGGTCAATGGCCGGTTGTCGAGGGCGGAGGGGAGGCGGAAGCCATAGTCGACGAGCACCTGTTTGCGCGAGCGATCACCGGCGAACATGCCGCGAACCTGCGGCACGGCAACGTGCGACTCATCGACGACGAGCAGGTAATCATCGGGCATGTAATCGAGCAGCGTCCAGGGCTGTTCGCCCGCCGCACGCCCGGCAAGGTGGCGCGAATAGTTCTCGACGCCGGAGCAGAAGCCGGTTTCGCGCAGCATCTCGATATCGAAGTTGGTGCGCTGCTTGAGCCGTGCGGCCTCCAGGATCTTGCCCTCGGATTCGAGTTGCGCCAGGCGCTCCTCAAGCTCGGCCTCTATCGCCTGTATGGCCTTCTCAAGCCGCTGCTGCGTCGTTACCCAGTGTTTGGCCGGGTAGATGTCGAGCCGCTGGCGCTGGCCGAGCACCTCGCCGGTCAGCGGATCAATCTCGGTCATACGCTCGATTTCGTCGCCGAAGAACTCGACGCGCACAGCCACATCTTCGTATGCCGGGAAGATCTCCAGCACATCGCCGCGCACGCGGAAGCGCCCGCGAATAAAGTTGGCGTCGTTGCGCTCGTACTGGATCTCGGTCAGGTGGCGCAGGATGCGGTTGCGGGGACGCTCCTCGCCGACCTTGAGCGTCAATACCACTTCGCCATATTCCTCGGGACTGCCCAGGCCGTAGATGCAGGAGACGGAGGCGACGATCAGTACATCGCGTCGCTCGAAGAGGCTGCGTGTGGCCGAGAGGCGCAGCTTCTCGATCTCCTCGTTGAGCATGCTCTCTTTTTCGACGTAGGTATCCGTGCGCGGAATATATGCCTCTGGCTGGTAGTAGTCGTAGTAGGAGACAAAATACTCAACGGCGTTATTGGGGAAGAATTCTTTATATTCGCTATAGAGCTGGGCCGCCAGGGTTTTGTTCGGGGCGAGCACCAGCGTCGGCTTCTGAACCTGCTCGATAACTTTAGCAACGGTATAGGTTTTGCCACTGCCGGTCACGCCCAGCAGCGTTTGATACTTGTAGCCATTTCTGATGCCCTGCGCAAGCTTCGCGATGGCATCGGGCTGATCGCCGGTTGGCTCAAAGGGGGCCTCTACTTTAAATTCTGGCATCGTCTCGCTTCCCCGTAGTATGAGTAGAATATTTTTTCCAATAGCCCATGTATTATACCACATTTCCGCCGTCTTGAATGGCGTGGGCAACCTCATCTACGCTGTATCTTAGGAAGAGAGGCGATAATGGGAAAAGTTAGCGCCATGCCAGGACGCCGAGCCGTTGTATAAGCTCTTTCGTTGCCTGATAGTTGGGTATAGAGGCAATAAATTGAGGGAGCATAGCCCGTATGCGTTCCTCTTTGCTGCCCATTTTGACAGATTGCACGATTTTCAACGCCTCTAGTGCTGTATCAGCACTGTCAGCATAATCGCCCTGTGCGCTATACATATCTGCTTCGGTCAGCAGGATATTGACATGCCAGCGTGTTAGCTCAGGACTCAATTGCTTACGTGCAATGGCGAGTGCGTTGCGGGCGTCTTCAAACTGGCGCCAGAGGATGAACGCCTCGGCCATCTCAATATACAGGCTCGTCAGGTCAAGTTTCATAAAGGTGCCGTCAGGCTCAGGATTGCCGTTGCTTTTGCGTACAATAGCGCCAACCTGGCGGAAAGCGGCGCGGCTCTTTTGCTGCAAGTCCTTGTCATCACCGGCCAGGTGGGCGAGCGCCTCGCCCCAAATTTGATATGTCTTGCCCCTGAGAGGATCGCGCGACTTATTCGCATATGGCAAAGCTGCCTCGGCATCCTCTTTTGCCTTTTGATATTGATGAGACTGCATGTAAATGCGGGCGCGGCGCTGCAAGGATGACGCGATAAGCTCGGCGTTCTTTAACTCAAAAGCCAGATCTATTGCTTTCTGCTCGTCGGCCAGCGCTCCCACGATGTCCATGCGGTCACGCGCGGCCAGCGCTGACAACTGGTAGAATCGGCAGAGAATAGCCGCTATCTGGTCGCGCTTGACGCCGCCTGCCTGCTTTGCCTCATGTTGCAGGTAGCTAATCCATAAGGTAACATGCTGTGTTGCCCTGGCAACTGACGACGTATGATAAAGCTCCCAGGTAGAAGCTAGCATATCCTCATAGAACGTCATCGTGTGCGCGTCAAGCACGCTTAAAACGCCACTATTGTTGTGTGTGTCCTGGTCGCCGCCAATGAGAGACACGCCCAGGAGCGCGGGCGGTATCGATAAGAGCCGCGCGAGTGTCCTGCGCTTTTCAGCATCCTGTGGTGTGTTGATGTTCTTATCACTTTCCAGCATATCAATGAACCGCAATTTGTATCCTAGCGCTTGAGCGAGATCCCGTTTCTTCATACCCTTCAATTCGCTGTAGTACCGGATGACTTGCCCAAAATGTGGCAAGTCATTGGCGCCCGGGCTAAATCGATGATAACAGTACCACCAATAATACGTGCTCATGTTTTACCGCCCTTACAAATTCTCTCTCTGCGCTTAGTGTAACGTACCGATAGGCATTTTTCAATATGGTGTTGCTCATTTGCGTAAGTTACTTGCGTTTTGGCATATCTCATATTTGCACCTTCTACCGCGCTTGCTATACTTGCCTGTAGATGTCAATATTCCTATAGAAAGGACTCTCATCTATGGCACAAAGCGAAGTCGCGCGCATTCGGGCGCAGATTGAGGAAGAGTGCAAGGGCATGAGAAACGGCCTGTATGGCTACGCCATCACGGCAAAGCACGACTTCATCCAGGCACGCTACAATCGTCTGGGGGAATTGCAGGACGAACTCGCGCGGTACGTAGGGGAGCATCAGGCCATGCAGGAGATTGTTGAACTCTACATCAAAGCAGTTAACGGCGGCGACGAGAAGCAGGGCGCTCAATCATCGTCGGGGATTTCTTCATAGCAAAGTTTATGTGAAAGCAAAACCAGAATTAAATTACATAGGGGTGCTATCCCTAAAAAACATACCTATATAGCTTTGATTAGTCTTGATAACATCAAAAGCAAAGCTATATAAATAATGCGAAACCGTAAGGAGGATAGTTAGTTGTCACATTACGATAAGGGGGAGTGAGCATGGCGAATTGGTTATCAGGGCGAATAAATCGGCAACCGGCAAAGGAAGAGAAGCCGGAAGGGCCACTTTATACGATCAGGGCCACGCCCAACGAAATAATAGCCCTGAATGTGGCTATAGCGTGGCGG
>Ga0070739_10002784_pt1 | contig 22707 bp, 23 predicted proteins | sample Coa_R1_7_FD_66445 | JGI IMG/M metagenome (GOLD analysis project Ga0070739, IMG submission 66445) | Surface soil microbial communities from Centralia Pennsylvania, which are recovering from an underground coalmine fire - Coalmine... | ecosystem: Environmental > Terrestrial > Soil > Unclassified ... | reverse complement strand
TGTAGTTCTGCTTCAGCTCGCCGTTCACCCACAGGCGCACCTGGAGGTGGTCCGGGTCGGGCACCTCGTCGGCCGTGACCAGGTAGGGGCCCAGCGGCGCGAAGGTGTCGCGCGACTTCATCTGGTAGAAGGTGTTGCCGCTCGGCGGCAGGCCGCGCGCCGACCCGTCGATGAAGTTGAGGTAGGCGAAGACGTAGTCCATCGCCTCCGCCGCCTTCACCCTCGACGCCCGCTTGCCGATCACCAGCGCGATCTCGCCCTCGCCCTCGAAGATCGTCGCCGGCACGTCGGGCAGCACCATCGTGTCCCCGTCGCCGATCACGGCGCTGGGCGACTTGAGGAAGGCGTTGATCGGCGCCGGCTCCGCGCGCGTCCCGTCTTCCATGTAGTTCACGGCCATGCAAACGATGTTGCTGGGCTTCGGCAGCGGCGGGCGGATGCGGACCTGGCCCAGCGGCACTCCCTGGCCCTGGGCGGCCGCCTGCTCCAGCCGCGGCCGGTAGTCGGCGAAGCGGGCGATGAGCCCGTTCACCAGGTCGTGCGGCCCGAGGTGGGGCACGTCCTGCACCGCGGACGACACGTCGACCACTGTCTCGCCCCGCAGCACGCCCAGCTTGAAATCGTCGAAGTAGAGCAGCTTCACGGTTTCCTCCCGTGCGCTCGGCCTTCTCGGAACACGCTCTGCCTGCCGTCTGCTACTGGTCCGGAATAGCCGTCGCTAGAGCCGGTCAGTCGGCGACCACGAAGACGCAGTGGCGGAGCTGGCCGTTGACGGCCTTGGAGAGGTGCCCCTTGCCGCTGGTATCCTCGACCAGGAGCACCTCGCCGGCGCCGATGATGCGGCTCTCGCCGTCGCTGGCGGTGATCTCCACCCCGGCGTCGAGGTTGATGATGTACTGCCGGCGGGGCGCCGGATGCCAGTCCAGGTCGTAGGCGGGGGGGACCTGGCGGAAGATGATCCCGCTGGCGGGCAGACGCTTCGACAGCCGGCTGCCACGCACCTCCTCGACCCACTCCACCTCGACGTCGCGGAAGTGCGACTCGCCGTCCGCGTCGGCGTACAGGTTGTGGATACGCATCGACCGCTCCGCGCGTAGGATGTCCCGACTATAGCCGATCGCCGGCGATCCTGACCGTGGCGGCGGCAGACAGGGCGCGCGCCGCCAGCAGCGCCAGGACGACGAGCACCGTGGCCATCGCCGCCACCGTCGCCTGGACGCCGAACGCGGCGGTGCCGAAGCCGGCCAGCATCGTCCCCAGCGGCACCATGCTGCGGCTCAGGAACAGCGTGCTGACCACCCGCCCGCGGTACTCCTCGTCGACGTCCTGCTGGATCAGCGTGTTGTTCACAGCCAGAAACGACTGCTGGCTGAAGCCGACGGCGACGAGGGCCGGCACCGACAGCCAGACCCAGGGCGACACGGCGAAGCCGATCAGGGTCAGGCCGAAGGCGACCAGGCCGGTCAGCATCAGGCGATAGGGACGGACCGTCTCGTCGCGCGAGGCGACGAACAGCGCGCCGCCGACCGCGCCGGCGCCCGTGCAGGCAGTGAGCAGCCCGAGGCCGCCGCTGCCGACGTGGAGGACGTCGCTGGCGAACACGGTGAGCATCGTCATGTAGGGCATGCCGAACACCATCGGCACCAATGCCAGGATGACCAGCGTGCGCAGCCGCGGCTCGCCGGCCAGGTAGCGCAGGCCGCCGTGCAGCTCAGCGAGCATGCTGCGGCGTGGGCGCGCCGGCTGCGGCGGGATATCCATCCGCGCCAGCCCGTACAGCACGGCCAGGAAGCTCGCGCCGTTGACGTAGAAGGCGCCCGCCACGCCGGTCGCGGCGATCAGGCCCCCGCCGATGGCCGGCCCGAGCACGCGCGTGAGGTTCAGCGTGGCCGAGTTCAGGGCGATGGCGTTCATCAGCGTCTCGCGCGGCACCAGCTCCGAGATCAGCGACTGGCGCGCCGGGAAGTTGAACGACAGGACCACGCCGCGGCCGACGGCGATCACCAGCACCATCCAGAACTGGACCAGCCCCGTCGAGACGAGCACGGCCAGGGCGAAGGCGAGCAGCATGGCCACGGCCTGGGTGGTGAACATCAGCCGTCGCCGCTCCATGCGGTCGGCGACGACGCCGCCGACGAGGGTGAAGACGAGGATCGGCAGCAGGCGGCAGAGGTTGAGCAGGCCGAGTGCCACGGCCGAGCCGGTGAGCTGGTAGACCAGCCAATTGAGGGCGACCTGGTCCATCCAGTCGCCGGAGCTGGAGACGAGCACGCCCATCCACAGCAGCCGGTAGTTACGGTGCCGCAGCGAGCTGAACGCCGCCGGCAGGGCCAGCCGACGGCGGGGCGGCAGCGGAGCGGCGGCGCGGGGCGCGGTCTGTGCTTCCAAGTGGCCTCTGCCGGGCGGCGCCTGCCGCCCCCGACCGCATTATAGGCCGGCGGCGTGGGTCGGTTGGCGAGGGGAGAGCCGATCGCTCCGTTCGTCCCGAAAGGCGCGCTACGACAAGCGACGCGCGGGCCGGGGCCCTCCCGGAGGGCCCCGGCCCGTGCGTCGCGAGCAAAGTAGTGGGCGCGCTTACAGTCCCTAACGGAGCCGGGAATCCGTGCTGAGAGCCGCTGGCTCACAGCAGGGATTGCTGGACACTCTTACTCCTGCGCCTGCGCGTCGTTGTCCGCGCGCGGGCCGGCCTGTGAGTCGGCCTGCTGCGTGCTCTGGTCGGCGCTCAGCGCCTGTGCCCCGCGGTCCGACAGCGTCGCCTGCGCGTCGGGGCCGGTCGCGGGGGTCTGGTTGAAGTGGCTCTCGCTGCAGGCCCAGTTGTTGCCCTGCCAGGAGTTGCAGCTCAGCGCCTGCGCCTGCGCCTGCTCCGCAACGCCGATCGCTGCGCTGCCGCCGAGCAGCACCGCGGCCGCGAGGGCACCAATCGCCATGTATCGTCGCATGCCTGTCGTCCTTCTCCCTTGCGTGGCAGCGGCGCTGGCGCGTCGCGGAGCCTCGCGGCCGGGCGCGGCGTGCGCTCCCGCTGCCTGGTCAAGTTTTGCCACTTCCAACGATAGCAACAGCGGCACGCCCGGATGTGGAGAACCTGTGGAGGTTCGCTGAGAGTTCACGGAGGGGCGACCGTCGCCAGTGCCCGCGAGCCGGCGCGAGTGCCCGCGGTGTGCTACACTGCGCTAAGAGGCGATGGAGTTCGCCCGGGCTCGCGCCCGCACCGCCGCCCAACGCGGCTGATGACTCCTGACGTGCCCCCGACGGGCATGGCCGGGAGTTTTTTTGTGCGTGTCGACGCGAGAGTCCCACGGCATGACAGAACTGCAACAAGACCCCGCGCCCTCCCCTTATGAGGAGCAAGCATTGCGCTCGGTCCCAACCCACCCGTAGGGGAGTGAGCTCATGGGAGATACGGTCCCCGCCAGCAGCCGACAGGCACAGGCCAGAGCCATCGCACTGCGGTTCGTCATTCTGATCGGCGTCGTGAGCTTCTTCGCGGACATGACTTACGAGGGTGCGCGGAGTATCACTGGCCCCTATCTGGCCGTGCTCGGAGCGAGCGCAACCGTCGTCGGCGTCGTCGCGGGGTTCGGCGAGCTGGTGGGTTACAGCCTGCGCCTGGTCTCTGGGCGCCTCAGCGATGCTACCGGCAAGTACTGGCCCATTGCCCTGTTCGGCTACACGATCCAGATGGCGAGCGTGCCCCTCCTCGCATTGGCAGGGCGCTGGGAGCTGGCGGCCGTGCTGATTATCGTCGAGCGGACCGGCAAGGCTCTCCGCAACCCGCCTCGCGACGTGATGCTATCGCATGCGACGAAGGAGATCGGGCACGGTTGGGGCTTCGGCCTCCACGAAGCGCTGGATCAGGCTGGCGCCCTGGTGGGCCCCATCATCGCGGCCGCTGTTCTGTACCTCCGGGGCGAGTATCGGCCGGCCTTCGCCGTACTGCTGGTGCCCGCCCTGTTGACGCTCGGTCTGCTCGTCGGCGCACGGCTTCTCTACCCGCGCCCCCAGGACATGGAAGCACAGGTCATGCGCCTGGAGACCCGCGGATTCCCCAGCGCCTTCTGGATCTACCTCGCGGCGGCGGCGCTGGTCGCTGCTGGCTTCGCCGACTTCTCCCTCGTGGCCTACCACTTCCAGACGGCGGCTACCATCCCCGCACCCTGGATTCCGCTCTACTACGCGATCGCCATGGCAGTAAGCGGCGCGGGCTCGCTGATCTTCGGCCGTCTCTACGATCGGCACGGCATCGCGGTGCTGATCTCGCTGACCCTTCTGTCGGCGCTGTTCGCGCCGCTGGTATTCCTCGGTGGCTTCGGCCTGGCGCTCGTCGGCATCGCCTTGTGGGGCCTGGGGAGCGGGGTCCACGAGTCGATCATGGCCGCTGTCGTGGCCGGCATGGTACCGGTGCAACGGCGAGGCGCAGCGTACGGGCTCTTCAACACGGGATACGGCGTGTTCTGGTTCCTGGGCAGCGCGCTGATGGGATGGCTCTACGACGTGTCGCTGCCAGCATTGATCCTGTTCTCGGTCCTCGTCGAGCTGGCGGCCCTGCCGTTGTTCGTGGCGATCAGGCACAGGGTCGGGACCACCCATGGCTAGCGGCCTTCTGACCCTGGGCAAGCTGCGTGGCAGACCGAGGAGACAGCATCCATGAGCGGCTTGAGTATGGTACACTGAGCCGAGGCGATGGAGTCCGCCGGGGTCGAGTGCCCGGACCGCCGCAACCCGCGGCTAATGGCTCCTGACGAGCACCATGTGGGTGGGCGTCGGGAGCTTTTTTCGTGCCAACCCACGTGTGGGAGGAGGACACGTGGAGGGCAACATCTGGTTCGTCGCGGCCAGTTGGATGGCACTCGCGCTGGCAGCTAGCCTGATCTCGATCCGGTTCGGCGTCTCGGTGGCGCTCGTCGAGATCGCCATGGGCGTGCTGGCCGGGAACTTCCTCGGCTTCCAGACCACGCCCTGGATCGACTTCCTCGCCTCCCTCGGCGCCGGCATCCTCACCTTCCTGGCCGGCGCCGAGATCGACCCGGAGTCGCTGCGCCGCCACTTCCGCCCCAGCATGGCGATCGGGATCGCCGCTTTCCTCGTGCCCTTCCTCGGCGAACTGGCCTTCGCCCGCTGGGTGCTGGGGTGGACCTGGCCCCAGGCCGAGATCGCCGGCATCGCGCTGTCTACGACCTCGGTCGCCGTGGTCTACGCCGTGATGGTCGAGACCGGGCTGGCCAGCACGGACTTGGGCAAGCTGATCCTGGCTGCCTGCTTCATCAACGACTTCGGCACCGTGCTGGCGCTGGGCATTCTGTTCGCCAACTTCAACGGCTGGCTGGCGCTGTTCGTGGCAGTCACCGCCGTGACCCTCTACTTCCTGCCACGGCTCACGAACTGGTTCATCGGCACGCTCGGCGCCACGGCGGTCTCGGAGCCCGAGGTCAAGTTCCTCTTCCTCGTGCTGTTCGCCCTGGGCGGCCTCGCCACGACGGCGCGCAGCGAGGCGGTGCTGCCGGCCTACCTGGTGGGGCTGGTCGTGGCCGGGGTGTTCCTGCGCGACCGCGTGCTGGTGCACCGCATGCGCTCGATCGCCTTTGCCCTGCTCACGCCCTTCTACTTCATCAAGGCGGGGCTGTATGTCTCGCTGCCGGCCATCGCCGTCGGCGCCCTGGTAATCATCGCGCTACTGGCCGTGAAGATGGGGACGAAGTTCATCTGCGTGTGGCCGCTTACCCGCGTTTTCCAGTTTGGCAGCCGGGAGGGCAACTACACGACGCTGCTGATGTCCACCGGCCTGACCTTCGGGTCGATCTCCGCGCTGTTCGGGCTCACGAATGGCATCATCGACCAGACCCAGTACACCATCCTGGTCACCGTCGTCATCCTCAGCGCCGTCGTGCCCACCCTGATCGCGCAGACGTTCTTCAAGCCCGAGCTATCCGCCGCGGCGGAGCCGAGCGCCAGCCTGGGCGGTGCGACGCTCCCCGCCCCGGCCCTGGCCGCCGATGGAGGCGCCACCGAGGAGGTCCGTTGACGGCGCCGTCGCCGGGCGCGCGCGGCGCGTGCTAGACTGAGCGCACGGCGATGGAGACCGCCGGGGCCGCCAGGCTCGAACCGCAGCTTCCGCTGCTGATGGCTCCTGACGATCACCCCTGGGTGGCTTCAGGAGCCGTTTTGTGACCACCCGCGGGAACGCACGGAGGACGCGTGGAAGGCTACGTCTGGTGGTTGGCCGGCTGGATGGCGCCGGCGCTGGCGGCTAGCCCGCTCTCGATCGGGCTGGGCGACGAGGTGGGCTGATGGACGCGCACTCCGCGGAACCCGCCGAGGCGCAGGCCCCGGTTGCGACGCCCTACCGTAAGATCCTGGTCGGGTTCGACGGATCGGCGGGCGCCCGCCGCGCGCTGGCCCAGGCGCTGCGGCTGGCCAACCGCGACGGGGCGGCCGTATCCATTCTCACCGTAATCGAGCACCTGCCACGCTATGCCGCGACGGTGAGCGAGGTGGACGAGACGCGGGAGGCGGAGCAACGTCACGTCGCGCTCGTGCAGGCTGAGGTGCGGCATGCCGCCGACCGCGAGGGCCTGGCCGTCGACACGATCGTCCGTTCCGGCCATGCAGCCAAGGTGCTGGTCGAGTACGCGCGCGAGGGCGGCTTCGACCTCCTCGTCCTCGGCCACGCCGGGCACTCGGCCATCTGGGGCGTCTTTCTCGGCACCACGAGCGACAAGGTGATTCGCCACGCGCCCTGCTCGGTGCTCGTCGTCCGCTAAGCGGGAGGGAACGCGCCGGGACCAGGCGACCGATCTCGTCCGTGGAGTTGTAGGGTAGTGGAGATCAACGCCGGACCGTACCTCGCCATCTCCCTCGGGGCTGTGCTGGGAGCTAACGTGCGTTACCTGGTTGGGCTGTACGCAGTGGAACGATTCGGCGCCGCCTTTCCCTACGGGACGCTGTTCATCAACGTCAGCGGCTGCCTGGTCATTGGCTTCTTTCTGACCCTCGGCTACGAGCGGCTGACCCTGCCACCCGTGGTTCGCCTCTTCTTCGCGACGGGCTTTCTCGGCGCCTACACGACCTTCTCCACCTTTAGCTACGAGACCGCCGCGCTCGTCCGGCAGGGCGCGTACTTCCCCGCGCTGATCTACGTCGCCGCGAGTGTGGTCGGCAGCATGGTCGGCGTCTTCGTGGGAATCGTGCTCGTCGAGTCGTTGTAGTCGTGGGAAGGAAGCAGCCCATGGACATCGTCGGGATCGGCAAGCGGGTGCAGGTGTTCGTCGACGAGGGCGATCACCGGCAGGGCAAGTCCCTCTTCCAGACCATCCTGGAAAAGCTGCACGCCGAGGGCGCGGCGGGCGCCACGGTCACGCGCGGCATCGCCGGATTCGGGGCGCACAGCCGCATCCATACGGCCCGCCTGGCCGACGTGCTCGTGTCGCTGCCGGTCGTCATTACCTGGATCGACGCGCCGGACCGCGTCGAGCGGCTGCTGCCGATGATCTGCGAGCTGGTCGGCGAGGGGTTGGTCACGGTCGAGGACGTCAACATCGTCAAGTACACCCATCGCGACCTGGCCGCGATGCAGCAGGCGATGACCGTCGGCGAGGTGATGACCCGCGACGTGGAGGCGGTCCAACCAGATACGCCGCTCGCCGACGTGGTCGACCGGCTGATCGACCAGGACTTCCGCGCGCTGCCCGTGGCCGCGGACGGGCGGCTGGTCGGGATCATCACCAACGGCGACCTGGTCGAGCGCGGCGGCCTGCCGGCGCGGGTCGAGCTGCTCCAGGTGCTGGGGCCCGAGGCGCGCCATCAGGCGCTGGCAGCGGCCCGGTCACACACGGCGCGCGACGTGATGACGCCTGACCCGGCGACCATCGGCCCCGACGCGCCGCTGGCCCGCGCCGTCGAGCTGATGCTGCACCGGGGGCTGAAGCGCCTGCCGGTGGTCGGCGCGGGCGGTCGGCTGGTCGGGATGATCAGCCGCGTCGATCTCCTGGGAGCGCTGGGCGAGAGCTACCCCGCCCCGGAGGAGCAGGGCAGCGGGTTGGCCGCGCCAGTCATCGTCGGCGACGTGATGAGCCGGCACGTGCCGGTCGTGCGCGAGGACGCGCGGCTCGCCGAGGTGCTCGACGCCGTCGTCTCGACGCGGCTCAATCGCGCGGTCGTCATCGATCGCGCCGGCCGGGTGCAGGGCGTGGTCAGCGACGCCGACGTCTTGCGCCGCCTCGAGCCCCACGCCCACGCCGGCGTCCTCGGCGCCCTGATGCGGCGCAGCCGGATGGTGCCCGACGAGGCGGCGCGAGCCACGGCGGCGGAGATGATGCGTGCGCCCGCAGTGACGGTCGCCCCGGACACGCCGATCGGGGAAGCGGCGCGCCGCATGGTCGAAACCCGCCGCAAGATCCTGCCCGTCGTCGACGCGCAGGGGCTGCTGCTCGGCATCGTCGATCGGGCGCACCTGCTGGCCGCCGCCGGGCGGCAGGACGCCGATTTTCGCTGAACGCGGGATGGAATGCTGTATAATCCGCACAGTAGGGCGGTGAAGCTCGCCTGCTCGGCGGATCGACCGCCGAGCGTTGCCAGCGCGGCTGGCCGATAGCTTCTACTCACACGCTTCGGGCTGCGTGCGGGTAGAAGCTTTTTTCTTGGGCTGGGCATCGCCGCTGTAAACGGGGGCAAGTAGGCGATGCAAGAGCGCTGGTGCTGGCTCGGGGGACTCCTCGCCGACTGGTATGCCGCGTGGATCGCCCGGGGCGGCCCCCTGGCACGATTGGTCGACCGGGGGCGGCGCCAGGCGCTGCGGCTGGGAGCCCAGCTTGCCGGCCTCGTCGGCCTGCCCTTCCCCTGGACGGAGGTAGGCATCTGGCAGGCCGACCTGGCCGAGGTGCGAGTGCGGCTGCGGCAGGCCGGCTGCCCGGTCTGCCGGGCGCTCGCCGAGGCCACCGCCCGCTCGTTCTTCTGGTTCCTGATGGAGGGCTACGGGGAGGGGGCCTGGATTGGCCGGCTGATCCGCGCCGGCGGGTTCTGCCCGCGCCACATGTGGCAGCTCGCGGATACGGGCCGCGCCTACCGCATCAGCTACGTCGTGCAGTACCTCAGCCAGGACCTGCGTCGCCGCCTGGGAATCTTCAGCGCGGCGCGCCGGCGGGGCGGTCTGACGGCGGCGCGCGAGCGGGCCGCTCTGCTGGACACGCGGCCCTGCCCGATGTGCGTCGGCCTGGAGGCGGACGTGTGCTGGCAGGCGGAGCGCCTGGTGCGCTGTCTGCGCGATCCGGCGATCGCGGCGCTCTATCAGACGTCGGACGGGCTGTGCGCGCCGCACTTCCAGCTCGCCGCGGCCCGCGCGGAGGGGCCGACGCTGCGCCTGCTCGCGTCAGCGCACCTGGCCCGGCTGCGGGCCGCGGAGCGTCTCCTGGTGGCAGACGAGGATGGACCGTCCGGCGGGTTGCCGATCGTCCAGGTGATGGCCCTGCTCAGCGGCTCGCCGTTCCAGCAGCAGGTAGAGCATCCCGAGGGCCAGTGGGCCGCGCTGGAAGCGGTGTGAACCGCGGCGCGCGGGGGCGCTGCCAGACGGCGAGCTAGATCGGCCCGTCGAGGAGACTATGGTGCGTGGTGCCAGCTCAGGAAGCCCCGAGGCTCGGACGGCCGGGGCGGCTACCGGCGCCCTGAGCGCCGCGAGCGTGCTCGGGGCCGGCGAGGTCATCGTCGTGCTGGGCGATCGCCTCCCATCCTACGTCGAGGCGTGGCTCGACGCGCGCCTGGCGGCGGGCCGCGAGGTGATCGGGCTGGGCGGCCCCTGGTGCGCGCCGGACTACCTGCACCAGCTCCTGCGACACGGCTACCGTCTGTACGACACGGCCCTCGTCAGTGCCGAGACCCAGCTATTCCTCGATCGCCAGCACGGCTACCGGCTCCCTGCCGAGACTCCGGTCAGCCACCCGGCCGAGACCGCCGGTGCGCTGATGTGGCAGCGCGTCGGCGCCTACCTGCGCCTCGTCGGACGGGTCAGCGCCGTCTATCCGGCCCAGCGCACCTTCCAGCTCGCGGAGCTCGAGCGCGCCTGGCTCGTCGTCCCGCCGCGGGCCCCGCTGCCGGCCCTGGACGCCGAGCTGACTATCCTCGCCCGCGCGTTCTGGGGCGGCAGCGCCGGCCTGACCCAGGTATTCGAGGCGGTAGCCTGCTGGCCGGCGCCGGCGGGCTCGGGGTAGGGAGCGCCGAATGATGAGCGGCTGGGAGCGCTTCGTCCAGTCGTTTCTGCCGGAGGAGTCGGCCGTCGCCGACGCCGGCGCGCTGCCCGGCTGTTCGATCTGCCGCCTGGCCGCCGACGCCTTCGACGCTTTCTACGCACGCCTGACGATCCCAGACGAGCTACCCGACGTCGCGGCGGCGCTGGCGCGGTCGCACGGCTTCTGCCCGGCACACGGCCGCGAAGCGTTGCGGCGGCTGCCCCGGCCCGTCCTGGCGCGGCTGCTCGAGCCGGCGCTGGCGGCGCGGCGACAGGCGGTGGAGCAGCTCGTCGCCGCCGCGAGTCGGCCGCCCGCGGACCTGGCCGGGCGTCGGGCCGTGCGCGCGGCCCAGGCCGCGCTCGCCGCCCGCGCCGCCTGCCCGGCCTGCCTGGTGGAGGCGGCAGTGGTCCGGGCCGGCCTGGAGCGCCTGCTCTCGGCGCTTGGCCGGCCGGACGGCCGCGCCGCCTATCGCGGCTCGGACGGCCTGTGCGTACGCCACACTCGGCGGGCGCTCGCCCGGGCGTCGGCCGATAGCGCGCCGCTCCTGGTCGAGCAGTTGGCGGCGCCCCTGGACAGCCTCCTCGCCGACGTCGAGCTGTACTACCACAAGGAGACGTGGGAGTTCTCCCACGAGCCGAGAGGCGCCGAGCAGCAGGCCTGGCGGCGGGGCATCGAGCGCTGGGCGGGGTCCCGCCGCGCGGCGCGCGGCAGCGGCGCGTAGGAGGCGACATGGCCGGCGGCGAAGAGCAGTACGCCCACCTGTTCGACGGCGTGCGGGCGCGCGAGGTTACTCTGCGCCTGCTCGAGGAGACCTACGAGCAGGCGCGAGCGACCATCGCGGCGCAAGGGTGGGATGCCGACTGGGGCGACGACGCCTACCTGGTGATCTTCGCCCACGGCCTGGCCCGGGTGCGCGATGCGCTGCGGCAGGCTCGCGCGGGCGTCGCTGCCAAGCCCACGGACGAGCTGGGCCGGCTGCGTGGCGAGTGGATGGCCAGCGAGGCCCAGTATGCGGTGATGAAGTTCCGCGCCTACACGCTGACCGAGGAGAACAAGCGCCTGAAGTGGAGCCTGACCGCCTGCGAGCGCCAGCTCGCGCTGGCCGAGCGCCGGCTGGCGCTCTTCCGCGAGGAGGCGCGCGCGCTGAAGGCGGCGCTGGCAGCCCGCGACCAGGCGGCGCCGATCGATGGTGGAGCAGCCGCACCCACCGCGGAGCCTACAATCGCGACTCGGCCAGGTCAGAACGGTCGAGCCGATCACTGGCTGCGGCGCGTCTGGCGCCGGCTGACCGCGGGCGAGGCGTGAGGCGTCGGCGGCAGCCTGCTCCCCGGCGGGAACTGAGGTGACGTGTCTTGTGGCAGGTGTTCTTGCCGGTCGGACTCGTCTTCGGGGCTATAGCGGCGGCGATGGCCTTCCTGGTCACCTACGAGGAGTACAGCCACCACCAGTTGCCGCGCGCCCTATTGGTCCGGCAGTCCTTGCACATGGCGGGCGCGGCCCTGCTGTTCTTCCTGGTCCTGCTGCTGATCGTCCTGGCAGCCACGGGCGTCCTCTCCGTTCCCCTTCGGCAGCCGTGAAGTGGCGAGGGGAACCGAATCGATAGCAGAGGAGCGTACCCGGCTGACCCTCGACGTGGCGATCGAAGCGGTGCGCGCCGAGGGGTATCGCTACAAGTGGGACGCGGCGACGGCGACGATTCGCCTGGCGGGGGTGGCCGCGGCCGAGAGCGGCTGGCCGGGCGACCTGGGGCTGCTACTCAATACGCTAGGCGCCGATGGGCAGCCCCTGCCGGTCCTCGTCCTCGGCAGCCACTCCACCTTTCCGGGCTGCCGCGTGCCAGCCCATGCTATCGGCTTGCTCGAGGTCGGCTTTGCCGGCGACCGGCAGGCGCTGGTGCTGGCGGTGCCGACAGCCGATCCGGCCCGGGAAGCAGTCTTGGGTCCGGACGGCCTGCCCGCAGCCGTACGCGCCGCGCTCGCGTCGGCGGTCGCCTGCGAGCGGCCCTGAGCCGGAGGGGGCGCCCTGCCGGTTCGCTGGGGCGACGCGGCAGAGGCTGTGGCCTGCATCCGGGATGCGCGCCGCGCCTACCGCCTGGCGGCCGCCCACCGCGAGAACGCGCCTCGCGGACCGCTCTGGGAAGTCCACGACCGCGCTCTACGGCGCGGCGATGCCTCCGAGGCGGAGCTACACACCGAGGCCGAGTACACCGTCTACGCTCTTCCGTACCGGTTCCAGAAATACGCACGGGAGTGCCTGCTGCCCGGCGAACGGCTGCTGGGCTACGTGCTGCGCTCCCCGGTCCGCGCCGGCGGCGCCTGGGGACTCGGGCGCCAGCGCGTGGCTCACGAGGCGCTCGTCGTCGTCACCGCCCAGCAGGTGCTCCTCCTGGCCGATGCCCTGCCGCCTGACAGTACCCTCGTCCACTGGGGCTACGTCGCCCGGGCAGCCCCGCTCGAGCGCCTGCTCGACGCTACGGTGCGTCCCGACGGCAAGCTGGTCTGGCTGGAGATCGTCCTGGCGACGGCTACAGGGCCTGGCCGCTTCCGGGTGGAGTTCGCCGCCGAACAGGGCGCCAGCGCTGAGCAGATGGCCGAGGTCCTGCAGCGGTTCGCTCCCGCTCGCAACGAGCGCCGGCTGCTGCGGCGGTACGCCGTCGCGCCGAGCCACGAGCCGCTTGCCGTCGAGGCGTTCCTCGACGCCGAGACGGTCGATGGCCTGGAAGCCGGGCTGCATGAGCGCCTCGCCGACGGCGAGCCGGTGCTGGCCCGCGCCATTGCGCCGGGCGGGAGCCGGCGCGCCGGCCAGCTCCTGGCCGCCACGCCGCGGCGCGTTCTGGTCGTGGAGCTGGCGCTGGACGGGCAGCGCCCGGCGCTGCCCGACGAGCTACCGCTCCACGTGCTGGCCGCCGTGGAGATCCAGAACGCGCTGATCGGGGGCCGCTTCCGCCTCTGGTTGGGTGGCCAGGACGCCAGTGCTCCACTCGAGGTGGGCTTCCCTTACCCCGTGGCGAACCCCTTCCAGAGCCTGTTCCTTACGCTGCGCCAGATACTTGCCGCTCCCCCCGGGGCGCCGCCGCGCCTGGCCCTGCCCGGCGCCACAGAAAGCGACCGGCAGGCCGGACCGACCTCGCCGGCGGCTATCCACAAGCTGGTAGGATAGCCGCGCAGCCAGGGCAGGCGGCCGCTGTTGATGGAATGGAGACGAGAGAGCAGTGACGATGCTCGGCAACTGGGTCGTGCTGGGGCTCCTGTCGGCGCTGTTCGCGGCGCTGGTGGCGATCCTGGCCAAGGTGGGGCTGCAGGACGTCGACGCGACGCTCGCCACCACCGTGCGCGCCGCGATCATGGCGCTGCTACTCATCGTCGTCAGCGCCGGCAGCGGCCGGCTGAGTCTGCTGCACCAGGTGCCCGGCGGCGCCTGGGCCTTCATCGCCCTGAGCGGCCTGGCCGGCGCGGCGTCCTGGCTCTGCTACTTCCTCGCCATCCAGGCCGGGACCGCCAGCCAGGTCGCCGCGCTCGACCGCCTGAGCATCGTCTTCGTCGTGGTGCTCGCCGGCCTGTTCCTCGGCGAGGACCTGAGCCTGCCGCGGCTGGCCGGCGCGGCGCTGATCGTGGGCGGCGCGCTGCTCGTCGCGCGCTGAGCAGCCGAGGGCCGGCTCACGCCGGCCTGCTCGACCACGTGCCGGCCTACCTGCCGGCGTGCGCGACTACCACGCGGCGTTCATCCGCGGCAAGGAGCGTGAGGAAGTGAGGCCCGCGGCCCCCGGGCCCGCTCGCGAGCGGGCCCGGGGGCCGGCAGGCGGCTACGCCGCGCGCATGTCGGGTTTGAGAATGATCTTGGTGTAGCCGTCGCCCCGCTGATCGAAGTCCTTGTAGGCGTCGGGCGCGGCGTCGAGCGGCATATGCTGGCTCACGATCATGCTCGGCTTGGCCCGGCCGGCGATGATCAGGTCGCGCAGGTGCCGCTGGTAGCGCTTGACGGGCGTCTGTCCGACGCCGACCTGCAGCCCTTTGCTGAACAGCTTGCCCCAGGGCAGCTCGAACTCGCCGTGCCGGGCGTGGGGATCGGCTCCACCCGGGTCCTTCGGCATGTAGACGCCCACGATCCCCAGGCTGCCCGTGGGATTCACCACCCGGACGAGATCGTCCAGCACCTGGGTCGGGTCCTCGTGCGAAGGGTCTTGCTGGTCGCGCGCCTGGTACCCCACCGCGTCGATGCCGCACATCACGCCCAGCATCTTCTCCTCGCCCGGCCGCATCGCCTCCCGGATGGCGGCATTGCTCCGCCGCTGCTCGAGGATCTGCTCGACGGGATCGCCCTGCGTGAAGTCGATCGGCCGGGCACCAAGCTGCTGGGCCTTCTGGAGTCGCGCCGGGACGCGGTCCACGACGTAGACCTCGCTCGCGCCGCGGAGCATGGCACTGAGCGTCGCCATCAGCCCGACCGGCCCGGCGCCGAAGATGGCGACGGTGCTGCCTGGCTCGACCTTCGCCAGCTCGGTGGCGTGGTAGCCGGTGGGGAAGATGTCCGCCAGCAGGACGAAGTCGTCCTCCCACTGGTCTCCGGGCTGGCCCGGCAGCTTGAGGCAGTTGAAGTCGCCGAACGGCACGCGAAGGTACTCGGCCTGCCCGCCCCTGTACGGGCCGAGGTCCGCGTAGCCGTACGCCGCGCCGGGCCGATCGGGATTGGTGGTTAGGCAGCTATTGAAGAAGCCGCGGACGCAGTTGAAGCAGAAGCCGCAGCTAATGTTGAACGGCAGGACGACCCGGTCCCCCCGGCGGATGCTCTGGACCGCGGGCCCTGCCTCGGCGACGACGCCGAGGTTCTCGTGGCCGAACACCATACCCGTCGACGCCGTGGTGCGGCCCTCGTACATGTGGAGGTCGCTGCCGCAGATGGCTGCCGACGTGATCTTCACGATGACGTCGGTCGGGGCCTCGATGCGCGGGTCTTCGACCTGCTCGACGGCCACCTGGCACTGTCCCTTGTACACGACTGCTCGCATGGGTGCCCTCCTGCAGACACGCTGTACTGCCCGCGGCGCTCCGTCCGGCCTACGCACGCAGAGCCATAACCAGCCTGGAGCTGAGGCTCGCAACCCGCGTACCCAGGAGGTGGATCGGCGGCTTAGAGCTGCCGTAGAGAACAGGGATAGCTAATCGCCGAAGTCGCGCAGGGCGGGGATGGCGAGGCCGCGGCCGACGACGAGCACGGTGGAGAGCAAGGCGAGGCCGGCCAGCGCCCAGGGCGCGCCGATGGCGCTGGCGAGCGCGCCGGACAGGAAGTTGCCGCTGGGGCCGAGGCCGCGGTTGGTCAGCGAGTTCAGGCTCATCACGCGGCCGCGCAGGCGCTCCTCGGCCGCGAGCTGCACAATGGTCGTGCGGACCGTGCCGTAGGCCGTGTCCAGGAAGCCCACTACCCCGAGCACGAGCAGCGAGACGCCGAACGAGCGCGAGGCGGCGAAGGCGACCAGCGACAGGCCGAACAGGCCGCCGCTGACGAGCAGCACGCGGCCATTGGCGGCGCGGTCGCCACGCAGCACCATCAGCGTGGCGGCGGCGATCGCCCCCACCCCCGGCGCCGACAGCAGCAGTCCCAGGCCGGTCGGGCCGACGTCCAGGATCGACTCGGCAAACACGGTCACGATCGCCTGGTAGGACGTGCTGAGCGTAACCAGCGCCTCGACGCCCATCATCGTGCCGAGCAGCGGGTGATGCCCGACGTAGGCCAGCCCCTCGCGGACCATCTTGATCGCCGGCACCGTGGTCGGCGGCGCTGGCAGCCGCGTCCGCATCAGCGCCGCGGCCAGGACGACGGCGCCGAAGCTCAGGCCGTTGAGGAAGAACGATCCGTCCGCGCCGACCGAGGCGAGGAGCAGCCCGCCCAGCGCCGGACCGATCAGCGAGGTGGCCCGCCGTACGCTGGACATCAGGCCGAGGGCGCTGAGGAGCTGCGCGCGCGGCACGAGCGCCGGGATCAGCGCCTGACGGGCCGGGCTGTCGAAGCTGTCCACGGTCGCGCTAAGGGCGGCGACGAGGTAGAGGTGCCACGGCGCGAGCAGGCCGAGGGCGGCGACGACGCCGAGCCCGAGGGGAAAGACCATGTTGACGGCGTTGGCGGCCATGAGCAGGCGGCGGCGGTCGAGGCGGTCGGCCAGCGCGCCGGCGTAGAGCGACATGGCGATGAAGGGCAGGCTGCGAAACAGGCCGTTGAGCCCGACCATCAGCGGCGACTGGGTGAGCTCCCAGAGCAGCCAGTTGGTCGTGACGAGCTGCATCCAGGAGCCCGTCTGCGAGACGAGCATCCCCAGCCAGAGCAGGCGAAAGTCCCGCTGGGCGAGGGCGCCGAACCGCGAGCGCCCGCCCGGGGCGGACGGCGCGGCGGCCCCGTCCGCCACGATCGACGTCAAGCCTGCCACGACCTGACCTCACATCCGCGCTTCGCGATGCCCGCGCCTAGAGTAGCAGCCAGCCCGCCCGGCTTCAACCGGGTGGGCTGATCGCTAGCGGATGGCGAGTCCAGAATGGACCGATACTCTTACGGCTCCTCGCCGTGGGGCAGGTCGCGCCCGTCGGCGGGGCGGAAGGGGAGGGGCGCCAGGCCGCGGCGGCGCAGGCGCAGCCAGGCGGGCACGTGCGCCCGGGCGAAGGCGGGCAGGCGGCTCAACTGGTCGAGGTAGGTGTACATCACGGGCACGAGGACGAGAGTCAGCAGGGTCGAGGTCGTCAGGCCGCCGAGCAGCACCACGGCCATTGGCGCGCGCGACTCGGCGCCCTCCTCGAGCTTCAGCGCCAGCGGGATCATGCTGAAGGTCATCGTACAGGTAGTCATGATGATCGGCCGCAGGCGGATGGGACCCGCTTCGAGCAGCGCCTCGCGGATCGCATAGCCCCGCGCGCGCAGGGTGTTCGTGTAGTCGACGAGCAGGATGGCGTTCTTGGCCACCAGGCCCATCAGCATGATCATGCCGATCATCGAGAACAGGTTGAACGTGTTGCCCGTGAGCAGCAGCGCGCCGAAGGCGCCCGTCAGGGCGACGGGCAGCGAGAACATGATCGCCAGCGGGTACAGCCAGGACTCGAACAGCGCCACGAGCAGCATGTAGATAAGCAGGATCGAGATCGACAGCGCCGATAGCAGCGCCACGCGCGCCTGGTCGAGCGAATCGACCTGGCCGACGAAGAAGTAGCGGTAGCCGGGCGGGAAGGGGATCTTCGCCAGCCCAGCCCGAATGTCGCGCGCCGCGTCGCCGACCGAGCGCCCTTCCAGGTTGGCCTGGATGTTGACTTGGCGCTGGCGCGAGCTACGCGAGATCTGGGTCGGCGCCATCACCTGGCGCAGCTCCGCGACCTGGCCCAGCCGCACGTTGCTGCCGATCGCCGGGGCGCTGCCGGTCGCTGAGCCCACCGTCCCGAGCGGAATCGGGATGTCGGCGAGCTTGGTCAGGTCGTTGCGGATGTCCTCGCTCGCGATGACCACGATCGGGATGCCGACCTGGCCCTCGACCTGGAACTGCGTGACCGCGGCGCCAGTCGTTCCCGCGATCGCGGTACGCAGGGCGCTGGCGATCTGGCTAGCCGTGACGCCCAGGTCGGCCATTCGCTTGCGGTCCATGATCGCCTGCACTTCGGGCTGGGCCACGTCGGCGTCGTTGTAGATGTCCACCGTGCCAGGCGTGTCGCGGACGACCTGCTCCACCTGGTCCGCGAGCTGGCGGAGCTGCGTGGTGCTACTGCCCGTAACGCGGATATTGATCGGCACGCCGCCGCCGCTGCCGATGAGCGGCGCCTGCACGCTCGTCCGGAGCTGCATGCCCGGAATATTGGCCTGTACTCGGCGCACCTCCTGGATCACATCGAACACCGAGCGCGAGCGCTCCGTCTTCTCGGTGAGCTGCACCGCGATCGTCCCGTTGCGGTCGGTGCCACCCAGGCGCGAGGTACCCGCGCCGACGGTAGTGGTGAACGAGGCGACCTCGGGCATCTCGAGCAGGGCCTGCTCGATCTTGGCCATCGCCGCGCTGTTCGCCGCCAACGACGTGCCGGGCGGCATCTGCGTGCTGATGTTGAACTGGCCGTCGTCTTCGTTCGGCGCGTACTCCTGGCCGATCAGGTTCAGCGGCAGGGGAAGGAAGCTGAGCACGAGCAAGCTGAAGGCGGCCACGACTACCAGCGGCCGGTGGTGGAGCGCCCAGCCGAGCAGGCGGCGATAGCTGCGCGCCAGGCGATCGAACCCGCGCTCCCAGGCGCCGGCGAAGCCGCCCAGGGCCTCGTGCTCTCCCTCTTCGTGGCCGGCGGTCTCCTGGCCCTCCCCGCGCTCGCGCGCCTTGAGCCAGCGGGAGGCCAGCACCGGCACCAGCGTGAAGGACACCATCAGCGAGAGCAAGGTCGCCGAGGCGATGGTCAGGCCGAACTCGCGGAATATCTTACCCAGGTTGCCCGACATGAAGGAGATCGGGACGTAGACCACGACGTCGGTAAGCGTCACGGCGATCGCCGCCAGGCCGATCTCGCTGCGGCCCTGCAGCGCCGCCTCGATCGGGTTCTCGCCAAGGTGGAGGTGGCGCATGGTGTTCTCGAGGACGACGATCGAGTCGTCGACGAGGATGCCGATCATCAGCGCCATCGCCATCAGCGAGATCGTGTCCAGGCTGAAGCCCAGCGCGTACATCACCAGGAACGTCGAGACCAGACAGGTGGGGATGGACACGAGCACGATCGCCGTGCTGCGCCAGGTGTGCAGGAAGAGGAACAGGATGACGCCCGTGATCAGGATCGCCAGCAGGAGGTCCTTCTGGACGGCGTCCACGGCGTAGCGCACGAAGCGCGACGTGTCGTTGGTGACCGTGACCTTGACGCCCGGCGGGAGTGTTCGCTGCATCTGCTGGAGAGCGGTCCGTACCGCCTGGGCGGTCTCCAGCGTGTTGGCGTCGGTCTGCTTCGTGATGACCATCGCGACGCTATCGACCGCCGGCTGCTCCGGGGTGGTGTAGCGGACCTGGCTCGTCGGGCGCGCGTGGCTGACCACGACCTTCGCGATGTCGCGGATCTTGACCGGGCCCTGCGGCGTGGTACCGACCACGTACTCTTCGAGGTCTTCCGGCGTCGCGGCCAGCCCGCGGGCACGGACGGAGAAGGTCTGCGTGTCCACGTCGACGTTGCCGCCGGGCGCGTCGACGTTCTCCCGCTGAATGGCGTTGGAGACCTGGGCCAGCGACAGGCCAAACGCTTCGAGCTTGTTGTAGTCGACCTGCACCTGGATCTGGCGCTGGTAGCCGCCCGAGACCTGGACGGAGGCGACGCCCGGGACCGCCGCGAGCTGCTGCCCCAGGTTGTTGAAGGCGAGGTCGTAGAGATCGTCCAGCGCCATCGTGCCGGACAGCACCACGTTCAAGACCGGGATCGCGGCGGGGTCGGCCTTGACCACGCTGGGCTGGGAGGCGTCGATGGGCAGGGTGCGGGCGATCGTGCTCAACTGGCGCTGCGTGTCGATCGCCGCCTGGTTGATGTCCACCCCATCGACGAAGGTGATCGTGATGCGAGCGGACCCCTGGATCGCCGTCGCGTCGATGCGCTGCACGCCGCTGAGGCCGGACAGGGTGTTCTCAGCCGGGATGATGATCATCTGCTCGACGCTGTCCGGGGAGGCGCCGGCCCAGTCGATCTGGACGAAGACGATCGGGAAGGTGATGTTGGGGAACCGGTCGACGCGCATGCGGGTGTATGACTGCTGGCCCAGGAGGATCAGCGCCAGGAACACCATGATCGTGGCGAGGGGGCGCCGGATCGCCGTGCGCGTCAAGCCCATGCGCGTTCTCCAGAGCCGCTGCTGCTCCCGCAGGCCCAGGGCAGTACAGTCGAGCCACCACCCACCGCGCTAGCAGCCACCCGTTCCGCTGCCGTCGGCTGGTGAGGAAGAAAGTGCAGGGCAACCGTTGTCAGAGACTCGCTACAATTCTGGACCGCCAGCGCGACGTCGCGCTGGCGGTCCGGGTCGATATTCGTCCCCGATATGTATCCGCACACGATGGCGGGCCCGTAAAATGTACTGCATCGAGATCGGGGCCAAATACCAGGTATCGGCCGCCCCCACTGCTCTCAATACTATCCTCATCGCTATATCCTTACAAGGATTCAGCGCCTACAGCTTGTGGAGATATTGTTAAATCGCTGTGGATGTTTTCACGCTTTGGACGTGTACTGTCCCTGCAGTACGTTTCCGGGCGGTAATCGACAGAACAGGGGTCGCCACTGGCGACGAGCCCTGGAAGCTTGCGGCGGCCGCGTCGCGCGCAGCGCCACGGCGGCCTGTAGGCTGGGCTAGGAGGCGACCCCGACCGCCGGCGCGAACGAGCGGAGCACTGTGGGCGGCGCGCCGAGGAGGGTCCGCTCCAGCGAGCGCACGGCCTCCTGGCTGGGCGCGATGATGATGTTGGTGCTCGTGCCGGAGACGTCCACGGCCTGAGCGCCGTCCGGCGTCTGCCAGAGCACGCCGTCCGGCCGCTGCTCGACCACCTGCAGGCGGCTGCCGTAGCGCGCCTGCACGGCGTCGGCGTAGGCCGCGAGCCAGGCCTGCGCCGCGGCGGGCGAGTCCCAGCGGCTGCTCACGACGACGGCCGACTGGTCGCCGTTGCCCAGCAGAGCATAGGCGTCGCCCGCCCAGCCGGCGGCGGCCTGCACGCCGCGATCGCGCCCGAGGAACTGCTGGATGAGGATGCGGTGGTCGATCTCGCCCAGCACGTCCTTCTCGAGCTGCTGCCAGCCCTGGCCCAGGGCGGCGGCCAGATCGGGCAGCTCCACGGCGATCGGCGCGATGCCGGCGAGGTACTTCTCCGGGTGGAGGATCTGCGCCGTCGACTGCGGCGGGTTGTCGAAGATGCGGTCCACGGCGGGCCCATAGCCCTTCCCCGTGTCGATCGCCTGGCGCAGGGTGTCGCGGCCGATCACGGCGGCGATGAAGCGCGGGCCCTCCGTGTAGGGGAAGTAGGTCTCCTCGACCATCACCAGGGGCAGACTGTCGAAGTCCACACTGTTGCCCTGATCCGCCTCCTCGCGCTGCTCCTCGGACCGCTCCTCGGGCGTCAGGGCCTGGAGGGCGTAGAGCTCCTGGGTGATCAGGGCGTCGCCTTCGAGCAGGGCGGAGACGGCGAGGTCGCGGTCAGAGTTGTCGGAGTGCTTCGGCATCAGCCGGCGGATGTCGTAGTACTGGTCCTGCAGGGCGTGAGTGAACTCGTGGGCCAGTGTGACCCGGGCGCTTGGACTGTTCTCGTCGGCGCCGGTGACCACGTCGAGCTCCTTCGTATCGGGGTCGTACTGGCCGAGGACGATGCTCGAGCGGAACTGCAGCTCGAGCGCGTACAGGTCGGCGTCCGGCGCGAGCAGCCCGAGCGCTACCATCAGCTTGCGACTGTTCTCGATCTCCTTCAGACTGTCGGGATCGTTCAGGTCCTGGACGACCTGCTCGCGGTACTGCTCGGGGGTCAGGAAGTGGCGCTCGACCGGCTCGCGGGGCGTGAGCCCGCGCAGCGCGGCCGTGCGGCTGGCGATCGCCTCGAAGGTGGCGTCGGCGGTGGCTTGTTGGCCCAGCGCGCGAGCGAGGTGGGCCAGCGCCTGGTCGGGCGTGGCGGCACGTGCGGCGGGCAGCCCCAGGCCGAGACCAAGCAGCAGCGTGACGGTGGCGGTGGCGAGGAGACGAGGCAGGCGTGGGCTCATCGTCGGCGCCCCTTTCGACCGTAGTTGGCCGCTTCTCCGGGAGAAGCCGGTCCTAACACCCACCCTCTCTATTATTCCATGTCCCCCGCGACAGCAATTAGAATTCGGCGCGGCCAGGCCGCGGCGCGCCCGTGTGGGGACGGATCGCGGCCAGTCCGGCCGAGGGAGTACGGAGCATGCAGCAGGTCCTGGTTCACGTCACCGCCGCGTTGGCCTGGGTGCTTGTGGCGCTGCCGGCGCAGGCGGCGCCCGTGGTGGCCGAGGGGGAGGCCACGGGGGCCTATGGCGTGGCGGCGCTCCAGGCGCAGCTCGACGGCCAGCACCGCTATGCCCTGCACGTCGACGGGCAGGAGGGCGCCACGTTCAGCGCCAACACGATGGTGGTCTACGTCGGCCAGTCGCCCGGCGCTCCGGGCGGCAACGTCGCGGGGAGCTTTGACGGCGTGGTGCCGTACGACAGCGAGCTGGTGGCGCCGGCGCCGTCGGTGAGCTACTGGCACTACTCGATCGTCGTCAATCCGACGCAGCCGGCCGACCTGGTGGTGCAGGTGCTCGACCTCGGCCCGCGCTGAGCCCCGCCAGCGGGCGCCCGCGCCTGCCGCGGGCGCCGAGAACGGCCGCCGCCGGGAGCCTACTGCGGGAGCTGGGCCAGGAAGCCGCTCTGGCGCAGCGCCTCGGCAAACCGCGCGTCGATGATCTGCTCGGGGCGCGTCGTCCGCGCGGCGGGGTTCTCCTCTACATCCAGCACCGCCTGGAGCGCGCCCGGGTCCGGGTAGGGATCG
>Ga0070739_10002782_pt1 | contig 22718 bp, 22 predicted proteins | sample Coa_R1_7_FD_66445 | JGI IMG/M metagenome (GOLD analysis project Ga0070739, IMG submission 66445) | Surface soil microbial communities from Centralia Pennsylvania, which are recovering from an underground coalmine fire - Coalmine... | ecosystem: Environmental > Terrestrial > Soil > Unclassified ... | reverse complement strand
GCCTTGACAGAGGGGTATAAAAGCCTTATAATCGGTATGCGTTTGCCGGTTAGCGCGCTTGAGAAGGAAAATCGTGCTCCAGGGTTGCAACCGATCTATACCCCTCACGGGGATGGAAACAGAGCGTCGTGGTCACCCGAGGCCGCAGCGACGAATTCGTTGCAACCGATCTATACCCCTCACGGGGATGGAAACGTGTCCGATGCTAAACTGCCGTTCAGGGGGACCGAACAGTTGCAACCGATCTATACCCCTCACGGGGATGGAAACCCGGAACAGCAAGCGACTGCGGACGATTGTCAGGATGAAGTTGCAACCGATCTATACCCCTCACGGGGATGGAAACACGATCAGGATGGCTATTGCAAGCCAGTCCGCGCAACGGTTGCAACCGATCTATACCCCTCACGGGGATGGAAACGGCAATCTTCCCGTCGGCGACCATGCTGACACTGATCTTGTTGCAACCGATCAATACCCCTCACGGGGATGGAAACAATTCCCTCGGGAGTAATGACGAACTCCAGGTTCGGGATGGTCTGCGTTGCAACCGATCTATACCCCTCACGGGGATGGAAACAGTGAAAACCTCAAGCTTGTCAGCGTTGGGGGAGGCTGCGATGGGTTGCAACCGATCAATACCCCTCACGGGGATGGAAACACCAGCACCATCCTCAGGGATGAGCACTGCTCGAGGTTTAGTGTTGCAACCGGTCAATACCCCTCACGGGGATGCAGTGGCTCTATAAGCTTGCCGGCTCCAACAGCATAGCGGGGAAGATGAGCACGGAAAATAAATGCTTGACATATCGATACGAAAGCTTTATAATCGCTTATGCTTGATAGGTAGGGCCGTAACGTAAGCAAATGTGATCTCCTAAATTGCTACCCGGCCAATGCTCTACTGAGACGAATTTGACTTGCAGGCTTGCCTGCTGTATTTGAAGGAGGACCCCAGATGGGAAAACGCTCTTTTTCCAGTGGTCTACAGTCCATCTTTACCCCGGAGCTAGGGATCTTCTTTTTGATCGGCACCCTGGCCATGGCCGTGCTCGGCAACGCCTGTTTTCAGTTGCTGCTCAATTGGCTGGGGATCAGTACGCCGGCCGTCCTTAAGATCGCTGTGGGCGCGCTCTTCGTGCTTGGGATCTCTGCATGGATCGTCACCCGCCTGGCGTTTCGGCTGCGCCCACTGCCGGTCCGGATGGGAAAGCAGGCGCCGGACCGCCATCGAGGATTGATCTTGCTGGTGAGCCGGCAGGAGCCGTGCGAAAAAGCGATCCAGTGGCATGAGCAGACGCTGAGCTACTGCCGGCTGGTGTGCTCCGCAGAGACCGCCCCCGTCGCCGATGCCCTGATTCAGAAACTGCAGCGCAAGAACGTGGATGCAAAGCGCGTCGTCGTCAACGATGTCTACGATCCTTTGGAAGTTCGGGATGAGGTCGAGCGTATCTATGCCGGCCTTCCCCCGGATCTGTCCGCCTCGGAGGTCATCCTGGATTTCACCGGAATGACCACCACCGCTTCGGTCGGCAGCGTGCTGGCCTGTCTCTACAGGGATGGGCCAATGCAGTATACGCCCGCCTGGTACGATAAAAAGCTAGAGGCCATGCAAGCGCTGGACCCGATACAGATCGTCATCAATAACCAGGCTCCCGTGCAGCCCGCCGTTGCCATCGTCACCGACAAACACAAGTCAGACTCCCAAAAGTCCGTACAAAAAATCTCCCGTTAACGGATGCCCGGAGAACAACGCATGCAGAAAGCCGCGCAGCGGTTTGTCTTTGCCATCGCCTATTGCCTCGCCTATGAAGACCCGCAGACACGCGAAGCTTTGCGCGCCTGGTGGGAGGCCGCAGAATCCGAGAGCCTCGATGCGAACGAGGCGGCGCGGACCTATCTGGAGGCTGCGGAATGGGCGCTCTCGCCAGCGCTTGACACTCCCGATTCGCCCCTGGCGGACCGCCAGATCGCGCTCGTCTCCGGGGGCGCGACCCGGATCAAAGCCTACGTCTTCGAATCGACCCGCCTGCCGGAAATCCGCGGCGCCAGTATCCTGCTGGACCGCATCAACCTCGTCGATCTGCGCGGGCTCTGGGCAAAATCAGGCTGCGAGGAGGGCGTCATCTACGCCAACGGGGGCGAAATCCTCGGCTTCGCGCCGCTTTCGCAGGCCGCCGGACTGGCCGACGCCATCGAGCAGACCTATCATGACGAAACGCTGGTGGCGCAGAGTGTCGCCGTCACGCGCGCCTACACGCTGAGGCAAATCCGCCAGGGCCTGCTTGCCGGCCAGAGCGTAGATAAGGAAGCGGCGCGCCGCCTGCTCGGCCACGACCCAGCCGAGAACGTTACCTTCGGCAGCCTCGTCACCGACCTCGCGCTGGCCCGCTTCCGGCGGCGGGAGGCCAATCCGGAAGCCGGCCGCCTGCCGGAATTACGCGCCCTCGCGCATTTTGAGACGGTCCCGTTCGCCCGCCGCTGTAGCTCCTGCGACCGCCGCGCCGCCGTCGTAGAAGCTCCGATCGCCGTCGATGAATTCCTGCCGCTCTGCGAGCCATGTGCCCGCAAGCGCGTCTGCGGCCAGCAGGCCAAGAAAGAAACCGTCACCACCGCCTGGTATCAAAAAGCTGGCTTTACCTGGGACCCAGACATAGCGGAAGCGCAAGAGTTGCGTTCCTGGGCAGGGAAGTTCGAGCAGTGGCTGGGCAATCAGGGAAGAAATGACTACTTCCGATCAGCCACTCCGGGAGATGTTCTGGCTCCAAATGACCTCAACGAGATCGCCCAGGCTGCGAAGCCGGACGGCTATCTAGGAATCGTCTACGCAGACGGCAACAACATGGGCGGGCTGTTGGAGCATCTGAGCACTCCTGCGGAATACGCTTCTTTCGCCGACGCGGTCTATCAGGCGACACAGAAGGCCGTCTTCGCCGCGCTGGCGCAACACGCCCCCGCGCCCATTCAGGTGGAGAGGCAGGGAGTAGGCCACCGATGGATCTATCCCTTCGAAATCCTCAGCATCGGCGGTGACGATCTTTTCCTGCTCGTTCCGGCCCATGTCGCCTTGTCCATCGCCTGCGCCATCGCGCGTAACCTGGAGCAGTCTCTGCTTGCCGAAGAGCACTTCGATTTCCGCTATCGTAAACCTTATGACTGGGCAGCGGTCCAGCGCTGTGTCCGAGCCGACAACGACGCGCCGGAACTTCAGTGCCAGGTCAGCCTTTCAGCCGGCGTGGTCCTGGCCGATGCCCATACGCCCGTCTATTACCTGGAGCGGTTGGCCGAAGACCTGCTCAAGTCCGCCAAGAAGCGCGCCAAGCAGTTGCTGCGCGACCACGGCTATCGGGGTGGGACGGTGGATTTCCTGGCGCTCAAGTCCGTTACCATGCTCAGCGGTACGGTCGAACAGTTCCGCCGGGCCAGCCTCACCATCGGCGCGCGCCGGCCCGGCGGAACTCTGTATGCCCGTCCCTATACCATTGCCGAGACCGAGCGGCTGCTGGAGAGTGTCCGGCGGCTCAAGCAGGCTGGTTTTCCACGTGGCCAGCTCTACCGGCTGCGGGATGGGCTGCGGGCCGGATACCAGCAAAGCGTAGTCGACTACCATTATTTTCTCTCGCGCGATCCGAAGCTTCGGGAGGCCCGCGAAGCCATTGAGAGCTGCTGGACGGATGAGGGTCGCCCGTTTCTGCATCCCTGGCGGCAGCGTTGGCCGAAACGGCTGCAAGACCCGGATGTCCCGGAGTCCATCTGGGGTGACCTGGTCGATCTCTATGACTTTGTTCCGACGGAGGAGGAATATGCCGCGGATTCGCGTTAGCCTCACGCTCGTCTGCGCGACTCCGCCGAGCATCGGGGCTGGCGGAGTCGGCGGAACGGTTGCGGACAAAGTCGTCGTTCGCAACGGGAGTGGCCAGTTTATCGTGCCGGCTTCCCAGGTGAAGGGGAAGCTGCGCCACGCCTGCGAGCAATTGCTACGGGCATATGATGTACCGCTCTGCCGCCCGCCCGTGCCGGAAAACATGTGTCCTCAACTCCGCGGCATGCCGGAAGAAACATGGCAGAGCTTGCCGGTGGACGCCGAGGGAAATCGACGCTGCCTGCTGTGCGCCGTCTTCGGATCGCCCGCCTATCCCAGCCGTCTGCGCTTCCACGATCTGGTAGCCGTCCCGTCCGATCTGCCTCGAGAGAGCTTACGGACGATGGTCAGCCTCAATCGCCAGCGGCGGGCCGCCCAGGAGAAGCGCCTTTTCCTTGTCGAGACTGCTCCCCCGCTGGAGGGCCTGGAGTTCGCCAGCCAGGAGGCGATAACCGGCCATGTAGACGAGGAAGCCCATCTGCACCTGCTGCTGGCCGGCCTGAACCTGCTGCATAACTGGGGCGGCGGCAGCTCCCGAGGCTTAGGCTGGGCGGCGACACAGGCGGAAGCCTGGATGGAAGGACTGGTTACCCTCCAGCGAGAGGAGGTAGCACGACTGTGCCGATCCTCCAGGTGACGATCCAAGCCCTGGCGCCTCTTGTCTTCAGTGAGCGCCGTCCGGGCAATCAGTTCCGGTCTAGCGCCTCCTATATTCCCGGAGGCGTCCTGCGGGGCGCGCTGGCGCGCGAGATGCTGGAAGCAGGGGAAAAGCCGGATCCTGGCTCTGCATTCGAGGCGCTGTTTCTGCAGACGGAGGCCCCGCTCTTTCGTAACGCCTACCCCGCCTCCCTCGGCCTGAAGGATGCGACAAGCGGCTACGTGGCCGCCCGTCCTTTGCCGGCGACCGCCTGGAGTTGTAAGGCCGAGAGCGGTTTTCGCCCCCAGGGACATGGCGTCTACGACGGCCTGATCGATCGTCTCTGCGCCGAAATGCTGGGCTGCCGGGTCCCTTATCTGCCGCGCTGCTCCCATAAAGACCATAAGAACGCAGGAGAGCGGGTAGAAGCTTTCACGGGCTTCTATGCCGGGGCGCAGGCGGCGGGATACGAAAGCGTTTCCCCACCCACGCATCTGACGGCCCGTGCCGCGCTGAACCGGCAGAGGCGGGTAGCACAGGAAGGAATGCTCTATAACCCGCTGGTCATCCAGGAAGTACAGCCGCAGCCAGGAGGTGGCTCTCTGCCGACGGTCTTTGTCGGCAGCATCGTAGCGCAAGAGAATATAGTCGCTCTGCTCCAGCATCGGCTGGCAGAGGTCAGCCATATAGGCAGCGGTGTCTCACGTGGCTTCGGTCGCGTGCAGATCACCGTGGAGACATGCAATGACGCCGGCGACCCGGCGGCTCGCATGGAGTCGTTTAATGCAGCGCTCACGCGCCGCCGCCGGTTGTGGGAGCAGTTGCCTTGCCGGAAAGATTTTTCGGCAGGCCGTTTCTTCTCCATCCTGCTCCTCTCGGACGCAGCCTTACGCGAGGATGGCGGCTGGACGCCGACCGTACGCCTGGAACCGCAGATGATCGGGCCGGAACTGGCGGATGTAACGCTGGTACGTTCCTATGCTTCGGCAGACTACCGTGGCGGCTGGAACACGGCCTGGGGGTTGCCCAAAGACACCGAAGTGGTCGCCCGCATGGGCAGCATCTACGTCTACTACGTGCCCGAAGACCTGCCGGAACGGGACTGGGCGGGCATTTTCCGCCGCCTGGAAGAGCAGGGGGTCGGGATGCGACGGCAGGAAGGGTTGGGGCAGGTGCGCATCTGCGATGACTTCCACCTGAGCATAAAGGAGGGGAACGATGAGTGATATGGCAACCACGCTTGCCCTGCGGGAGGCGATCGACCGGCAGACGGATGATTTGATCCGCGCGGCGGCCCGGCAGGTGGGCAAACTCCGGGATTCTCCGATGGAGAAAAGCCAGATCCGCAATCTGGTCAACGTAGCGGCAGGGACGATCAGCATAGAGGCCGTCACCAATTTCATCCGCTATCAGATAGGACGCGATACAAAAAATAAAACCTGGCGAAGCGGCGACTTCGGCAAAGCGGTCATTGAGGATATTGAAACGGGGGCTATCCCGGCGGCACTCCAGGCGGTTAAGCAGAGCGTGCCGGCTGCCGACGAAATGCGCGCCCGGGCCGATCTGACGGCGCTCTATCTGGGTTACTTAAATCGTTGCTTCGTTTACGCCAAGGAAACCGGAGACTGGCAGAACCTCAGTTCTGGGGCAGGGGCGCCGGAAGGACAGAAAACATGATGTTCGACTGTTTCCAAAATCGTCTCACGCTTACCGGCATCCTGACAGCCGAGACCGCCTTCCGTATCGGCGCGGGACGCGGCACGGAGGTGGTTGGGACCGATCTGCCGGTCGTTCGTGATGCCAGGGGCCGACCTTATATCCCCGGCTCGTCGTTCAAAGGCGCGCTTCGCGCCTATATCGAAGCGCTGGTGCGTGCGATCTGCCCGAATAATAAGAAAGCGGCCTGCAATCCCGTCGGCAAAAAAGACGAGTGGTGTCTTGAGCAGATCACGGAAAAGATGACAGACGCGCGAGTAGAAGAGGAGACCTGCCTTGTCTGCCGGGTCTTCGGTTCCCCCTGGCTGGCCTCGCGGGTGAGCATCCGGGATCTGCTCTCGGTCTCCCAGGACAGCTATGGCCTGTTTGAAGTCCGCAATGGCGTTGCGATCGACCGGGATACCGAGACGGCTGGCGCGAACCTACTCTACGACTTCGAGGTCGTTCCGGCGGGCAGCCAGTTCGACTGTAAAATCGTTATAGAGAATGCGGATGATTGGCAGTTGGGGCTCTTGATGGCCGGCCTGCGCCCTTTCGAACAAGGAGAAGCGGTTTTAGGCGGAGCGCGCAGCCGGGGCCTTGGTCTCGTGCGCATTGACTGGAAAGAGCGCAGTCAGGTCACTTCGGATAACCTGCTCGACTTTCTGACCGGACACAACGTGGCGCTTACCTGGGATGCGGAAGCTTTCCAGCGGCAGCGCGCGCAATGGCTGGCGGCCTTAAAAACAAAGCTGATGCAATATGGAGGGCAAGGCGGTGCATAAGCAATTGTTCAACGAAGCCCTGTTCACGCTCATCCTGCAGCCGGAGGGTCCGTTGCTCATCAAAGCGGGCGAGGGAGACAGTGATCCAACGAAGCCGGACATGAGCTTTGTGCGCACCCTCCGCAATCCAGAGGCAGACAAATCCGGCCGCGAGGCGCAGGAAGCCGAAACGGTCTATCTGCCCGGCAGCAGCCTGAAAGGCGTGCTCCGCGCCCACTGTGAGCGCCTGGCGCGTACCGTCGATTCAGAGGAACGGCAACAGAGGACCGGCCGCCCCCTGGCCTGCGATCCCCTGCATAACGAGTGGTCTTGCAGCCAGAGGTTGGAAGAGGATAAGAAATTCTCTGCGGCCCAAAAGCATAAGAATTCCTGCTTCCTCTGCCAGATGTTCGGCAATACCAGCCTGGGCAGCCATCTGCGCGTAGCCGACGCCTATCCTACCGGCGATAGCCCACGGCTGGAAGAGCGCAATGGCGTGGCGATCGACCGCGTGTTCGGATCCGTGGCCGTCGGGCCGTTCAACTATGAGACGGTGACATCGGGGACGTTCAAGACAACGCTGCACCTGCGTAATTTCTCGCTCGCGCAGTTGGGACTGCTGGCCATCGCGCTTCGCGATCTGTCGCTGGGGAGAGTTCGAGTCGGATTCGGCAAGTCACGCGGCCTGGGAATCGTGCGTGGGCATCTGGAGGCCCTGACAATACGTTATCCTCTCTGCCAATTAGTCAGTAACGATCTGCAGGTTCTTGGCGGGAAGAATCTGGGTCCGGCGAATCAGCTGTATGGCATCGGGGTCTTCGCGGAAGAAGAATATGGCTACCCGTCTCCGGACGAGACGGAGATGCCGGACGGTTATCGTTACCGCCCGGACGAATGGGGCGGCGAGGACTGGATCGGCGTGGACGTCGAGGCGCCCCGCGTAGAGCGTGAGGTAGACTTACGGCCGCTTGGCGTTCGGTGCGTGCCGATGTGGAAAGCGGTGGTGCAGCATGCCGCCGGTTGAGGGCCATGTATATCGTGCAGAGCTGTCGCTTAGTGAGCTTCAAGAACGGACGCGCGCGCTCTTCGATCAGAACGCCTTTGCCGTCGTGCGGCGCCCCGACCGGATCGCGCTGCTCTGCTTCGATTCCACTCTGCCGGAAACCTGGCCGGAGGGACAGGCCTTCAGCGCGGACGGGGAGCTGCGCTGGCGGCGTGAAGGCGAGTATTGCGCTGTTCTCCTTCTGACGGAGGAAGAGAAGGCGCTTCCAGGCTTTGCAGAGCTTCCCGCCTCTCCCTTTCAGACCACGACGCCGGCAGCAGAGGGCCGGCATGGCCTGCGATTGTGGGGCACGCACAAACAGGGGGGTAGCTGGATGGAGGCGCGTATCCCCCGCCGGTTGGACTACCCGCTTCCGTCGTCCGGCAAAGAGCCGCCGCGCCTCGTCTATCGGCTCTACCGGGATCGGCACAGCCGGGCCGTTCAGTGGGTACGCCTGGTGACACTGGAGGAGAAACGATAGATGCGTCCCTACGATCGGGCAGGAGACAGGCTGCCGCCTCTGCCCAAGCCATACGCTTTCGTGCCCTTCGCCCCCGCAGGCGCCGTGACGGTGGCTCCTATCGGGCATGATCGATACCAGGAAGAGCTGCTTACCGGATCCATTCAAGGCACGCTGGTAGCTCTATCTCCTCTCCATGTCGCCTCCGGCAGCATCGAGCTGACCGGAGGACAGCCTTCCCTGGTGAAGGCGCACTTCCGTTGCGGAGACCGGCCTGCTATTCCCGGCTCCTCCCTCAAAGGCGCTATCCGCAGTATCGTCGAAGCGATTTCCGATCCACCTTCCTGCGCGCGTGTCACCCAGGCACGTCGCGATACGCTTCCTCCCCGAATCCCGGCCTGTCGGGAAGTGAAAGCCAACAGCAGGAAGGATGCCCAGCTTTGCCTCGCCTGCCGGATGTTTGGGGCGATGGGTTATCTGGGACGCCTCCGCTTTTACGACGCCATTCAGGAGGGTGAAGACCCCAAGACGATCCAGATTCCTTCCCTCTTTCAGCCGCGTACGCGGGAGAATATCTATTACGACCATGGGCAGGTAAAAGGCCGCAAGTTCTATATGCACGGTCAGGGAAACGGCCAGGCGGCAACGGGCAACGTGCCTATTGAAGTCTGTCCGGTCGGATCGCAGTTTCCCCTACGCATTGAGTTCGATAACTTGAGCCGCGAGGAGTTGGGCCTGCTATTGGTCGCGCTTGGGCAGGCCGACCCGCCGCTGTTTCCTAAGCTCGGCGGTGGAAAGCCCGCCTGCTGTGGCTCTATGCGCGTTGAAATCGCCTCCGTAACGACCTACAACGGGGATGCGCTCGAATTCCATCCCGAGTCAGCTTCTCAAGACATCGAGGAGCTGGTACAGGATAGACCGCTTACCAATATGGACCGTCTCAACAAGTTGGCTGCTATCCTGCGCTTCCCTGGAAAGCAACCCTGCCCAGATAGGAACTATTAGCATGATGCTCTAACAAGAAAGGAGCAAACGTTGGCTAATGATTCACTACCTAAGTTGATAAATCTGATCTGCTCAGACGAATACGTAAAAAGAGATGCTGTACGAGCTCTCTTACATAATGCATTCGACCTATCGTATGATACGATTCCTATTGAAGAGGGAGTCGAACGATACCTTGCTGAGAAAGATATCGTCAGCGCAATTAAAGACTTTATTCCGATGCCGCTCATTTTGAAAGTTATTGAAGCAGAAGGAGATAAAGATCGCTCTAAATCCGCCAGGACAACATCCCATGACGCTGCCGCCCATCAACTTATGTCCCTTCTAGATATACCTCTTAAGCCCGAACCGAGAAGGCTATTGGGAGCTAGCTCGGTGCTCAGAGAGTTGCAGGAAATGCGGAATGATCTTAGTGCCCTACACCGCTATGGTCTTCTAAGAGAACAAGAACTGCGCGGCTTTCCGCTCAGTGGTTGGGCATATATCGAGCATGTCCTCCATACTATCATCGATTATTACAGCAAAGCCTTTGACGTGGAGATGACAGATCTATCAGATAGTTTGGAAGAATTGAACAATAGCTTGCAGCATGCCATAATGCAGAAAGAGAAGGGGCTAAGGAACATGTTACAAGCTATGCGTGGAATCGAGAAAAAGTTTAAATCAGATGATTTGCAGCAGGAGTGTATGAGGATTTGTGGACGCCGGAGTCCTTTTAGTGGGTTTCCGTTTGACGATTATGAAAATGAAACTGTGGTGCAGAAATTTCGGAATTTCTTTGCACACAATATCTCGGAATTGGTGAAGCAAGAGGGAATTGACCGAGCCAAGGACTCATTGGATAGTGCTATCGAATTGGTAAATGATCTACTGGACAATCAAGTTTGTCCTTCGGTAGCTTTCATTGTCGGATATGAGTCAGACGTTTACAAACGCATCTGGATACGAATGGTTTCAGAAGATTATGTCCATCTGCCAGAACCAGATCGGCACGAAATGGAATTTCGTATATTTAAACGCTCCTATGAAATTTACGATATCTATACGCCATATATGATCCCTTCAGACATTTCTAAAGTCTATTTCGAACCTATGATCGTACCTATGCCAGACTATTCTCAAGTCAGATAAATGCGTATATATGGCGGGACATGGCTACAACAAGCAGCCAATGGCCAGCAACTTGGTTAACAGAGGGAAATCATGATGGACTTACAATATTGGCAGACGGCTGAGGCGATAGCCAGGGAGCTGGTTGATCGGGATACCGACGTCAACGAAGTCCAGAAGGTTGTCACCTATGCCCGCATACATCTCGATGGCGGACAAGTGTTCGCCCTGCTGGACCTAATGGTTCGTGACGGCCGCTATCTGGTACGAAGTGGCCGGACGATGGACTACTATCGTAATCTGCGGGAAGTCTTTGCGGAACATTTGCCCGGCTATCGGACGGCGAAGGCAGACCAGGCAAGGGAGATGGTAGCCATCCTGGGCTGGGCGGCGCGCTTGATGCGCTTTTATCAAACGGAGGAGGGTGCCGAGGAGTTCAATAAGCAACAGCGCGAGGCTGTGCTTTCGCAGAGCAGTCCCCCGCCGCGGCTAGACCGAAGAAACTCTGCTGAGCCGGCAGCAGAGCGCCCTACGCCACCTCAGAATCGGCCTCCCGTTTACAAAGAAAAGGAAGAAGCGGGCTTTACCGGCACAAAATCAAAAGTCTGGGTGAGGCTGGCATCGGCGGCGCAAGCCGGCAAAGCGAAGGTGCGGACTGAGCAGGGAGAAGAGGTTTCCTGTACCGGAATTCCCTTCTATCCGGTGGCAGAGGCCGGGGCGAAATTTCGCGCCGACATCACGTATGCCAACGGCAAGGCAGTCCGGGCCATCTTCAAAGGCTGGAAATAACAAACTATGAGAGCCGTTCGTGAAGCCGGTTCCTGACTGCCTATCCTCGGCAGCGCAGAGAGCCTTGAGCCAGCCAGAGGAGCGGTGGGAAAAGAGCGATGGCTTGCCTTGAATCGGCTGCGCGGATCGAGAATGCCGTGACAATCACGGATTGGTTCGCGCAGTGACATGAGCGTCATTCCAGAGAATATCCAACTGACTTCTCGAGCGGACGCACACAAGCCTGGCAGTTTGCCTGCATGCGAAGGAGGAATTTGGTAAATGAATGGCAAATTGACCGTCACAACAGGCAAATACCCCTCACGGGGATGGAAAAATGGAAGACTGTCAAGCAAATCGGATTCAATTGTAGTCACAACAGGCAAATACCCCTCACGGGGATGGAAAAAAGCAGTTGGGCAATCTGCGCGCGATTGGCCGCGAGTGGTCACAACAGGCAAATACCCCTCACGGGGATGGAAAAAAGGGAGCGGTCAGCTTTCGGCGACGCCAGGGCAGGGTCACGTCACAACAGGCAAATACCCCTCACGGGGATGGAAAAATGGATCACGACCGTCAATTCCGCAACCTCCATCACACTCGTCACAACAGGCAAATACCCCTCACGGGGATGGAAAAATGTTACCAGCGCAGCGTGAATGGCGGCCTGCCCGTCACAACAGGCAAATACCCCTCACGGGGATGGAAAAATCTGGGCTTTCTCCTCGTTGGTGTCAGTGCCCGTCGTCACAACAGGCAAATACCCCTCACGGGGATGGAAAACCTCGGCCACATGGACCATGATGCGCCCCGCCGCGTTGTCACAACAGGCAAATACCCCTCACGGGGATGGAAAACAGTTCCGGTGGCGCTTCGCGCTCGCCACGCTCGATGCGTCACAACAGGCAAATACCCCTCACGGGGATGGAAACATCACACCCCCTTGACAGGTTGTTTCACATGTGATATAGTCACAACAGGCAAATACCCCTCACGGGGATGGAAACTTGATTTTGGTCGGCATTTCGTCTCCTCTCGTGTTGGTGTCACAACAGGCAAATACCCCTCACGGGGATGGAAACCTCTTTGCGCGCCGCAAGCGCCGCGATGGTCTCGGCCGTCACAACAGGCAAATACCCCTCACGGGGATGGAAACGGTAAAGTATCATGTTGCACATCCTTATGCTAGTAACCGTCACAACAGGCAAATACCCCTCACGGGGATGGAAACCATGATCGCGAGGCCAACTAAGCCACCGTGCAGCAACGTCACAACAGGCAAATACCCCTCACGGGGATGGAAACCATGACGCCGAGTCCTATAATCACAGAAGGTAATAGGTCACAACAGGCAAATACCCCTCACGGGGATGGAAACAAAATCGCACAGCCCGGCGCCATAGACCAGGACGTGGCGGATCGTGTCACAACAGGCAAATACCCCTCACGGGGATGGAAACGTGGAGATTTGCTGCTTCTGGCGGCAGTCGTCTGGATGTCACAACAGGCAAATACCCCTCACGGGGATGGAAACCCAGTCTCGGACGTTGAGCCGCTCAATTTTTGTACCGTCACAACAGGCAAATACCCCTCACGGGGATGGAAACCGAGAGGTCAAGGCCGTGAACGACCGCGACAACGACACGTCACAACAGGCAAATACCCCTCACGGGGATGGAAACGCCATCGTCGAGGGCGAGTATATTGGGATCGAAGGCCGTCACAACAGGCAAATACCCCTCACGGGGATGGAAACTGGACATACTGCTGGCTCATCGCGCGCCCCGCGGCGACGTCACAACAGGCAAATACCCCTCACGGGGATGGAAACCTTTCGTTTGTTGCGTTTCAGTCGCAGAGTTTCACGCGTCACAACAGGCAAATACCCCTCACGGGGATGGAAACCCTCACCCTCTGCGGCGCCCAGTCGGCGACCGCTCGTCACAACAGGCAAATACCCCTCACGGGGATGGAAACTTACCCAGGAGTTCCCGCACCATGGCTGTCGCCTGATCTACCGTCACAACAGGCAAATACCCCTCACGGGGATGGAAACTTGATAAAGAGCCAGTCACCCGCCGTCATGGAAGCGTCACAACAGGCAAATACCCCTCACGGGGATGGAAACTCAACGTGCGGCCTCCTCACGGCGTGGGAACGGTCGGTCACAACAGGCAAATACCCCTCACGGGGATGGAAACCAGTACGGGCTGCTGGTCTCCCACAACGGCGCCGCGCGTCACAACAGGCAAATACCCCTCACGGGGATGGAAACTCCTCCAGGTCCAGCCCGTCGGGTTTTCTCTTGATGACCGTCACAACAGGCAAATACCCCTCACGGGGATGGAAACCTTTTTCGCCCCGTCCGCTCCTTTCGTGGGGCGCCGGGTCACAACAGGCAAATACCCCTCACGGGGATGGAAACCTGGTGCCTATGCCGTCACTCCGTCCGTTCAGAATGTGGTCACAACAGGCAAATACCCCTCACGGGGATGGAAACACCTTAGAAGAGTTGACCACTATCGTCAACAAGTACACAGTCACAACAGGCAAATACCCCTCACGGGGATGGAAACATCCCTGTGAAGTCCGGGTTAATAGTGATCTGATAGTGCAGAGTCACAACAGGCAAATACCCCTCACGGGGATGGAAACGCCAATGGGCCAGGGGGGATATGCTCGATTTTCTTAAGGTCACAACAGGCAAATACCCCTCACGGGGATGGAAACTCGATAATGACCCGCTCAACCTCTAATTCATCGCACGTCACAACAGGCAAATACCCCTCACGGGGATGGAAACTCGTAGGCCCGGCGTGCCCGCTCGTTGTGGCCGCAGTCACAACAGGCAAATACCCCTCACGGGGATGGAAACCGGGCATAGCCCCCACACCTTGAAGCATCGCGTGGAGTCACAACAGGCAAATACCCCTCACGGGGATGGAAACCATAGTAGCGGCGAGTATTTTCGTTATAGCGGGAAATGGTCACAACAGGCAAATACCCCTCACGGGGATGGAAACCAGGTTGGAGGGGTGGTTATTCAGGCGGTTTCCGTCGTCACAACAGGCAAATACCCCTCACGGGGATGGAAACTGACCATAGTCAGAAGATCCTGAGGGCCGACCTCACGTCACAACAGGCAAATACCCCTCACGGGGATGGAAACCCAACCCAGGAAGCGAGGCGTTTTTGTATTTACGAGGTCACAACAGGCAAATACCCCTCACGGGGATGGAAACCTTAAAAAACTCCTCGATCCGGCCTTCAAGGTCAAAGTCACAACAGGCAAATACCCCTCACGGGGATGGAAACATCGTCTCAGTCTCCTTCTTGGATGAGTAGTACGAGTCACAACAGGCAAATACCCCTCACGGGGATGGAAACATGCATACTACACTTAGGGCAGGTGGACCACTGAGTCACAACAGGCAAATACCCCTCACGGGGATGGAAACATGATCTGCATGGATACGGTCATCGTCAATCATCCTTGTCACAACAGGCAAATACCCCTCACGGGGATGGAAACCGCCCAGAAGTCGGGGTACTTCTCACCGAACGGCGTCACAACAGGCAAATACCCCTCACGGGGATGGAAACTTTTCCATCGTTTCTGAAGTGTACATGGCCCACCAGTCACAACAGGCAAATACCCCTCACGGGGATGGAAACAGCCAGCAGCCGTTGTTGGTCACGTAGGAAACCTGGTCACAACAGGCAAATACCCCTCACGGGGATGGAAACTCCATTGTAGGATCATCGGTTTCTTTCCTAGCATCAAGTCACAACAGGCAAATACCCCTCACGGGGATGGAAACGACGGAGGCCATGCAGACGCGGGCCAGGCGCCGGTCGTCACAACAGGCAAATACCCCTCACGGGGATGGAAACGAGGAGTTCGTGCCGGCTTACGAGGAGTGGCTGGCCCGTCACAACAGGCAAATACCCCTCACGGGGATGGAAACCCAAACTCCCGGACCCAGAAGTAGCGCGGCCCTGTCGTCACAACAGGCAAATACCCCTCACGGGGATGGAAACCCCTTCGGTGCCGCGCCAATGGTCGATTGCGACAACGTCACAACAGGCAAATACCCCTCACGGGGATGGAAACTCAGCCTACATTGCGCCCCGCAGGTGGTGGGAATGTGGTCACAACAGGCAAATACCCCTCACGGGGATGGAAACCGGGTCGAACCGCTGCGAAAAGCCCCCCTGAAAGTCGTCACAACAGGCAAATACCCCTCACGGGGATGGAAACCGCGCATACCGAGCTCGCTGTACATGACCTGCACGGCGTCACAACAGGCAAATACCCCTCACGGGGATGGAAACTTCCTCCAGGCCCGCAAAGGCAAGGGGAAGCGCATCGTGTCACAACAGGCAAATACCCCTCACGGGGATGGAAACCTTGTTGGCCGTCTCGGCGGCCTCGATCTTGCGGGGGTCCAGCGTGTTGCAACCGATCAATACCCCTCACGGGGATGGAAACAATCCAGCAGGGATGGGGTCCATTGCCTCACTGAAATGTTGCAACCGATCAATACCCCTCACGGGGATGGAAACTAGGCAGGTAAGAGCCTCCTGCCTTTGGCCGGACGCCCGTTCACGCCAATAAACCTGGGCGACCATCGCAGAAGGAATAGCGTCAGTCACTTCGACTCTAACTGCACCTGAAACTTTACAGACGATCGAGGCCGTCTGCACATGGAAGGAAGATCAGAAGGCGGTCTTTCCAGCGGGGTACAATTAAGGGAGCCGCAGTCAGCGGCTCCCATTTTGCGCTGACCTACCCGCCATAAGGTCAGACCAATCAATACTGTCAACCGCTGCGGAGTGCCTGGTGAGCGAAATGGTTACATGTATCGAAATCTGTAGGATCACCTATTCCCTGTGATATACAGCTCAGAATAAGCAAGAAGTCCATGGAGAAACAACCCTTCGATATCGAGGTGGCGATCGCGCGTATTCGGGAGGCCGTGCGTCCCTATCCGCAGGCAGCGCTGTTCGTGCTGGCGGACGAGGGCTACAACTCCGCCTTCGAGCAGTTGGTCGCCTGTATTCTTTCCATCCGCACGCTCGACGAGGTGATGCTGGTGACGGCCCGGCGGCTGTTTGCCCGCGCCCGCACGCTGGAGCAGTTCTCGAAGCTGACGCCGGAGGAGTTGGGCATGCTGATCCGCGCCTCCAATTTCTATGAGGCCAAAGTCCCCAACATCCTGGCGCTGGCCCGGCGGGTGCAGGAAGAATACGGCGGCACGCTGCCCTGCGACGAGCAAGTCCTGCTCTCGTTCAAGGGCGTCGGTCCCAAGTGCGCGCATCTGGTCATGGCCATCGCGTGCGGCCAGCCCAGCATCGCCGTGGATGTTCACGTCCATCGCATCACCAATCGCTGGGGCTACGTGCAGACCCGCACGCCGGAGGAGACGATGGCGGCGCTGGAAGCAAAGCTTCCTAAAAACTACTGGATAGATATCAATCGGCTGTTGATTCCGTTCGGCAAAAACATCTGCACCGGCCACCTGCCCCACTGTTCCACCTGCCCCGTGCTGGAGATGTGTCAGCAGGTCGGCGTGGAAGCGCATCGGTGAGCCGCCGCGCTCCAAAAACGGGAACCCCTACAAGGCCGTGTAGCCACCGTCCGCAACCATCGTCGCCCCGGTGATGTAACTGGATGCCTCCGAGGCCAGGAACACGGCCAGCGGTCCCAACTCCTGCGGCTCTCCCCAGCGTTTCATCGGGATCGAATCCATCCACACGCCCCCATAGTTCGGATCGGCGAAGAAGGGCTCGGCCATCGCCGTATTCATATAGCCCGGCGCAATGGCGTTGATGCGGATGCCATACGGCGCCCACTCCACCGCCAGCGAGCGGGTCAAATGAATGACCCCGGCCTTGGAGACGTTATAGGATGCCTGCGCCTGGGGCCGGTTGACGATCAGGCCGGACATGGAGGCGATATTGATGATCCTGCCGCCGACGCCCTCTTCCTGGAAGCGTTGGATCATCTGCCGTCCCACCGCCTGACAGCAGAAAAACAGTCCGGTGAGGTTGACATCCAGGACTTTGCGCCACTCCTCCTCGGTCGTGTCCTCCGCCGCTTTGTGAATGGTGATGCCCGCGTTGTTCATCAGGAAGTCGATCCGGCCGAAACGGTGAAGCGCCTGCTCGACCATGTTCTGAACACTGGCAACCTGGCTGACATCCGCAGGGACGAATAGAGCCGCGCGTCCCATCGCCTCGATCTCCTGGACGGTCTCCGGCCCTGTCTGTTGGTTGCAGTCCACGACAACGAGGTCGGCTCCGGCCTGGGCGAAGGCGTGACAGAAGACCTTTCCTAATCCTTGTCCGCCCCCCGTGACGATTCCAACCTGATTTTCGAGGGAAAAGGGGTGGTTCGGCATCGTGGGAGGAGTCATCAGGCACTCTCCCTGCGATAGATGAGCGGATTGCGAGAGCTGATCGCCAATTCGCCCGGTTTGACGCCGGGATGGCAGGCCGCGAGATCCGCCCAGCGGGCGGGATTGTCCGGTTCGGCCATCACGCGCGTGCCCTCGGCAAAGAAGATGATAGTCATGACCTCGCGGGTCGTGGGACTTGCGTTGCCGGGAGCGGAGTGGAGCGTCCAGCCGGAATGGAAGGTGGCGTCTCCGGCTTTCATCGCAGCCGTTGCCAGGGGATAGCCGCGCTCTTTGACGAGGGCCTCCCATTTTTGTTGGGATTCATCGGAGATAGCCAGATGCCCTAAAAAGCCTTCTTTATGTGAGCCGCTAGCGAAAGTCATTCCTCCCATCTCGATAGGCACATCCACCAGGGGCATCCACATGGTAATGGTGTGATGGGTATCCAGCGGCCAGTAGTATTGATCCTGATGCCAGGGCGTGTGTCCGCCTCCGGCTTCTTTATAGAGCGCCTGGTCGTGATAGAGGCGAACGCCTTCGACGCCCATCAGATCGGCAGCGATCTTGCCGAAGCGGCGTGCCAGAACGAACTTTCGCACCCCTTCATCCTGGGTCCAGAGGTTCATGACCTGCAGAAACGCCTTGCCGTAGGTGTCGCGCTCTTCTAAAGGGCGCGTCTGGGTATTATAGCGATAGGTGGCGTCGTTGATGACGGGACGGTAGGCGGCGATCTCTTCGGGCGAGCAGACGCCGCGTAAGAGGATGTGCCCGTCGCGCTGATAGGCCACGGTCTGCTCAGGCGTGATCGGATAGTCGCTGGATAGGTCAGGAAGGTCTATTAAGGTTCGAGACATAATTAGCCCTCGGATACAGAAATTTCGTACGCGCTCTATGTTCCGGGTGATGCCGGTGAATCCCTTCCCGGTCGCGACACATAGAAAGGTAAGGATAGGAAACGGTGTGGATTTGGCGCTGCCTTGTCGCTCTTCTGACCGGCGTGACGTGCTTGCTTCCCTTGCCAGGTCAGAGTCAGGGGAGGCGGAATATGCAGACCGATGCGAAGGCACGGGCGGTCTCGGCCGTGGAAGATCTGCTGCGTCACTTCTGGGTCGGGGATGCTGCTACCGGGCACGTGCTGGACACCTGGTCCGGAAGGGCGCGCCGGGGGGACGACCGTGGCATCCTCTGGGAGCGCGCGATGTTCTTGGGCGTGGTGCATGATCTTTACCAGGGGACGCACGATCCCGTTTTGCACCAGCGCCTTCAGGCCGACTGGACCTATCTGAAAAAGCGGTTCCGACCGGAGGAGCTGCAGGCGTGCGGGAACGGCACGGAAAATAACTGGTCGGACGATGCGGGCTGGTCGGCGCTCATGGCCCTGGAAGCCTATCAGGACACCGGCGATAAGGAAGCTCTGACGGACGCCGAAGCGCTCTTTAACAACGCCTGTGCCCGCTGGGCGGATGACACGCTCGGCGGCGGGCTGTGGTACAACGACGAGCGGAAGGTCAAGTCGGTCTATCAGGCCAATCTGATTCTGGCCGGCGTCTGGCTCTCGGAGGTGACCGGCGACCCGGCCTATCGGGACCGCGCGCTCCCGCTCTACAACTGGGTAGAGGCGCATCTGCTGCGCTCGGACGGGCTCTACTGGTGCGATTACGGCGCGAAGGGGCCGCACATAAGCGGCAATCACCGCGAGGCGGCCAGCGATACGTTCCTGGGCGGCAACATGGCGATGGGTATCATCGCGGCCCGCCTCTACCGCGATACCGGCCAGGCCGTCTATAAAGATCGGGCGCTCCGCGCGGCGCAGGCGGTCAGCAGGCTGGAGACGGACGGCAAAGGCGCGCTGATGGACGATCGCGACGCGTGGACCAACGGCTATTTCATGGGCTACTGGGTCCGCGACGTTCTGACACTGCCCGGAACGAAGCGGGAGGCGCGCGCGATCGTGCGGCGCACGGCGGAGGCGATCTGGCAGCGGGCGCGGACGTCGGAGGGGTTCTACAGCGGATGCTGGAACGGTCCGGCAGAGGGCGAGGCATGTCCCTGGACGAAGGGTGGATTCACGCCGCAGCAGATCATGACCAGTTCCAGCGCCGTCCATGTCCTGGTTGGGGCGGACCTGTTGGGAAACCTCACCCCCTAAACCACCACGGGCCTTGCGGCCCTGCCTCTCCTTCGTAAGCAGAGGGGGGATTTTGTTTTTCTCACCCGTTCAGTAGCTCGCCGCGCAGGGAATCGAGCAGCGCGTAGGCGGTCAGGTCCAGGTGGATCGGCGTGACGGAAATCTGGTTTTGCAGGATGGCGTGGACATCGGAGCCGGGATCGGGCGTGTCTTCCCGCAGGCTGCCGGTCTGCCAGTAGTAGGGTCGGCCGGAAGGATCTATGCGCGGCTCGATGCGGTCCACGTACTCCCGCCGGCCCTGGTGCGTGAAGACCGCGCCTTGAATGGCTTCTTCAGGCACGGCGGGCACATTGACGTTGAGCAGGGTGGTGGGCGGCAGGGGATGCTTGACGAACCAGCGGGCCAGGCGCACGGCGAAGGCGGCCGCGACTGCGAACTGCTCCGGACCGGTGATGTCTACCCGGTGGTCGCAGGCCAGGGAGATCGCAAACGACGGCACGTTCAGCACGGCGCCCTCCATCGCCGCCGCGACCGTGCCGCTGTAGGTCAGATCCAATCCTAAATTGGGACTACTGTTAATACCGGAGACGACCAAGTCACAGTAGCCCTCCATTAAGATTTCAAATCCTAGCATGACACAATCAGTCGGCATACCATTTGTTGCATAGCCCTTAATACCGTTAGGTAGCGTTATGGGCATGATCCGGAGCGGTTTATGGAGGGTAATGGCATGCCCGGCGGCGCTGCGTGGGCGTTCCGGCGCAACCATCCAGACCTCGCCCAAACTGTCAAGCGCGGTCTTGGCGGCCAGGATACCCGGCGCGTAAATGCCATCGTCGTTGGTGAGTAGAATGCGCATGGTATAATTTTAGGTGGAATATCGGTTAGTTCCTTCCAGGAGCATTTTTAGGCTAACTGAAGCATTAAAGGAGGAGCGAAGGCTCGAGATGACGAATCAGCCTAGATAAGGTTGATTGCTTTCCTAGGTGGCGCTAGGAGGAAGCGAACGATCAAAAAATTCATAGAATTTCGCTTGCATATACCATGTCTATTAAAGTATTATATGGTTGTATGTTTTCTGGGAAAACAACGTCACTCATTGCTGAGTGCGAGGAACTAGCCTGCCGAGGCTTAGATATACAAGCCTACAAGCCATCAGTAGACAAACGTTATTCGGAACAATTTATTGTTTCGCATAATGGAGAGTCGATAAAGGCTATAACTATAGACAGTTTGCTAGACATTCCTACACCGGTAGGGGCTAATCGGGTAATTGGGATAGACGAGGTACATTTTTTCGACAGCCAGGATCGAGAACGGCAAATCGAATATATAGTAACTCTTGCCCAACGGAATTTAATCATCATATCTGGTCTTGACTATGACTATCGAGGGGAAGCTTTTCGTATCACCTCTGAACTAATAGAAGCGAGTCACGAAGCTATGCATATGGTGGGCGCCTGCTCAACGCCTGGGTGTGGAGGACCAGCATATCGTACAGCTAAGATAGCGAGAGAGAGTGCAAACAAACGTTTCCAGGTTGGCGGAGCTGAAATATATCAGCCTAAATGCCTGGAGCATTTTATAGAACATAATCAAACAAGGGGCCAATCAGCAGAACAATGAAAGATAGGCAAGAATATCGAAATATATGGCATCCTTTCGAAGGGTTAGAAAGACGTGGCCTTTTCATATCCTTCGATGGACTTGATGGTGCTGGACTTAGCACCCAAGCAGAAAAGCTGTGTGAATGGATGGAGGCTCAAAACTGTCCTTATTATTTAACAAAGGAGCCTTCAGATGGCCCTGCTGGTGCCCAAATAAGATTAGCGCTGACCGAGCGATTGACTCTGGACGAGCTAACATTAGCCTTATTCTTCGCTGCTGACCGGGCGGATCATTTAGCAAATAAAGTCATTCCGCTCTTGCGTGATGGGGTTAATGTCATATCTGATCGCTATCTTCTTTCTTCGCTTGCATATCAAGGAGTACACATTGAGAGCGACTGGTTCGAATATGTTAACATATTCTTCCCATTTCCCGATATAACATTCTTTTTAGATGTTCCACCATCCATCTGTATGGATAGGATACGAACAAATCGATGGCACATAGAAAAGAATGAAAAGTACGAAGAATTGACAAAGGTATATGAGCAATTTCAGCAGGCTATAGCAAGAATGCGTAGCGCAGGCGCAGCTGTTTCTGTCATACGAAACTCGAATAAAAATACAATACACGACGAAGTAATAAAAAAGGTTCGTCAACTACCTCTCGCTCGTCGAGAAAAACCTACTCTCTTGTCGTTTGGTACGGAGTAGGAAAGAAGGCCGTTATGTCCGAATTGAATGGTCTTCCAATTGTTATACGCGGCCGAGAACTTCTCGATTGGCTAACAGCAGACCTAATCCAAGTTACAGGTCCATTGATGTTTAGCCAACTAACTCCTGCTGTAAAGGAAATAGTTCACAGCCTAGCGGACAGAATTCTGAAGGTGGACTACGAGGACTTTGTCGCGCTTTCAGCTCTTTATCTATGGGTAACTCAACGACCATCAGACTTGTCGGTGTCCACCAAGCATGACCTACGAGGGATTGAACTTAAGCGGAAAAAATTTCCTGCTAATATGGTTGTTTGCTTGCCAAAGGAACGACAAGCAGACGTTAATTCAATAAGGGAGCAGTCGATCCTTCGGTAATAATTATAGTCCAAGCAAATGCAGATGATATTAAGAGCACCTAACAAAACCCTGTCAGCCAAGCGTTCCAGCAGAGGAGCACACAGCCCAACAGCAGGAACGCTTCGTGGATGTCGTCTCGGCGCTCGTAGCGGATACGCAAGCGGCG